>Ga0209475_10001113_pt1 | contig 37155 bp, 55 predicted proteins | sample tdDd471_FD_187128 | JGI IMG/M metagenome (GOLD analysis project Ga0209475, IMG submission 187128) | Marine sediment microbial communities from the Atlantic coast under amendment with organic carbon and nitrate - tdDd47.1 (SPAdes)... | ecosystem: Environmental > Aquatic > Marine > Coastal >... | reverse complement strand
TTCCCAAGGAAGTAATCAGCCGTGAAACCAACATTGATAAGATCGGCGTCTTGAATCTTCTCTGCGCTGACGAGCCAACCGAAGATACCTGCGAAATCGTTTTGGCAGTCGATGTGCATGGCGGCATCACATACGCCGAACCGGAAGGCGAACAGTGGGTCTTTGGTTTTGACTGTGCTCATTTCGGTGATGCTCTCTCGCCGGAGCGAGTTATGCCCGGTGAGATATGGCGGGACAGGCCATTTGCTGAGGCTGAAACTCGCGCTCTGGCAGATCAGCTTCGCGAGTTCGACCCCACCACCTAACCCACACCCGGCGCAATCCCGCGCCACCCCCGCCCATTTCGGGCTTATTAAGGAGAATGAAAATGACAACTGACGCTATGAAAGAAATGCCTCTTTACCAAAGCCACAAGCAGGTTTGGGCGTTGAAGATTGCCGACCTCAGACACACTGGAAACCAAGGCCAAGAAAGTGATGGGTCTTTGATGATGATCCCGGAAAATAAGGATTACGGACCAATAAAATTGCCGTCTGAGTATGTGCGGAAACACAACCCAAAGGTCGGCGGATACTATGTGGTCTACAAGGACGGCTACGAGTCGTGGTCTCCCGCAGACGCATTTGAAGATGGCTATTCTCGGGTCGAATAATCGCCACCCCCGCCCGGTCCCGGCGTGTTTCCGGGCGGGGTCATTAGGAGAAGGAATGAGACGATGACAGAAAGAGATACAGTATTTGCTGGATGGGGATTTGCCGGGGCCGGAGTGAGCTTTCTGCCCTCCGCCCTTTTGTCGAACGTAGTTCCGCTGGGGCGAGAGCATGTAGCGGTTATTTGGATCGTGACCTACCTCATTGGCTTTTGGGTTTTGCATCTGACCACCAAGGAGCAAGACCAATGACCGACACACTACTGGAACAGATCAAGCCTCAAAAACAGCGAGTGATTCACGATCCGCAAAACGGGAAATTTGGCGACTGTTATCGAACCGCAGTCGCCGTGGTTCTTGGTTTCGATGCGGAAGATGTTCCGCACGTCTGTGAAAAGGGGTGGGATAACCACGATGACCTAGACGGTATCGACGCCATGCGCTCTTTCCTCCGTCCGTTGGGCCTAACCATATCGAAAAGCGTCTATAACGGCGAGCTTGCATGGAGCGCATTCCAAGAGTGGATGGCTAAGTTCAACCCGTCCGTTCCGCTCATAGTTACAGGTATGGGTCTACGTGGCGTCAACCACTGTGTCGTCATGGTCGGCGGCGATGTCGTTTGCGACCCACACACCGGAGACGTAAACCACGATCCATTTTCAGGCGCCGCGGAGGCCGAAGGTGAAGCGTACTGGTGGGTGGAGGTTATCACGCCATCGGTAGAGGCCCTCGCCGCCTTCCGCGCAGCACAGGAGAAGAACGATGGGTGAGACGCTGAAAGAACGGCTGGATCGGTTGAGCGAGGGCGCAAACCCGGGACCATATAGTGTTAGAAGCTACCAAAGCGGGACAACGTATCTCGAACTTGGGAAATGGCCGGGTCATTATGCATCAGACACGGTGCCGCCGATGGGCTGGGGTGATGCTGAAATTGTGAACCGAAACATTCCATCGTCTTGGGGAGATCAGGACAGAAAGGGATATACCGCGCACTTTCTTGCTGAACTTGGCAACGCCTACCGCTCCGGCGACCTGATCCCCCGCGACGAGATCACGCCCGCAATGGCGGCGGAGTGGCAACCGATTGAGACCGCGCCGAAGGATGGGGTTGGATTTCTCGCGTTTGAGCGCATTTCAGACGATCACTACACGATTTCTGTGTGCGTTTGGGAGGACGGCGATGATGGCGATGGGCCATATATGGTTCTTTTCCACGAGGCCAAAAATATACCGGTTAACGCGTCTCACTGGAGGCCTCTACCAGACCCGTCCGCCCTCACCGCAATCAAGGAGAGCAAAGATGACTGATGATCTGGTGGAGCGGTTGCGTGGGCCAGTGCAAGATGCCGCCCATGCCTTTATAAACGACTTTTTCAACAACAAGGACACACCGAAGCCTGAAATCACGATACCTGCCAAGGAGGACAATTCCGACCTCACGCTAGTTAATGGTATCAGAGAGGCTAGTGACGCCATCGAAGCCCTGCAAGCCGAGCAGTGCGTCGAGGTGACGGCGCTTGAGTGGGGCAAGCGTATCCAAAAAGAAAGGCCGATCCGGTTCATTACCAACAGCACATGCGGACGGTATCAGGTCACTGAATGGCTTGACGGCTCTGGATATGTGGTCTGCTTTATGGGCAGGTTTGGCAGACATGAAAGAATCGAAGCACCCACAAGTGCAGGTGGTTCTGAACCATTGAAAGCAGCCGCCCAAGCCGATTACGAGCAACGCATCCTCTCCACCATCACCACCCGCCCCGCGTCCGAGGTCCGGGCCGAGGCACATGCTGCGGCGGTAGAGGCGGCTGCGCGATGGCTGGAAGAACGAGCGAAGATGACCAGAGAAGCTGCAGAAGCACAAAGGTCAGTATCGCCTGAAAGCGACCCGCCACTCACCGACGAAGCGCATCAAGAAAACCTGAAGGAGGTGTTTCGGCTGAATGCATCAGCAAACCTTCTCATGGCAGACGCGCGCGTCATCAAGAACCTCCACACCGACGCCAGCCGCGAATACCTCGCAGCCCGTGAAGAGCGGATCAAGCGGGAGGCGCGGGAAGACGTTGCACACGGACTTTTGAAAATTATCCACGACACGGAAGATGCAGACATGCTGCGCTTGGCACTTCTTGAGGCGCTGGCCCTGATCGAGAAGGAGGGGGTGTGATGATCGACATTGACGCAGAATTTCGCAAGGCATTCGGCTTGCAGTCGTCCACAGCGAACACCGAAGAAACCACCACCATATCGGCAGAGGACTTGCTTGCCGACATGAAGCGGATACAGGCCAAATTAGGGCCACCGCCGCCGAGAGTTCAGGTGTCGAAACACGCCCCTGTTTTCGTAGACGCAAAGCCTTCGGCAGAACCGCGAACCGACGACATGCGTGCTATGTGCGACGACCTAGGCCAGCAAAAGGTTCCCGGCGCACTTTTTCTGGATACCAGCTTTTTACCACTTGGTGGTGGCACCGTTCTGTTCATCAACCCGGTCAATATTAAGGACAAAGACGATGACTGACACGACAACGGAAGCGGTTGATCGGCTGGCGAAGCACATAGCGATGACATGCGCCTGCGCTATTGGTAAGAGAGCCGAGCAACCTGTCGCTGGCACCCTACGCGCCCTCACCGCCGAGCGAGATGCCCTTGCCGCAGAGGTCAAGAGGCTGAGGGTCGGGCTTCGCATAGTCGCGGATCAAGTGACTTCCGACAGTATCCCGCCGGAGGTCATGGCAGACATCAACGCCGATACCCCGAAAGAACAAGCGGAGTGGTGGAACATGGGATATGACGCCGCAATTCGTTGGGCGATGGCATCACTGGAAGAGGGGAAGGACGGATGACCGACAACGAACGCACGATCCGCTCCGATGTTATCGCGATCAAGAAGGCACTGGCCGGGGCGCGTGAGGCGCTCGGGATGAAGGAGGCAGAAGGATGACCGCATGGACGCCAGACTGGCCAGCACCAACAAAAGATGAAGTGCGCGCCGCAGGATTTAGCGGCGACGTTACGCGCTTCCCGCTGACATGGGCGGGATATGTGCGGAGATGCCAGATGAACGGCGTTGACCCACTGAAACCACCGAACAACGCATGGTTCTATGCTCCGAATGCTTGCGTGCAAGAGCAACTCAACGCCGCATACGAGGAAGCAAAGGAGGCGCGGGGATAGTTGCGCGTTGAACGGTCGCGCCCCCGTCGCCATGTGGTGAACTGTCAAGCAATTCTTGATAGTTGAGCGCGGAACGATTGCGCAATCTTCGTCATCGTCATGCGGTGCGCTCGACTGGGAAATTCCCAACCCAGAAGCGGTTTCAGTATGACGCCGCGCTCATGAGGTGTGGCAGGTCGGTTTTCCTAGCATTCCGACCGAGACAGCTAGGCGATGCCTCAACGGGACCACACCGCAAAAGAGCGGTTTGAGCGCGGCGGTCCGCACAGGCGAACTCGCGGGCCAAGCCCAATACACCGCGCTCCCCGAGAAACTACCACACCACCAGACGTGAGAAAACCCCCGCCCAATAAAGGACGGGGGCGAGACAGGGGCAGTGCCTCAGAGAATACGCTGTTTCGCAGAGGCCTCCTTCAAAATGACGGACTAACGCGCCGCCGTGCCTCTTACGGGCGACACGTCCCGGTCATGCGGTCGTCTGTGTCGGCAATCCAGTTGCCCCAAGGCCCACCGGGAACGGTCGCAGCGTCTGGCATATCAAGCCGCGCCTCTGCGTAAGCGATGCAGCCGGGCCTACCACCGACCGTCATTGGAGCGCAGGCGGTCAGCGGGAGTGTCACCAGAAGCGCGGCCATCGCGAACCGCATCGCGCCCATTCTCGATCCGCTCTTGTGTGTCTTTGAGTGCGTCATACTGCGCCCCTTTCTTGCCTTCCGACTTGCCGCGAAAATACGCCACAAGAACCGCGCCGATAGCCGATGCGATTATCGCCGCATACATCTTGATCCTGCCGGGAATTGCGAAAAGCCACGTCATTTGATCCCCGCCCCCCACTTGCGCAGGCGTTCCTTGAAAATCCACATGGCCGCAAGAGCCACGACGCCACACACGGCCAGCGCCACAACCTGCGCAGTCCCGTCAAGCGCGTTGAGCGCCCCTACAGCCCCGCCAATGGCAGAAGCGCCCTGCACCACCGACGCTTGCAATGTGGTGGACTGTGCGGGCGTAGAGCGCGGCTGCTTGCGGGCAAGCCACCGAGGGACGTTGAAGCCGGGACACGCCTTGGCTGCGTATTGGTTGTGGCCTGTCACCTTGTCGATGCCATAGCGCGCGCCAAGGTCCGTCAGAAGGCCGCGCAAAGCGTCCTCTTGCTCGGGCGTGTAGTTGTCAGCGAAAAGGTCATTCTCAGAAGATCCGTGACCGCCGATCAGGCAAACTCCGATTGTCCCGGTGTTATGGCCCTTCACATGCGCGCCAACCTGCTCAACGGGACGCCCGGTCGCTACCGTGCCATCGCGGTCAATGATGTAGTGATAGCCAATATCACGCCACCCCCGGCCCTTGTGCCACTTTCGGATCTCCGAAACCTTGGCGCTTGTTTTGCTTCCCGCCCGCCACTCTGGACGGGTCGCGCTGCAATGAATGATGATTTCGCTAATCGGTCGCATCACGGCCCCCACTCGGTTTGTGTGTAGTTGCTTTCAATGGTCATGGTTACAGGGCCAAGCCGGAAGTATTCAGGCTCACGCCCATCGCAGTCGAAATGGCCCTTGATGCTCAGCCGCAGATCCCCAGCCGGGGCAAGATGCGGAATGAGCGTAGGAATTGAATAAACCCCGCGCCCCTCTGGGATTGACGCGGCCTGCACAGGCTCGGACAAGTGGAAGCCGTTCGCCCCCTCCCAAACACGCGAAGAATAGCCGGGGCATGATGTGCGCTTGATAATATCCCACTCGATCACAATCTCATCGCCAGCCGACACTTGGCCCGGCGCAATCGCTACCGCGTCAATGATTGGCGGGCTGAATACCGTCTTTGCCGTTTCGACGCCCTCAATTCCGGCGGAAATGGTAATCAGGCTTGCGGATGCAATGAGGGCTATTTTTGTGTCCATCACTGGCCAGCCCCCCACTTCACAAAATCCATGATGCCCTTTGCCACCGCGCCAATAATGGCGAGAACAACCCACTTTTGATTGCCCTCAAGGCTTGATACCCGGCGCTCGATGTCGGCCTGCTTTGTCTCAGCAACGGCAAGGCGTGTGCGCAAGTCCTCGTCATGCATCGTCAGCCCCTTTCCGTGCGGTCTTTGATGACGATAATATCGTCACGAACCTGTCTTATCGTGGCGCGGTTTTCCTCAAGGATATGGCGAACCGTGCTAATCTGTGACCGCACATCGTCAAGCGCCTCGGGCCTGCTTTCCGCTTTTTGCTGCCGCATGAAATAGTAGATCACGACAAGCGCCATTGCCCCCGGTGGACCGACAAGCGGCAATGCCTCTAGGATTACTTTTTCCATTCCGACAAAGCCCCCGCGACCATAATGAGGTTGATGGGCAGGAAAAACGACGCAGCATAAATGCCGACCGCCGGATCGCCGCCCGTATAAAATGCGCTGTATGAAATGGCGATGTAATTGGCGATCTGGACCACCCCACCCAAGACCACCAATCGCCTGTGTATCGGATCAATAAGCCCGATCAAGCAAGCGGCTGACGACGCCATGAGGATCATCGCCCACACTGCCGCAGGCCACGCATAGGCAAACTGCCCCCACGCCCCGGCATTGAACGCGCTGCCGTTGCCCATCGTGTCAATCCAGAACACAACGCCGATCCCGAAAAGCAGCGCATGAAATAGCTGAAATAGAGGGGCATATCGCTCAAGACTGTGCGGCCCTATGATGCGTTCAAGCTGGTGCATTATCTCTTATCCCACGCTTCAAAAGCCAGAAGCGCAGCCCATACGGCATACACCCCTTGCGGCGTCCAGTCTGGCACATACGGCACGGTAACAGCCCCAAATGCTGCCCCTGCCATAACGTGCGCCGTGTCCATGATGCTATCGCGCCAGAGCGCCAAACCCTGCCCCGCGACCTCGACAAACACCCAATAGAGCAAAGCGGCCACAAGGACCGCCCACCACGCGCTGATCCCCGTCAGGACCACAAAGCCAAGGCCGATTGCGAAATGCCCGGTTTGGTTTGTGACCGCTGAATACGGATCGCCTTTGAAGTCGTCGGAGTGCATGGTTAGACCTCGTTATCCTTTTCGGTCAGCGTCACAAGTGCTTGCGCTGTGGTCGTGCCGCTCTTTGATCCGACCGCAAGCCCGCCCTTTGCAATGTTACGCGCGGCAAGCACATCGGCACTGCCCGCGCTACCAGAGCAAGCAACAAGCGCGTCAGCCCCGGTCAGGATGTTGTCTTTGGCGATAATATCGGCGGCATTTTGTGGTGCGGCAGACAGGCCAGAATAGCAGATCGGAGCCGTTGGGTATGGACCGCTCACCTCGCCATCTGTGCTAAACACCCACTCGTTACCGTCAACAGTCACGTCAGACGCAACGCCATAATCAGCAGCGGAATAGTTCGTGAAAATAGACTTTTGTCGCTGTGATCCAGTCAGCGCGATATGCGACTTATTCGTGTGCTTGAAACACCGATTGTTGCGGACCGTGACGCCTCGGCACCCATTGACCGACCCAACGAAACAAGGCCCGTCCATTTCGATCACGGTGTTGCTTTCGACAATAGTGTGGCCCGGAATTGCCGATGCGTTCTGCCCAAACAACCTAACGCACTGCCCGGTTAGTTTTTGAAAATCATTACCGGAGACGCGGCGGGCTGCACCAGCGACATCCGTGTCACTCAACAGATATACGACCGCATTAAACTCCGCCGATTCATCACCGCCGAGGAAAATGTTGCGGCTTAAATCAAGCCCGCGACATGCCGCTGATTTTTCTTTCACAAGATAGCAATCGTCACCAGACGCGAATTTTCCAAAGGTGTTTCCGGTGACAATCGCTGATCCACCCGACCAATAGAGCAAAACGCTGTCTGCGTCTGTGGCCACGACATTCTTAATCGTGTTTTCGGTGATGTGGTTTGTATCACGCGACCCGCGCATGACGACACGCGCCACCGCGTAGACGCCTGAGTAACCGTCACAGTGCACCCCGTCGATGTGATTGCCCGCAAAGAACAACGGAGCGTCGTGCTGTAGTCGATACACATAGCGCGCAACGTCAGTGACTACGTTGTCCTTGAAATAGGACGCGCCAGAGATCGACGCGGTGCTTTCGAGAATGAGGCCACCGGAAAACCCCGAAAGAATATTTCTTGAAATGGTAAAGGTTTCCGCGTCAACGCTGCCGGTCAGGAGGTATTCGCAGTCCGTCACGCGGCTATCCGTCAACGAAATATCACCAGCCGCTCCGACATTCATGGCGTCTTTGAACCCGGTAACGGTAACGCCTGAAATATCCGTTGGCCCATTACATGAGAGGAAGTCGGACGCACCCGCGCCGAATACCGCAGTGACATCACGACCTTCCCCCGCAATTCGAAGTGGCCCAGATGGCGGTGACACAACGCCGCCGACAAAGAAATCACCTGCCGGAATGTAAAGCGTTTCACCATTCGCCACACAGAAGTTAACCGCGTTTGCGAATGCAGTTTGGTTGTCTGTTGAGCCATCGCCAATAGCGCCGAAATCGGTGATATTCTTCACAGCGCAACCCCCGTCTTGCGGGCCATGAATGCCTCGGCTCGGGCCAGCTCATCATCACTAATCGCGCGGTGCACATAGACGCCGCCGTAGAAGTTCATTTCAGCATGGGCGGAGCCGGGATTGCGGCCACCGATACGTATGCCGTAGGAGGACAGGTCCATTTCCTGAGCGCCCGACCCGGCCCATGCCATTGAGGATTGATTGCTCTGTGCAAGGAAGTCGTCAACTCCCGGACCAACGCGAGCGGATGACACTTGCGCAGTGTCGTTTAGATCGCCCGTCGCGCTTATTGTCGTTCCAGTCTGCGGTTGACGGATAAACCGTGCGCGCCCAAAAGATGAGTAAAGCGAAAACTGCCCTGTGGTCGTAATGCCAGGACCAAAAACATACGGACCGTTTTGCGCTGCGGCTGTCATCACATACCCGACGACCATAGTCGCGAATGTGTGGTTTGCGGCAGACGCTACGACAAGAATGTCATCCACCCCGTCGAACTCAAGCCAGTGATAACCGAAAGCCGTTCGGTAGGTCGGGCGCGAGGCAGAGACCGCTTGAGAGGCGTGGTATCCGTTGCCGCTCGTGTCCAGCATCAACCCAACAGGATCGCCATCCGCCGTGACAGGCACCGCCCCCGCCGCGTCCTGAAACAGCGTCGAGAGGTCGCTCGGGTCATACCACGCGCCCGCCTCGCCGTTGGCAAAGAGGAAGCGGAGGCCGGTTGACGCAACGCCAAACGGTGACGCAAACCCATCAAGAGGGGAAACAATCTGCCTCATGTCGTCACCCGTGGCTCACCATCACGTCAACCGATTGGTCGCTGTATGCGTAAACGCGAGCCGCCGAAATGCCGGGGAAAAGATCGGAAAGCGATACGTTTCGCTCACCTTGGCCCGGATTGTAGCGGATTGCCCCGAGCGCATCGGTTGGCGCTGTTGCGCTTGCCGTGCCCTTAACCAAAACGTGATAGCCGCCAGTGTTTTGGAACGTGATGCTCGAAATGTCCGCGTCGGTTAGCTGCGTCCATGCGCCTGCGGTGAGTGAGATAGTTGTGTTTTGCGCCATATCGGCCCCCATTCATTTGTGGTCGTCTAAACATACCATGCGACCGCCATTTAGTCACGTCACACAATCATCCTGCGCCGGTATAGGCGCATTACGCCGCTGTCTATGTTCGCGTAGTTTGTCGTTCCCGGCTCGCGCATCCTAACGCGCACCTTGCCGATCTTCTGCGCCGTGCCGGAATACACGCCGCCAGACAGGATTGCAAATTCGCCGCCAGCGCCCGCGTCATACCGCTGAGGCCCGCTAAGCAAGTGGACATTTTCGATCAACCGAGGGGCATGTGCCACAACGTCAAAATCAACCGTGTTTGCTGATTGACACGCCTCGCCCTCAACAGCATCCGAGTAGCTTGCCGATGTTGCTAAATACATCTGCAATACAGGCGCGTGATCGGTAGCGCCCCCATTGTGCGACACGTCTGACGCAACAACGCGATACTCATAGCCATCCTCAAAATCAGGCGTTTCAACCGACGAAACACTGCCGTCAACAGAATGATCGTAAAATACCCCGTCAGCACCATCGCCTACGTTAGCCGCGTCATATGGATGCCAGCTTGCTTGATTGATTGGCGCGTCAGTTGAGCCTTCTGCAATTGCCGTTGGATTGTTGGCAAGCGCGCCGATAAGGGTTGCCGTCACCGGGCTATCGGCATCCGTTTCGGTTGTAGCGATTGATCTGTAAGTGGTCATTTTTACCCCCTAAAACATGATATACGCAGATGAGCCATCGGAAAACGTCAGGGTATCATCAACGATATATGTGCCTTTTAGCTTTTCTTCGGCAGTTGCGCTGCCATAATCAGTGCGTGTGTTTTCTGTGATGAACCCATAGCGCCCCGTGAATGAGTAGCTTTGCGCCCTTACTTCCAAGCGATGCCCGGCCTGCTTTTCCTCAATGGACATAACCTGCATCTGCACGCCAGAACCCAATCCGGTCTCGTCCTGCAAAACGCGAGTGCTAACCGTAATCGGTGCGCCCAATGCCAGATTAGACACATCCTTTGCATCGCAATCAAATTTCAGCCGCTTTGGCGTGGTGGCAAATCGACTTAACATTCTCTGAGATACGGGCTGCGCAATCGTATCATCCCCGCCAAGACCGAGCCATCGAGACCGGATCACGTGATACCGCTGCACCGAATAAGGCAGAGCCGAAGACACGGCATAGGCCCGAGAATAATTCTCACTATCACTAACGCTTTCCGCGTAGTTAATAACGCCGTGCTCAAAGATAATGCTTGATATGCGCTTGTCCGTCATATCCTCGACGGTCAATGATCTTTCCAAGAATGTCGCGTTATCACTAAGCGATGCTGCGACTTCACCTTGATTAAGCGGGCGATTGGCGCGAAAACCGATCTCTTGCTCAACGTCGTCCCAATAGAACATGACGCCAAAGTCGCCAAGCTCACCCATCAGCTTTGAAACGCCTGTAGGCTCCGAAATGACGGTCGTCAGATTAAACCCGGAAAGCCAAACACCAGCCTCAGTCTGCCAATCCGTCAAGGGGAGAAAGTCAGTATTGATCCCCGCATAATTCGCCAACAGATCATATGCCACATCCGCAATAGGCTCATTCTCAACGACAAAGCAATCTTGGAACGTGTCGCCAGCATCGTGTGATGACGCTTCACTACCCCAAAGCGCCCGCGCCGTAATCGTGATTGTATCACCAGATCGCGTGTAGGTGACAATCTCAGACCCGATCCGCGCCGTTCCGCTTGAAGGGTATTCCGCACCAATATTCTCCGGCAAAAGACCGAAGGAAGGCAATCCGCTTTCATCAATGTCAGTTTCCAGTGATCCGCCGCTAGGTGACGGGCATTTCGCCTTGTCATTGTCGGCAAGGTCAAGAATATCCTTAGCGGTGATTGTGACGCTATCACCAGCACCCGGCCCGGATATTTCATCAACAACGTAGTGCCGAGCGCGCATGGCAGAAATGGACTGCCCCACTTCCCCCTCAAGAACACGAATAGCCGCCCCGACATAATAGGGCCACCTAGCCTGCATCTTGCCCCAATGCGTGCCCCTGCTAAGAGGATCATACCCGCCCTCGTCGGTTTGCGCGGTGCCGCTTTTGCGCTCCGCTTGATACTTATCAAGCCAAATATCGCTATCCTGCGCGTCGCCCAGCTTTATTGCCACTCGTGCCCGCTTGCCTAGAGGACCAGTCTCATTCCCTGCGCCGCCAAGCGACACCCATGCCGGATTTGTGCTAACAGACCGCAGCAATGGATACACACGCTCTGAGCGCGGCAGTCCGTTTTGCTGCTTGGAATACCTAAGCGTCTTTATGTTATCCGGCGTGACTGGTTCAAAGATTGCGCTATCAAACACCCGTGCGCCGTAAATCGTGCCGCTATAGTCGGTGGCATCTTCATCCGTGCATGTCGTGACGACTACAGTGCCTAGACCGCCGTTTTGCGAACCAGACCATTCCCCACTTGGAAATGCCCCAACCGCCGCATTCGTGCCAAGCGTGACAACCTCATTTACAAACGCCTCACGCCAATAAAGCGCAACGGAATTTGCCGACACATCAACAGCACCATAAAGCGTCCCAATCTTGCCCTCATAGTCAGAGACATCAACGGACACTTTGGCGCAATTTGATGGATGACCGGTGCCACCATCGCCCGCCCTAAACACGAGATTGCCGCTTGTGACGCCAAGGTATAGGCCAGTCACGAACGCGCCCAATTCCATTATGCACCCGGAAGGACCGGACGGGAAAGACAGATCAACAGCAAAGAAAAAGTCTGCGTTTATGGCAAAATCAGCATTTGTCAGCGTGTCGCCTTGGTCATATGACCGATCCGGCCCACCAGTCGGCTCCGCAGGTGCGCCAAAATGAATTGGCGACTGGCATGACTTGCGCATATTGTAGCACTTGCGGGGGTAGTCGCCACCAAGTGCCGCAGGGCATGGGCTTGTGCCATATGTCAGGTTGCAATATGGAACATCAACCTCAACGATCTGTAGCGTCTCACGTGTCATCGTATAGCCTCATCTGCATATCAAATGACATAAGGTCTTTCACGCCCATGTTAGTCGGCGCAATCGTATTGCCAGACCGCCACGCATAGAACAAATCGCCGTATTTCGTCGGACGCCACGCCCAAAAGAACGCGCCGCCATTGTTGAAGTGGCGCTGAAACGCCTTCCATGTCGCACCGCGCAAAAACGCAGGATCAATGTGCGATAGACTTGCTTGCGCAGATGATCCGGCGCGCACCGCCGCCACATTCACAAAGTGACCGCCCTCGGTAATGTTCGACGCCATCTCAACGTTCGTTTGCGTGATTGGTGGCGTGTATCCCGAATAGATACGCTGACCAATAGTGATAGCCGTTGAAAACAGCGCAACACCGATTTCAACATCACTCGACCCAGCATTGGTCACGCGGATACGCCAATAATCCGCAATTGTCGCATCGAAGTAGAAACCAACAGCCTGATTGTCTGACGGGCTAACCGACCCCGATCCGCAATCATTCCAAGTGCCACCGCTATTGACCGAATACTGAATTTCAACGTCCGCGCCGATATCGCCAAGGTTATGCGCGGCGATGGCTACAAAGTTGAGCGATTGCGGCGACGAAAGCACAAGCTGCAATATCGCCGTGCCGGTATCCGGCGTTGCAATCCAAGGGTCATACGTGGATGATGTCCCGGCGAGCGCCGCCGCCTCAACCTCTGTTCCCGTCGCCGTGGTTAGCGTGCCATCATCCGCCGCATTGTCCCAAGCGATGAGTGGGTTGTTTGACGTGCCAGCCGACGAAAGAGCCGCCGCAACGGTGCTATCAATCGCAATCGTCATACGAACGCAATCCCCCTATCACCAGCCTCATCCTGCAATTTGTCCAGAAGACCGGAAACAAATTTACCAGAGAACAAAGCATCGTCATCAAGACCAGATACGCTAACCTGCATCGGTGATGGGGCTGCGGATGCAGCCGCGCCACCCGATGCAGTGCCACCAGCCGATCCGCCGCCGCCAGACGATGTGACGCTCTTGATTGAGCTAACCGCACCCAAACCAGCCGCAAGAACCTGCGCAGCCAACGCAAGCCGCGTCCAAGGTGCCATCGGCACAGGCGAATTGAGCGCCTTGTTATACGCGCCCCAAGCGTCGATCAAAGCCTGCGCCGCAGTGAACGTCTTAGCAATCGCCATGACTTTCTTGCTGCTTGTGCCGGTCAATGTCACAAGGTTATTGAAGTAGTCACCCCATGCGCCAAGCTTGTCGGACAACGTGCCAACGGTCAAAGCACGCACCCGGTCAAGATGCTCTTTGATCCGCTCATATTGGCCTTCCAACTTCTTATCAAGTTTACCCTTGCCGTCCTCATCATCATCACCGCCAAGCCCAAGGATGCCATCAAGCGTCAAGCCCTCGTCTTTCATATTGGCCAGCAATTCGCGGATTTTTGTGATGCTTTCGTATGGCTTTGCCAACTCTTCTTCGAGCGTGGCCTTGGTCCCCATCAAGCCTTCAAGCTGATCATTTAGAGCGCCCATTGTCTCAGCCATAGCCGCTTGCGCCGCAGCCTCGTTGCCACCCTCAAACCCAAAGAAAGCAGGAGCCTTTTCCGCGATGCCGTCAAGGAACCGACCAAACGCAATTTGCATTTTGCCAAGCCCGGTTGACCACGCGAATTGAATTTCGTTGATGACGATTTGGAAGTTGGTTTTAAGGAGCATGACGTTTTTGCTTAGACGCTCAAACGCCTCTTTGCCCACATCCCAAACAAGACCTATCGCATTTCCGAAACCACCAGCAGCGCGCACCAAGCGGGAGAACTGATACACCAACTCACCAGCCGCCACGACAAGCGCGCCGATACCAGTGCGGATAAGCGCACCACGAAGGAACGTCATCGCCCCTGCAAGGCTCATAGTTGCGATGCGCGCGGCAACAAACCCGGCAACGAACTTGCCCGCGAACAGGGTTGCCCCGGTCGCAGCAATCGCAATGATGCGCTCAAGATTGGCGTTTAGGAAGTCCATCGCCTGCGCCAAGCCCTCACTCACAAACGTGATATTGGCAAGCGATCCGGCCAGAGGAACGGCGATAGCGACGGTTGCGCCCATGACCGCGCCAAGGACGCCAAACCCGCCGAGAAGCTGGGGAAGCTGCATGGCAAGTGCGCGACTTGCGCTTGTTCCTGCCCCGACCTGAACCGCAAAGTCACCAACCTGAAACGCGGCGTTTTGAATGCCCCTTCCCATCGCCGCTGATCGTGCGTCAACATTCCGAACCGCCGCGCCCATGCGCTTTGCCGACTTGGTTACACGGTCGAAACCGCGCTCCGCGTCAACAACGCCGCTCGTGTCGGACCTAATGTCAATCTCAATGGGTGGTAGCGCCATTTTCTGCCCCTATTTCCGACCGTGCAATTCCCACCACTCATCATCTGTCAGGTCGGCTTGCTTGGCCCATTCTTTCCGCGCTTCCTCTTTCGGGTCTCGCGTGAAGTGATTGTATATTTCAACCCACTCCGGCAAGGTCATTTCCCAAAACTCGCTTGGCGCTATGCCCCAGCTAACCGATAGCTGAAACATTACTGTCCAATTTAGCCCTTTTTCTTCTGCCCCTTCTTCTTTGGGGCTTGGGCTTTTTTTTCCGGCACATCCTGCGGGCTAATAGCGGCAATGATTTGCTCACAAACCGCAGCGAACCCTTTGCCGCCATTGGCTAGGTCGCCCATCAAGAATGCATAGACGTCATCTTCGTCAAACTCCGCCCCGCCCTCGCGCAGAAACTCACACACGACAAAAGACACGTCGGAAATGGACGGCTTACCCGCGCCAATCTCCTGCATCATATTGATGAGCGTGGTGTTCGATTTGCGCAACTCGCCATCAATGCGGCGCAGAAGGCGGTTGCTAGGCACAAGGCGATATTGATCATCGCCATAGTTCAAGATGATTTCGCGGAAAACGCTCATTTATCCCTCTTAGGTGTAGGTGATGGTGCCAGACGACGCGAGTTCGCCGGATACGGTGCCCGGTTCGGTGCCTTCTGCACCAGTTACGCCATAAGACGTAATCCCAAACTTGCCTGCAAACGTCCCGAGGCCACCCACATCGACTTGGCAATCATAGGTGAATTGATCCACATCTGCCATAAACGTCAGGAGGTCATCATTTTTGCAGATGCCCTCAAAGCCCCCCGACATGGCCCACTCGCCAACCGCGTCGTCAATGAATGTCTGAACGCCAGCATCATCTTTGTCGGTGATCACAATGCCTGCCTTGGTGATTGTGAAGTTGTCGGACGTGCTGCCGACGATTGCCGTGTATGTAGACCCGCCGTCGAGGCTGATCTTGATGCGCAAAGCGCGTCCTGCAAAAGCTGCCATGTCGAAAACCTCCTAGAAATGGCGTTTGAGAAAATATACCGCATTGCGGCGTCTTATGCTAGGTCAACGTCATAGGTTACTCCGAAGGTCATAACGGCGTGGCGTGTAACCCCATCAGGATCATCATAGAACGTGTCACCGATAAACCGTGACGCAATGTGATGCGCCCCGGAAATGGCCAAATCCCCCAAGTGCAAAACGTCATATACAAGCCCGTGAATTTGCTTGGCCTCTTTCATGCCCTTATGCCGCGTCCAGATATGAACCTGACATACTGCGTCAATGCCGTTACTTGTCTTGGTATCCATCGGGGATAGAACATCGCGCCCGATCACGACAAAGGGAAAGGCGCTGTCGTCTTCACTCTGCGCAGCCTGTGGCACATGGTCATAAACAGCGACAATCGCCGCCATGAGTGAAGCGTTCCCGGTTAGGGCGCTATAAATCGCGCTTTGCAGTGCGTCAGCCTTCATTTGATAGCCCTCTCTAGCGCGCCCTCTATTAGCCCCTTGATCTTAGGCCAGTATTGCTTTGCAACTGGCATCCACACCGGACGCTCCTCCGGCATGCGAGACGTTCCCCATTCCAAATAGGCCGCATACATCAGCCCGCTAAACACCGACGCCCGCGCAAATCCCTTGCGGTCGAACATCACGCTATTCGCCAGCCGTCCAGTATCGCTCATGGGTGCCTCACCCGGCGCAGATGCTTGGTGAACAACGCCACGCCGCTTATAGACGCGTCCAGTCGCCGGGCCTTGCTGAATACGGCGCTTGATTTCGGACTGCATCATGAGGCCACCAGCTGCAACAGCATCGTCAACGCCCTTGCGCATTTCTGCGGTCAACTGACCAGCCGCTTGCTCAAATGCTCTTAGCCCCTTGACCTCAACGCGAATGCTCACACCGGCACCCCTTGATCTACATCAATAACCAACCATTGATTGCGAAACTCCAGATTGTTGATAAACCGGATATTGTGACGCCGCCCGTCAATCTCGATTGCGTCCTTTTCGGTCAGCCCCGAGAAATACCGAACCACCACACGCAGGCGCGCGGTTGCCTCCACACGGTCAGACGCATATCGCTCCGAGCCAGAGAGCGCCTTCACATTGCCCCGCGTCGGGCTGTCTGAGATAGCAGCCCAAGAGGACGTGACGCCGCCCATGCCATCGGCTGTCTGCGTCTCGCGCTGAAACACAACAGCCGTGCGCAGGTCAGACGCCTTGTATTTGGAGCAGCACATCATGAGAACGGCAATTCATCGTGGCGACGATACGGCGAGACAAGTCGGGCCATTTGGTCCGTCACCCCTTCGCACGTGCCGTCATAAAGCGTAGAAACATACATCTTGATTGCCTGCACGATTGGCGCGGGAATGCTGCCCGAGCCATACCCCGCGACATACGTGATTTCCACAGCGTTCGTTGCGCGAAGTTCGGCTGGCCATGTTTCGCCCTCATTGAGATATACGCGCCCCCCTTGCAGGTCCACTTGGTAATTGTCGCTCGAAAACGTGCTGCTATCGTTTGCCCGGTCATAGGTCACAACGCTAGTGACGCTTTGAAGCGGCCCAAACGGAAGGTCTATGCGGTCAGGATTACCGAGAACATAAGAGCGCGGCAGATCATGGACGCCACCGCCAAGCGACATAAGCGCAAGGTCAGGGTTCACGTCCGCAAAGCGATCCATTCGGAAAACAAACGTCTCGGTCAGAAGGCCGATGCGCAGGTATTGTTTCATGGCCTCAGTTGCCGACGTGACAAAGGACGCGATCAGGTCATCATCGCCTGATCCATCAACGCGCAAATATTCCTTCATATCCGCCGCGCTTACTGCCGGATCATCAGCCGAGGCCGTGACAGAAACCGATTTGCGATTGAACGTCATGCCTTAGCCTTTCTCGGGCGACCGGGCTTGCGCTTGGCTTTCGGTGTGGCCTTATTCTTCGGCGCTGCCATGTGTGCCTTATTCTCCGGTGCGGCGACCTCTGCCTTGCGCTCAACAATGGCCACAGCCCCATCGGCAATGAGATTGCGTAGAAGATCATCGCCAACCCTGTGAATGCTTCCCTTTGCCCATGTCTCAACCCGCAGGCCATCCGGCGAGACTGACATTGTTTTGAGCATCTCGATTTCCGTCATGGCGTGAACACCCTCTGAATAACCCTAAAGCCAGTGAGAGGGCCAGCCGCAGCCAGCCCTCCTGCAAGCGTTAGGTAGCAGCGGTGCCGCTGTCGATGGTCGCCTCACCCATCACAGCGCCCTTGCGCTTGATAGCGTGAACCGTAACAGCCGCGTCAGTGCCAGTGGTGCCAACGGCGGTCATGCGCACATAGCGCTTTTCGCCGCGATAGCCGATGGAGCCGACAAGCGTGTCGTCGTCGTCATCGTCGGTCACTGCGAGGTCGCTTTCTGCGCCGATCAGGTCAGCATCTGCAACGGCGGTTGCCCCTGCGTCCGTGGTGTCGTCGCCTTCCTCAACTTGGAAGGTGAAGCCACCCGCTGCGCCTGCGTCGGTGACGGTCCCGGTCGATACGGTGAAGGTCAGGCTTTCCCAACCCTGCATATCGATCCAGTCGCCCTCGGCTTTGGTCGTGCCGGACAGGGTGGCAGAGAGCGCCAGCCCATATTCGGCGTTGTTGCGTTCGTCAAACTTAGCCATGATGTTTCCTTTCTTCAGGCTTACGCGGCAACTTTGCCGATGGTGATTGCGTCAAACGAGGTCACGTCACCGCCAACACCTTTGTAGGTGTAGTAGGTGATGAAGCCCTTGTTCGTGTAGGGGTCACGCAGGACGGTCATGTCCATGCCGTCAACGATGGTGTATGCCTTCGAGAAGTCAGCATAGACAACCGAGAGAGCGTTTGCAGCAACGGCGGGCATGTCATCCATGAACAGGACGGGCTTGCCGAGAAGCTGAATGGTCGCTTGACCGTCACGCATCAACACCGGGGAGAAGAAGAAGTTATCATTCCCCTTGAGTTGCAGCGCCTTGCCGAAGGTCGCACGCTTCATACCCCAGACTGCGCCAGCCTGATACGGCTCTTTGAGCGAGTTCTGCACTTCGATCAAGCCGCCAGCAGTGAGAGCCGCAGCCGCACCCATGTTGACCTGATTGATTTTGTTGCGCTCATAGGTGCCAGACGATGCCTGTGCAGCGTAGGTCAGGAAGCCACGCGGCTTGTTGACGCCATCGCCAGTGACAAACGCAGTGCCTTCAAGGCGCGCAAAGCGATCTGCAACCTTGCCGTCAAGCCAGCTTTCGACATCCACATAAGACGCGCGAACCTGCTCCGGCGTCATGCGCGGGTCAGCTTCCATCTTGTGAACGGCGATCACCTTGCGGCCCACTTGCGGGGTATCGGTTTGACCACCGGATGCACCTTCGGAAACCCAACGCGCCCCGGCCTGATTGTCATCAATCAAGACTTCAAGCGAGGTGGATTGAGTGCGCTCGATGTTTGCCACTTGGCGAACGGGCGAGCTTTCGAACACACGGTCAACAACCGTGGTGGAACGCTCTGGATACACGAGGTATCCGCCATCCGGGTTGCTGTCGGTGGACATTGCCTTGAGTTCGATCTGTGCGCCAGTGCCTGCGTCGATGCCGTTCTCACCTTTGCGGAGGAACGCCTCAAACTTGGCTTTTGCCTCGTTTTCCTCTTCGCCACCCTGACCGCCAGGGCGGTTCATTGCGGCCTGCATTTTCGCTTGCGCGTCCTGCAATTCCTGCATTTTGGCGGTGATGTCGTTCGTCGCCTTGTCGAATTTGGCTTGGTCGATCACGTCCTTGGGCATGTTGCCCTTAACGCCATCAAGTTCGGATTTGAGGTCAGCAAGGCCGCTATTAACGCCCTCAACAAGACCTTTGAGTTCTGCAAAGTCGGTCATGATTTACCCTTTCATCATTTGCAGTGTTTCGTTCAAAAGTGATTTGAGTTCGTCAACCTCTCGCTGATCGTCCTCACGGCCTTTGGTGTCTGCCTCACGCAGAACAACCTCCAACCGCTCCCATGCGCCCGCCGCTGCCGCCTTTGATGCGGTGCGGCTAAAGCCCAAGTCCTTGAATACGCGCTCAATGTCGCGCTTACCCATATCAGCCGATTTCATGGCGTAGATATTGGCCAATTCATTCATGGGGAAAGTGACAACGGACGTTTCCCACAAGTCCAGCTTGACCAGCTTGCGAGTGCCGTTCCCCTCGTCCATTTCGTATTCTTGGGTCCGATATCCAATAGAAAGCCCCTCAATGGCCCCCATCTTGACCAGAGCGGCGATTTCCGCACCCTTCGCGGCTTTCTTACTGATACGACCGCGCATGAATAGGCCGTTTTCATCCTCGCGCACTTCATCCCATGCGCCAATCGGCTGTGAAGGGTCATGTTGCCAAAGCATTTTTGGCTTCCGGCCCGATGCGATGCATTCCTTGAACGCGCCCGGCATGACAATATCGCCGCCGTTGTCCTTGTTACCAAAGATGGAGCCATAGCCTGAAACGGTTAGATATTCATCATCCTCGCCATCGGCCTTGACCTCAATGGCCCCCGCCTTGAATTCGAGAACCCGCCCCGCGTCCTTTGCTCCGAGAAACATGCCCATTGCAAACCCCTTGCAAATAAAGTTTGCAAAGTTATAGCACGGATTTGCAAATGCGACAAGAAACCGCGTTGACTAGTCGAACCCGGCAGGGATGTAACCCACGGTGCATCGGCAGTTGATAGACGCTCCGGCAGGAAGTGACGGATCGCCGGGCCGTTGGCAAAGAACAACGCCGCCTAGGTATGTCGGCATCTTGAACGGATCATCCATGCCCACCTTTTGGCCGTCCATTGACCGATGGTTGTATTTATCCACCACGCCATCACCTTCGCCAAAGTCGCGCGTCCTGTGGTCGTGAACGCTCATCCACTCCTTGCGCAATTCCAGCCCGGTCGCCCGTGCGCTTTCCTGCGCGCCGTAGTTTGCTGCGCCGTGGGTTTCCGTTCTGGCGATGATTGCCGCGCGCCTGCGGGCAATGCCGGGGATTTGATCTGTAATCAGCTTGGCGATTGCCTCAACGCCTAGACCCTCGGCCTGACCTTGCGACACGGCGTCCACAATCATCCTTCGAGTGGTTTCCGCCACGCTCACAATGCGCCGCCGAATGGCTTCCTGCGCGATCCAGTTGAGCGCGAGCCGGGCAAACATCTCGCCAAAAGTCTCCTTGGCTTCCAGATCAAGGCCGAATGCCTTTGCAGATACGAACATGCGCCGCCCAAACGTCTGGACGCTATCATAGGTCATGCGCATGTATAGGTCGCGCATCCGCAGCATGTGAGCATCTGGAACGGAAGGCACAAAGCCTAGTTCCTGATATGCTGAGACAATGGCAAGCGTTTCCCGCGTGATTTCGTCAGCTACGGCCTTGCGGTGACGACGCCATAGGCGATCCATCATGCGCAGATGTATTTCGCGCTCACGCTCCCGGCTATGGCTGAGAAAGGCAGGCTTGCGGGCCATTATTCCCCCACGACCTTAAACCCGCCATAGGCGAGCGCCTTTGCATCATCTGCCCCCATGTCGAAGGCGTCACCCTCGTTGAGAAAATGGCCCTTTGGAGGCTCAGAGAAGCCGATCATTTCACGGGCCTCCTCGCGCGTCAGGATGTTTGCGGTCGCGGCGCGAATTGCGCGGTCAAACTTACGCCCACGCAACGCTTCAAGAGCGGGGATTGTGTCGAGGTCAAGGCGGAACTCATACCCCTTCCCATATCGCGGCAAGAGCCATGCGCCAAAGTCGTCAAGGAATTCCTTTAGAAGCGGAATAACGGTATCGGTGTATAGCCGCTCCTTGGCCTGCTCCAAGTTGTTGAACGTGCTGGCGTCGTTGTCGATAAGCGGCAGGGGAACGCCATAGGCCGAAGCGATCTGTTTCGCTGCCTCTTTCATGGTGTTGAGAAAGTCCATATCGCGCGGTGAGTGCGACACGTCCACCCACTCGGCATCATCCGCCAACATGGGGATTTCCCCGGCGTTGCCTTCGCCCTGCATGGATTTCTTGAAATACTCGCGCATCCTTTGCAGCGTTTCCTGCCCCGGATATTGCCCCTTAAAGCGCACAATCCCACTCGGACGTGCGCTATTCTTCAGCAGGCTGTAATTCCACTTTGCCCCGGCGTTGTGGGTATCCCCCGCCAAGCCTGCCGCCATGAGTGGCGATTGACCGCGCCAATAGTTGTCGGGGTTGTAGGTCTTGGCAAAGAATAGATCGCTCTTGCCCGACACTCGCTCAACTGGAAACGTTGTTTTCTTGCCGTTGACCTCGTGAACGTATTCAGACGGCAGGCCGCTTGCGCCCGGCTTCACCGACACGTTCACTGGATTGACGGGCCATAGTTCGGTCGGCTTATCCCCGGCACCAGCTATGACAAGCGATGTCTCACCCTGCAATAGCCTGTTTACAAGCATTTCAGTCAGCCACGCCGAATAGGATTGGCTTGGGTTTGGTCGCGCCATGAGATCAAGGATAGGGCTGGATTTTACCAGCGTGTCGCCTTGGTATAGGTTCACCTCGATTGACGTTGCTGCCGTGACAATCTCCTTGATCGCCCGGTAAACAATCACATTCTGCTGATACCCTTCCCGAATGAAGGATTTCGCGTTGATGATTGAGGGCTTTGCCATCGGAAGCCCGAAGGCGATTGCGCCGCCTACCGGGTTGTCCTTGGTTTCGAGATTGCGAGAAAAGGGCCACGCCATGTCAAAGAACTCCGAAGATTTCGCCTGTGCCGCGCCCGGAAACAAAGGCCTCAAATAGCGCGTCTATCATTACGTCCGTTTGGTCATCGTGCTTGTGGCTATCGTCGTGCGAAAATGCACATACCTCAGACACAAACTCAAAGTTATGTGCATCACCATACGGCAAAACAACCTTTTTCGCAATGTGCTGCGCTTGAACGTCCATCGCGCGTGTGAGTTTGTCCTTATCCCGCTGCACTGGCGTAATTTGCAATGGCAATCGGCCCTCAAGCTCCTGTATCAGCCCTGTGCCGCTCGCCTTGTCCTCGACATACACGGCACGCAAAACGCCATCCCTAGTGCTATTTTTCAGGTGTGCAGCCTTAACGAAGCTCTCGAAGTCCCGCCTAAGCTGATCCGCCTTCATCTTCGCGCGCTTGTATGACAGGCGATAAACACGACCGTCAAACACTCCCCACTCGGCGAAAACTGTCCAGTCATTCCAAGTGTTTGTTTTGTTCGCCGTGTCTACTGTTATGAACCTGTATTCAAAGACATCTGGATATGAAAGGTCTGCCCCGTCGTCTACATCGCCATAATACAGGAAGTCGTCCTCTGCGAATATCCCCCCGTCCAGCGTGTCCGGGTCTTGCATGTATTGGCTAACGAACGTGTAAGGGTGCGCGTCACGCAGCGCGATCAAGTCATGGATGCTTTCCTTGTCTGGCCAGTATGACCATTTACCGTCGATGCACTCGCCGCGCTTTACATCGCGCTCGCATCTTTCGCGGATACCGTCTGGCAGGCTGTCGATATACTCCTGATCCACAAGCGCCGGAATGCGGATATGGTGGTCTACGGATAGGCCCATGCCACCGGAAAGCAGAAAGGCCGTGCTGTCGTCCACGTGGCCGCGCTGCTGGATAAACAGGAACGGCGTGCCCGAGTGGGCGCGACGGCTCCTCAGTGTGTTGATTAGGCGCGTGTGAGACTTTGACCGCTTGGCGTCTGAAAAAAGATCGTCGATCTTGTCCCAGTCATCCGCCATGATGTAGCCCGTGAAGCCGTCCGACATATACCCGCCACGAACACCCGTGATCTGCCCGCCGCTGGCTCGGCTGAACAACTGGTGCATCCGCTTGCCGTTGCGCTCTAGCGTCCAGTCGTCAACCTTATCCTTGCCTATCTGGAAGGGATAAAACTCCTGAAACTCTGACGACTTCATGAGTGCGCGCGACCGCTCGCTGTTTTCGGTCACGAGGTCTTTTGAATAGGACGTGTTTAGAATGCGCACCCGGTCATGCTTGACCATGCAATAGACGGGCAGGTGAATGGACCAGAATTCGGTTTTCGTGCCGCCGGGTGGAATGTTGACTATGACGTTTTGCACGTCACCACTTAGAACGCGCTCGGCAATCCAGTTGTAGTAGTGGTGGTGCCAATTAGGCTTAAAGCTGTCTACCTGAGAAACGTTGAACCAAAGCGAGGTGAAGGCTAGCGGCGATGTTTCCCCGGCTGCGGCGAGCAAAGCGCGCTCGGATGCATCAAGCCCTTCCCACTCGATAGGATTGACTGCCATTTCATTCCGTCAGCTTTTTGGCGAGGGCTTTTGCTAACTCGCTATCAATTGGCTGTGGCGCTGCGGGCATGTCTTTGCCGTTGGTGGTGTGGTCTACCTTTGTCGGTTGATCTAGGCCGAACAACTTAACCTTGCCATTTACGGCTGTTACCGCCGCGCTTGGGTTGTTTTCCTGAAGCGCAAGCTGTCTAGCTGTCTCATACTCCGAAAAGGCGTCTTTGACTGTGTATAGGCACATCTCAGCTGCCTGCGCCTGCAAGTCCCTGACCCTTTGCATAACCTTTGCATTGTCAAGGAGTTTTGACGCATTGGTGTAGATGCTTGAATGCTGCGTTGCAGCCCTGACATCATAGGCGCGGCGATAGGCTTCTGCGGCATTGCCTGTTTCGACATATGCCATAGCAAAGGCCTCCTGCTTTGCTGTTAGATTGGTGTCTTCTGACTTCGCCATGCGCAAATATTACCCCAAGCCTATCGCAAAGAAAAGCCCCGCCCGAAGGCGAGGCAGTTAGCGCGGGAAATTTTTAGCGATGACGCCACCGTCTGGAAAACATACGTCATCGCTTATATCACCGAAAACCCGCGCAGGAGGAACAAGCAATGAATGACTGCATCATGCGTTCTTTGTGAGTGGTGGTCAAGACGTTCGCGCAATCCTCTGCTCGATCATCATTGCCAGTGTCTTGGCGTTGTATGTGTCGTGATTGCGGCAGATCGTTTTGATGTCGTCAAGTGCGTTCTTTGCTTTGGCAAGGTCAGCCTCGGCGCGTGTGAGGTCGGCTATGAGTGCGTCCTCGTGATCTGTGATTGTGCGTGTCATTTCGTCACCTTGAGATATTTGAACTTGTTTCCTGATCCGATCTTTTCGATTTTGCCATCGCGCCGTGCGTCTTGAAGGTGATAGCGCGCGCCAGCTTGGCTAATGCCGAACTTGTCGGCTATTTCATGCGACGTGCGTTCTACGCTGCAATACTCGACTATTTTTGCATTGATAGCTGCTCGAGCTTCCATGCGCCATTCGTTGCCGGTCTTGCGTGTGTCTCGTGATTTGTAGACGTATTCGGTCAGCTTTGTTGCCGGGTTTTGCTTTCGGTCTAGCTTGCCTTCGTCGAGCATTGCCTTTGCGACCTTGCGGACGGTTTCGACATGGAGGCCCATGAATTGCTCGATGTCTGTGGTTGTGCGCCATGTTTTGAGGCAGTAATCGAAGATTTGTTTTTTGCGCTTCTGCGCTGCGTTGCTGTCTCGTTTGTGCTGTTGCGGTGCTTTTTGTCGCTTTGTGTGTTTGAGCATGAGGCGACCGATTGCGGCCTCGTGTTTTGCGGCGGCTGTCGGGTTGCCGAAGGCGTCTAGGATGACTTGGACGTTTTGGCCTTTGTTCGGCGCGACGGTATGCGCTGCGATGCGGGGCGGTGTAGTGTGGATCATTTCAGATCCTCCATGCGGATGCTGTTGAGGATGGGCTTCCCGCCCTCTGTCTCATAGATGATGCAGTATTTATCGAGTGATCCGCTGCGCCACGGGTTCCATCCAAATGATCCGCCCGCATACAGAGTCACCGTCTCGCGCTTAGGCTCTGGCTTGATGCGGTATGCGTATTCATCAAGCCATCCAAGGCCTTTCAGCGTCACCCAATGGTCTACATTCAAGAACTCCACACTACCGGGGCTTTCATAATGCGCCAGCAACAGCGCGCCCTTTTCTGCGTCGGTCATCTCGCCCCACGTTTTCGGGGTGTCGTCCTCGTCGGGCCACTCGGCAATGAAGTCAATCAATGTCTTGCGTTGGTCACAACACCGCCCGTCGTCATAGCGCCAAATTTCATCGCTGCCTTTCCACGGAATGACACCTCCATCTCTCGGCCTTTCCTGCGCCACCTTCGCACCATCGCGGCGGCGGTATGCTTTGCCTTGTTCGATCTTCATGCCATGCTCCTCAGTTTTGGGTTGAACGCGGTCAGCACGTCTTTTTTCGGCATGGGTTTTGCCGTGCGCTGTGCGATGTAGGTGAAAGGCCGTTGCTTGTGCATGTCGCCGCGACAAGGTTCGTCCACGCGCTGGACGAGTGCGAGACCGCCGCGACCTGCAAGCCACATGAGCGCCCCGCCGTGAATGCCGGGATTGTTGCCGACGCTATAGATGATTTGTTCTCCTGGTTTCATCTGGCATAGCTGCCCGATGGCTGCGTTTTTTTCGGTGCTTAGGTGTTGTGTGGTCATTGGTTTTCTTTCTTATTTCCGTTGCCTCGACCATACCGCTAAGAAACGAGGCAACCAAGCATGACGTTGCGTCAACTCCCAAGAAAAACGCAAAACACATCTTAGCGCCAAAAAGCACCCCGCTAAGATACCGCTGGGATACTAAGCCTTTGAAATATATGGATATATTTATATCATATATATCTTATCATCTTATCAGACACTACTTTTCAGGTAGGTAAAAACAGCTTCTTAGGGTAGTGATATGATATAGATGATATGGGTCTCTATGGGTCTCTTTTATGTGTATCTATAGTGCTAAGATGCAAACATGTAAGATATCAAAAAAAACATGCAAAACCAAAGGCTTGCATGTTTTCTTATCTTTTCAAGATATGTTGAGATGAAGCCCTATTCCAGCCGAAACCACTTCAAAACAACCTTTCCGCGATATTTGCGGCCTTCTTTCAACTGCACTTGCCCCGACGCCTCAAGGTGCCGACAGGTCGTCTCAATGACCTCTTTTGGCACATGAAGTCGGCTGGATAGCATTGCCGTGGTCAAGCCGTTCTCCGCGTCAATGAGGTTCAGGAGCCGCGCGGCAATCGCGTCCTCCGGCTTGGCCTTGGCGTTGTCGTTGGCAAAGACAAGCTGCACCTTGAAGTCAATTTCATCCTTCACATAGGCAAAGGCCCAGCGCACATGATCCAGCGTTCTGGTTCCGCTTGGAATGGCCAGAACAAAGCTGACCTTGGCAATCAACTCATAGGCTCGGCGGATCATGGCAACGCTGGCCTCTCCCGTCTTTTCGCCCATGTGGTCGGCGTAGTCGATCAGCCAATCAGCAATAGCGTCAAGCGCGGCATCCGCGTCAGGCTCGGTCAAAACATCCTTGCGCGCGCCGGAATACTCAACCCGATCCTCCGAGCCGTTGTAAATCAGCCCCAACTTGCCGCCCATCATTATGGGCATGTCAGGCTTTTTAAAGCCCTTGCGAGGACGCGGGTTTATGTCACGCTCGGAGACGATCAAGGCGCGGCCCACAAAGCCCTGCGTGGCGGTCTCACCGTCCATCATGCCGTCAAAGGTGCTTGGCGTCGTAAACCCGATGATGCTCATAAACGGACGCTCCAAACCGTTATCAATCATCGCCAGCATTCGGTTTGCCCGCTCCTCCCCTTGCTCGTCGTCATTATCCAAAGCCCGCGACAATTGCGCGGCAAATTGCTTACGCAACTCCCGGCTCACGTCACCGCCCAAAATCATGCGGCTGTTGGCTTTTGAGTAAGCTGACATGATGGTGCCGAAAACGCCCTCAAGGTAGGTCGCGCCGCCTCGCTTTTGCGCACTGCGCACCTTGCCTAGAAAAATGCCGATCTCGTCGATGCTGTAGAAAGACGCCTGATGCTCGATCAGGTTCCGAATGATCTCCTGCTCGGATTTAATCGTGCCTTGCAGCGCGCCTTGCACCCCGGCGGAAATATGCAGCTCGTTGAAAGCCTGCATCACGGCCTCTTTGCCCGTGCTGGATGCCGCCACGCAGAATGAAAGGATATTCGCGCTCACACCGTCCCGCACGTCATAATGAGACATTCCGCCGATATTGCCGATAGCAGTCATCGCCGCCGCCACGCATAGCCTGCGGCGAGGATAGCGGCATTGCCCGTCAATCCAATCCGTCACTTGCCCCACGAACCCCGGCGGGCGCGTGAGATCAATGTCAGACACATCCAGCGGCAAAGCAAAACCGTCATCCTCAACGCGCTCTGCATCAAAATCATCATGCGTCGGCACGGCCATTGCCGCCCCCTCCTCGAAATCGGCAAAATCATCTGGCGTCATCTTTGCCAGCGTTTCCTTGCGCTCCTGCTCTTTCTCGGCGGCTTGCTCGTCATATGACTTGCCCGTGTAATAGTCGCTCAGGTTCCATACGTTTTCTGTGGTCATTCCCCACCTATCCAATCCTGAAATTTTACGCGGTCCTCGGGCGACATTGTTTTGTATCCCAATGCCGTTAGACGCTTTGCCGCGCGCGTTGTGACCGGGCTGCGTTCCATTTCCATAACAGCCGCCGCAACATATGCCTCAAGCTCCGCTTGCGTGGCAGATGTGGCCCATAGCTTTGCATCGTCGCGAATGCGCTCTTGCATGAGCGGCACGTCTGGCGATCCGGCCCCGTGATATTCCAGCCAATGCGTGACGGTCGCAATCGTTATCTCGCGATCCAGCCCAGCGCAGGCCGACAACGCCCTCCAAAGGTGTTCGGCGCGTTCGTTGTTGGTCACAACGGCCACCCCGCAATAATGATGATGCAGACCGCCACGGCCACACACGGCGCGACAATCCAGAAGGCAAGGCGAAGGTCGCGCTCGTATTGCTCCAAAAGTGCTTGTTTGCTTTCAATTTCGTCGTCAGTCATTACGCCACCCCACGGCGCGCAACATAAAGAGCGGCGAAGCGCAGAAAATCGCCCATCGTTGAAATGCCGTGCCGCTTCATTGCCGCCTCAATTTCTTTGCGGTCATCATCCGTAAGAGGGACCGGGGTGCGCTTGGTTTCAACTTTGGTATCCATTGTTTTTCCTCGTGGTGCTAAATTGTGGCTTGACGGTATCCCCGCGGGTGCTTAGTGTCAACCCACGGCTTTTGCCTTTGCGGTGTTTGGAGCGTGTCGCCGCCACGCAAGGCCCAATGGGTCACAACATAGGAGACGTTATGTCTATTCTCGAACAAGCATCTGTGCCTGATTTGGGTGCGCAGATCATCACCATTTGCGGTGATGCAGGCTTGGGTAAATCCAGCCTTGCCGCAACATTCCCAAAGCCAATCTTTATTCGCGCCGAAGATGGCGTGGCGCGCATTCCGGCGGAGTTTCGCCCGGCTGCGCTGCCCGTTGTGCGCACCGAAGAACAGCTATGGGAACAACTCAAGGCGCTCGTGCATGACGAACACGACTACAAGACAGCCGTGATTGATACCGTATCTGCCGCCGACCGGATGTTCGTGCAGTCGATCTTGAAACAGGATGGCAAAGCACGCTCTTTGAACCAAGCCCTCGGTGGTTATGGTGCCGGGTTTTCGGCGCTGGCAGCGCGTCACCAGCAGGTGCGCAATGCCGCCGAAATGATGCGGATCAAGCGCGGCATGAATGTCGTTTTCTTGGCCCATACCGAAGTCGGCACAATGCGCTTGCCGGATCAAGACGACTTCAGCCGCTACAGTCTGCGCATCACGCATGACAAGAGCCTGCCGCCGTATCTGGACGATGTGGACGCGGTTGGTTTTCTGCGTCAGGTCATGGCGCTCAAGGGCGACGAAGGCGAACGCAAGAAAGCTGTCAGCAGCAATGAGCGTGAATTGGTCATGCACGTCACCGCGTCGAACGTATCGAAAAACCCATACGGCATCACAGAACCTGTTGCCGTGAAACTGGGTGAAAACCCGCTTGCAGAATTTGTGAAAGGATAAGCGAAATGAGTTTCTGGGATTTGAGCGACGGCCAGCAGGCCAATCAGAACGTCGAAAAGGAATATGAGGTTCCCGGCGGCAATATGGACCCGCTGCCGAACAACTCGGACGTGCTGGCCGAGATCAAAGAGGCCAAGTGGGACAGCGCCAAGGACGCCGAGGAAAAATACATCTCGATCCAGTGGCAGGTGCAGGAGCCTGCGCAATACAAGAACCGCGTGATTTTTCAAAAGCTGTGGGTTGCGCACCTTGATCCGAATGCAAAGAGCGAGGACAAAGCGAAGGCAAAGCGCGACAAGGCCCGCAAGATGCTGGCCACGATTGACGCCAACGCCAAAGGCCGCTTGATGCAGTCAACCGACGCGCCGACCGATGATAGCCTTGCGCTTGCGCTTCAGGGCGCGCAGATGGTCATCAAGGCGATGGTCTGGGAAATGCCGGATCGTGAGCGGTATGGCGAGTTTATTCGCGGCAACTGGATTAGCGCCGTGAAGCCGAAAGGTTCGGAACTGCACATTGGCGAGGACAAGCCCAAGCCGTCCGGCGGCGGTGCTGGCGCAGGCGCAGGAGGCCAGCCGAGCGGCGGCGGGTTTGATCTTGGTGGCGACGACATTCCCTTCGCACCGGAATGGCGCGTGTGATGGAACAACGCACTCCAGAATGGTTCGCGGCTCGGAAGGGCCGCGTTACCGCCAGCCTTGTAGGTGGCCTGCTAGATTGCGCCCCTTACATGAGCAAAGACGCCGCATTCCGCGCTTTGGTGCGGTCCTGCCACGGGTTGCCAAGCGAGTTTGAGGGCAACATCGCCACGGAATACGGCAATGCCAACGAGGGACTGGCGCGATCCGTTTATGAAATGGAGACAGGAAACACGGTCGAGGATGCCGGGTTTGTCACTTGGGATAATTGGCTTGGCGCAATCCCATACGGTTATATCCGCGATGATGGCTTGATTGAGATCAAGTGCCCTTTTGGCAAGCGCAAGGATGAAGTGCCTGAATTTGCCAGCATTGAGGATCAGCCGCATTACTATGCGCAGGTGCAAATTCAGCTTTTCGTGACGGGCCGTGAATGGTGCCATTTCTGGCAATGGGCACCGCACGGAAACAAACTGGAAACGGTCAAATATGACGGCGCGTGGGTCAATGAAAACCTGCCGACGCTTTTGGCGATCTGGCAGGACGCGCAAGCCGCTGACCCAAAAGACTATGACGGCGAGGTGCGCAAGGTCATTGATACGCCAGAGGCTGAAAAGCTGATTGCGGAATACGATGAATTGAGTGACGCAATCGACAACGCCACGGCGCGCAAGAAAGACATCATCACGCGCTTGGTTGAAATGTCCGGCGGTAAGGATGCCAAGGTTGCCGGGCGCAATCTCACTTTGGTGAAGCGCGCTGGTGCTGTCAGCTATGCCAAGGCGATCAAGGCGATTGCGCCGGATGCGGACTTGGAGCCGTATCGTGGCAATCCTAGTGAAAGCTGGCAGGTGAATTGACGCGACGTCACCATTTAATGACATGCGCGATAAGTGCATGATGTGAGGACGCAGGCTGAATTGGCTTTCCGTATCAACGCATTTTGACGTTGCCGGGAAAACTCGGAAGGCCATGAAAGCAGCTACCCCGCGCGCCGGAAACCAAAGACACGAAAGGCGCGCGGGGATTTATTGGAGAGGATGAAAGATGAGCCTTGAAGAATATAAGTCGTTTGTTGAGGGAAAGACGCACCTAGCGGGAGAGTTTGGGTTTGATCCTGTTTATCAGAACGACAATTGCTACGACTTTCAAAACCAGCTTATCGAGTGGGCGCTGGCAAAGGGGCGGGCTGCTACATTTGCAGATTGCGGACTTGGAAAGACGCTGATGCAACTTGTGTGGGCCGAGAACGTCCATCGCAAAACAAACAAGCCTGTTTTGATACTTGCCCCTCTTTCTGTGTCGTCACAGACAGTCGAGGAAGCAGAGAAATTCGGAATTGAGGCATACCGTAGCACGGACGGAACGTGGCCTATCGGTAAGGGCATCATTACCACCAACTACGAGCGGCTGCATCATTTCGATCTTTCGGACTTTTCTGGGATTGTATGTGATGAAAGCAGCATCCTAAAAAACTTCGACGGGAAGATCAGATCGGCAATCACCAAGGCGATGCGCAAGGTTAAATATCGCGCGATGTATACGGCAACCCCAAGCCCAAATGACTACACCGAACTCGGAACATCCGCCGAGGCATTGGGTGATATGGCCTATATGGACATGCTTTCTACGTTCTTCAAAAGCAACGACGACACATTGCACCCGGCGCACATTGGTCAAAACTGGCGATTTAAGGGTCATGCTGAACCGCACTTTTGGCGGTGGGTTGCATCATGGGCGCGGGCTATTCGAAAGCCATCGGATCTAGGCTTTGACGATGCGGGTTGGGATTTGCCTGAGTTGCGCGAAATTCACCACGAAATTCAAAGCAAGCCGCTAGACGGCCAGTTGTTTGCAATGCCCGTGAAGGGTCTTCCAATGGAGCGCGAGGAAAAGAAGGCAACAATCAAAGAGCGGTGCGAACTTGCGGGTGAATTGATCCAAGATCATGACAACGGCGTCATGTGGTGTCAGTTCAATGCTGAGGCAGACATGCTGGCAGAAATCGTGCCGGGGGCTGTAAACCTTCAAGGTAGTGACAAGGATGAGGCGAAGGAAGAAAAGTTCCGCGCCTTCAAGGATGGTGAGATCAAGTATCTCGTAACCAAGCCGAAAATTGCGGCGCTTGGCGTCAACTGGCAACACTGCAATGCCTGCACATACTTTGATGATTATAGCTACGAACAGTATTACCAAGCTGTTCGCAGGTTTTGGCGGTTCGGTCAAAAACGGCCTGTTACTGTTCACCAGATCGGCACGACTAGCTTGAGCAATGTGGCAAAATCACGCAGGCGAAAAGCCGAAGCGGCTGATAAAATGTTTCATGCGATGATGGAACACATGGTCGCGGCCCAGAAGCACAAAAAGATTTTTGGCGGAGGCGATGCCCCAAAATTCCCTGATTGGATGTGAAAATGTTTTACATTGAGCGAAAAACGCTGACCAAATGGCGCAAAAATGACAATACATACGAGCCGATTGGACCTTGGTTGATAGACCGAGATCCGCAAGACGTGTTGAAAGATGGCGTATTCACGGGGCCATACAAATCAAAAGAGGAAAGAACTATGAGCGTATCAAACCAAGTGATCACAGACGACTATGCAATCTACAATGGCGATTGCATGGAGGTTGTTTCAGAAATGAAGAGCGACAGCATTGACATGGCGGTATACAGCCCTCCGTTTGCTGGCCTGTTTCAATATTCCGGCGATGAAAGGGATATGTCGAACTGCTACAATTACGAGGAGTTCTATAGTCAATACGCTTTCCTAGTGAACCAGCTTTACCGCGTGACAAAGCCCGGTCGGATCAACGCCGTTCACTGCATGGATATTGGCGAAGATGCCATTGGCACGGTTCACGACCTACCCGGCAACATCATCCGCATACACGAGGAAGCCGGGTTTCAATTCATGGGCCGCCGCTTGAAATGGAACGAGCCTCTTGCCGTTCGATTGCGCACAATGGTCCGAGGGCTGGCACATCAGACGATATGCGAGGATAGCGCCAAGTCCAGCATCGCCAATGCCGATTACGTTTTGTTCTTTCGCAAGCGTGGCGAAAACCGAACGCCTGTAACGCATGAGCGCGGCTTTACACGGTATTTCGGGGCTGAAATCATGCCGGATGAGGTTCGTCAGTTTCGCGGTTTTGATGGGGATCAAAAGGAAAACAAGTTTTCGCATTTTGTCTGGCGTCGTTACGCTTCGAGCGCGTGGATGGATATTCGCGCAAGCAACAAGCAAAAAACAGGATGCGGGCTTACCGCTCGGGCTGTTGTAGATGATGGCGAGGCGCGTGAACCTGATGACGTGAAACACGTCCACCCGCTCATGCTGGACATCATTCATCGCTGCGTTGAGCTTTACACAAACACCGGCGAAACCGTTCTAACGCCTTTCATGGGGGTAGGTTCCGAGGTTTACAGCCCCGTATATTTGGGGCGGCGTGGCGTCGGTGTCGAACTCAAAACCAGCTACTTCAATCAGGCCGTTAAGAATATCGCCTGTGCAAAAGCGGACTACGAAAAGGACGGTCTTGGCGACCTGTTGTCGCTTGAATAAATGACCCCAGATCAAGAAGCCAAAGCAAACGAGGCGGCGAACAAAATAATTGAGGAATTGCGCGCCGCCTCAACACCGGAGCAATGCGCTGAGATAGGTGATCGCACGGCAAAGGTATTTGCGCGGCTTCAACAGGTGCATGAGGTCAGGGCGATCCACATCGTCAATCTAGCAAAGATGAAACAAATGGAGTTCGAGATGAAACGGGAAGCTGAAAATCAAGCGCAAGCGGATTTGTTCGCATGACCCTGCGTCCATATCAACAGAAAGCGCACGCCGCCGCTTGGGGCCATATCAAAAGCAGCATTGACCCGTGCCTAATCGAAGCCGCGACTGGCGCGGGCAAGTCGCACATCATCGCCGCGCTTGCAGATACCATTCACCAGCACACAGGCAAGCGTGTCTTGTGCCTTGCGCCCAGCGCCGAACTCGTCGTGCAAAACCGCGAGAAATTCCTAGCGACCGGGAATAAGGCCAGCATGTTTTCAGCCAGCGCAGGCGGAAAAGAATTAAGGCACAATGTTGTTTTCGGCTCGCCGCTGACGGTCAAGAACAGGATCAGCCGCTTCAAAGATGGGTATTCTGCCGTCATTATTGACGAGGCGCACGGGCTGACACCAACGCTCAAAAGCATCATTGAGGCCATGCGCGACGGCAATCCAAACCTGCGCGTGATTGGCACCACGGCCACGCCATACCGCATGAATGAGGGGTATATCTTTCGCATGTGGCCTGATGGCCGCGTGAATGACGATTACACAACGCGCGATCCGTATTTTGTCAAACTGGTTGACCGGATTACCGCGCCGGAATTGATCGGCATGGGGTTTCTCACACCGCCCCTTGTCGGTTCCCCCGGCTCGGAGGGATATGACACTGGCGGAATGCAAGTGAACAGCCGAGGGCAATTCGACAAGGCGGACGTTGATCGGGCATATCACGGCAAGGGCAGGCTAACGGCGCAGATCGTGGCGGACGTTATTGAACAATGCCGCAATCGGCAAGGCGTGATGTTTTTCGCCGCGACAATCCAACACGCGCAAGAGGTCATGGAAAGCCTGCCGCCTGAATTGTCTGCCATTGTCACCGGGACAACGCCCAAGCGAGAACGCGACCGCATCCTTAAACGGTTTAAGGCGCGCGAGATTAAGTATCTTGTGAACGTCGCGGTGCTAACCACGGGCTTCGATGCGCCTCATGTGGATTGCATCGCAGTCCTGCGCAAAACGGAAAGCGCGGGACTGTGGGCGCAGATCATCGGGCGCGGGTTGCGTCTGGATGAAGGCAAAGAGAATTGCCTTGTGCTGGATTACACTACGAACATTGACGATCACTTTCCCGATGGCGATTTGTTTGACCCGCAGATCAAAGCCAAGCGCGCCAAAGAAAAGGGCGACGGGATCAGCGCGATCTGCCCGGATTGCGACTATGAAAACACGTTTGCGGCAAACCCTGATTACGTTGACCTGCCAGCCGATGAAAACGGATATTGCGTTGATCTTGAAGGCAACCGCGTTGAAACGGAATACGGGCCGCTTCCTGCCCATTATGGGCGGCGTTGCTTTGGTATGCACAAGACCGGACCGGGCGGGACGTATGAGCGATGCACCTACCGTTGGACATCGAAAGAATGCCCGGAGTGCCAAGAGCCGAATGACATTGCGGCACGGTATTGCATCAAGTGCAAGGCGGAGATTGTTGACCCGAATGAGAAGCTGGCCGCAGAATTTAAGCGGATCAAGCGCGATCCGACGCAAGCGCAGACGGATAATGTTCTGAGCATGGACCTGCGAGAAGGCATTTCCCAAGCTGGTAATCGCACGGTGCGCGCTGACTTTGTGACGCCTTGGCGGTCGTTTTCGATATGGTTTACGCCAGAAAGCAAGGGCTGGAAACAGCGCGATGAATGGGCGCGGTTTGCGTCTGCAACGCAGGATGGCCAGCCTCGCACAGTCACCTATCGCAAAGACCCTGAAAGCGGGTTCTATCGCTTGCTTGGGCTTAATCATCCCGCAGATGTAGAGCCGGAACAACCCGCATATAAGGTAGCAGCACAATGAACCTAAAAAACCTACCATTCCCGATTTATGGTGACACCACGTTTCGCGGCACGTGCCCGAAGGAAAGCGCCGAACAGGTGACGTTTTTTGCCAAGCTGCGTCGTGAATATCCCGACACATGGGGCAAGCTGGCGCTGCATCCACGCAACGAACAGCAGCTCATGGGGGGGCAGTTTCGCGGCGTGATTAAGCAAAAGGCCGAAGGCATGACGCCGGGAGCGTCGGACGTGATTATTCCTGCGGCGCGGTCTTTTGTTTGTGAGATGAAGCGACGAGACCATACGAAAAGCAAATGGCAAGATGGTCAGATTGAATACCTTGAAGCTGCGCAGGCGGCTGGCGCGTTTGCCTGCGTTGCTTTGGGCTGGGAGGGCGCGTGGTCTGCGTTTGAGGCTTGGTTGCAAGAAAACGAACAAAGTTGACGCAACGTCATGCTTGAGCGCGCAAATGGCAAGTCGTAGGTTGATTGCAGAACAAGAGGAGAAACAAGCATGACCGTCACAGACAACTTCACCGAAGAGCAGCGCCGCAAGATCGACGCGGCCTATGCCGCTTGGCAGTGGGAAGAAAACCGCGACCGGGGCTATGACTTTCAACTTTGCCAGCGTCTACGCGCCGACTACTACCGCGCGATTGACGAGGCCACCGAGGAAAACAAGGAGAAAGAACATGCGTGAGCTTATCGGAGACTTCATCGGCGTCGTGTCTATCTTTGCGACACTGTATTTGATGCTGCATTTGCCGCTTCTGTGAGGTGCCGCACCACCCCATCTAACCAGCCCAACTTAGAGGATCACTGGCGGTTTTGATGGTCGGGCAACGCGCTACAGGCTGGGCAACGTGCGCCACATGGACCCCAGCCACGCGGCACCTCTCACAAGCAAAGGAGAAAGACAGATGGAAAATAGGTTTGAATTTTTACACGCTGGCTATAATTGCCACGTTATTCGCAGAGATATGGGCCACCATTGCGGATACGTTGCGATCCCCAAAAGTCACCCATGGTTTGGCAAGGACTACAGCGACAAGGTTTCCGTTCCCAAGGAAGTAATCAGCCGTGAAACCAACATTGATAAGATCGGCGTCTTGAATCTTCTCTGCGCTGACGAGCCAACCGAAGATACCTGCGAAATCGTTTTGGCAGTCGATGTGCATGGCGGCAT
>Ga0209475_10001111_pt1 | contig 37253 bp, 34 predicted proteins | sample tdDd471_FD_187128 | JGI IMG/M metagenome (GOLD analysis project Ga0209475, IMG submission 187128) | Marine sediment microbial communities from the Atlantic coast under amendment with organic carbon and nitrate - tdDd47.1 (SPAdes)... | ecosystem: Environmental > Aquatic > Marine > Coastal >... | reverse complement strand
TACTCGCAATGAATGCAGCTGTCCCCGTCGTCTCAAAGGCTGTTCCAAGAGGGATAAGTCCAGAGAGCAAAAACACCGTTCTCCAGTCAACCGCCTCATAAGCACGATCTGCCGGAATAATCCGGGAAATAACCATCCCTAGCGCCCCAGTAAGGAGGGCAATGGAAAGCTTGACCTCAAAACCAAGGGCCAGGGTTAGAGCCATCAGCAGGAAAAAAACAGCACAGCGGGTCCGTTCGGGTTTGAGTTCTTCACCCTGTATATCGTGGATAAGAGCGATATCCATCTGATTGGCCAATAACCGAAACTGCTCCCAACGCCCCTGCATGAGAATGGTATCACCCTGTTGCAGTTCAGTCACATTGATTTCATCCATAATGATTTTATCGCCCCGGACAATTGCCAGAGGATTGATCTGATAGAGCCGACGGAACTGCAACTCTTCCATACTATGCTGGCTGAGGTTAGAATGCGGTATGACTACGCCTTCGATGACTCCTGAGGTATCTGGGTAATTCTCATCAGCAAACACCTCATGCTCGTCTTTGATCAACCATCCCTGTTCTTCGGTCATGGTTTTGATATTTTTATCGGAACTCATAACCCAGAGGGAATCACCTGCCTCTATCATTGAATCTTTGGTAGGGGCAAATTCTTTCTGATAACCATCATTTTTAGCAATGCCGACCACAGTTACATGATATTTGGGCCGAATCTCCAACTCACCCAGAGTTTGGTTAGGATAGTAGGCAGGAACAGCAAGTTCGTAACTATGGCCAACCTCGTCACCATAGATTTCCATCAATCGCTTGTCCATGCAATCATCATCGAGACTGCATACATCTTCAGGCAGAAGCCGCTTTCCTAAAATCATAAAGTAGATGATCGCGGTAATTAACAGGGCTATGCCGATGGGAGTTACTGTGAAAAGTTTAAAAGGAACAAACGGCTGTCCTCCGACAGCTGTCAGATTGTTTTGCCACCAACCCTCCATCAGATCGTTAAGCATTATGAGCGGACTGGAACCGACGAGGGTGAGACAGCCCCCAATTATGGCACAGAACCCCATGGGCATCAGAATTCTGCTGGCAGAAAAATTGAGTTGTCTGCTAATTCGCATGGTTGCAGGCATGAACAGGGCTGCAGCACCGATATTCTGCATAAAACTGGAAATAAAAGCGACGGTGACAGAAATGACAGCCAGGATTCTGTTTTCACTGCGTCCGGCAACTTTAATTATCTGGGCCGCCACCGAATTCATAATTCCGGTTTTGTTCAATCCGGCACCAATGATCATTACCGCGATTATTGATACAACTGCGTTCGAGCTCAGCCCGGCTACTGCCTGTTCAGCAGAGAGGACTCCGGTTAAGGGGAGAAGCACCATCATCAGTAAGCCAACCAGATCTACCCGCAGCAGGTCGGTGACAAAGAGGAAAATAGCAAGTCCGAGTAAACAGAATACGATTATCATATCTGTTGTAATTACTGTAGTATCCATACATCTTCCCCTTATATAACGAATAGATGGCTTGCATTCGATCTAAACGGTACCACAAGCTATCTGTTTATATGAGATGCCGATCTTGTTTACTAACATCAGGGATGCTACGCTATTTAACTATTTACTTCAATAGGTATACTTATATTTCCTGCTGTACAGAAAATAATTGGTAGGTTTTTGGATAATTGAAAAAGGTTGTGACGTGCTTCGTGTTTTTAATTCATTCAACCCTCTTTCAGTGCTATTTTTTCCAGAAGGCAGGAAAAAATATAACCAGTGCCGAGAACATCTCAAGCCTACCAACCAGCATATTCCAAGACAGAAACCATTTCCCGATATCGGAAAAAAACGCATAGTTTTCACTAGGCCCAACCCCACCAAAGCCCGGCCCTATATTCATAAGAGCCGCAATAATTGCACTGATAGCTGTGAGAAAATCAACCGGATCAGTAAGCACTATGAAACAACCACCTGCAAGCACCAAAAAGATATTGACGATAAAATAGCAAACCGACAGGTCAATGATAGAAGCGTCAATAGGACGACCATTCAGACGTACCGTAGCAACCGACATCGGCTGTAAAAAAATTCTTTTAATGGTAGTATACATGTGCTTTACAATAACCACATAATGCACAACTTTGATACCACTTGTTGTCGAACCGGCACAGGCTCCGACAAAACAGACAGCAAACAAAAACATCTGGGCAGCTTGTGGCCACAGTTCGTAATCAGTTGTAGTAAAACCTGTGGTCGTGAGGATCGACACTACTTGAAAAGTCGCATATCGCAAGGAGTCCCAGAAATTTGCGTAACTGTCGTTTGTAAAGAGAATCAGAGTGACCGCCCCACAGAAAAAGGCCAAAAAACCGAGATACCAGCGAAACTCAGTGTTATCCCTCACCATACGCCACTCTCCTTTGAGCAATTGATAGAAAAGGACAAAAGTAATACCACCAAGCCCCATGAAGACAATGGTCACCCAGTCAAAATAGGCACTGTTGTAAAAGCCCAGACTAGCATTTTTTGTCGAATAGCCGGAGGTTGATACAGTACCAAAGGCATGACAGAGGGAATCGAAAAGTGACATCCCACCCATTGATAAAAGCAGAGTCTGCAGGAGATTGAGTGCAATATAAATTCCCCAGAGCCAAAGCATAGTATCTTTATTTCTGGCCTTGAATTTATCCTTGGTAATTACCTGGCCAGGACTCGACTCAGCCCTGAAAATCCGTACCCCGCCCATGCCATGTGGCAAAAAAAGCAAGGTGAGGGTCAGAACCCCCATGCCGCCAAGCAGGTGAGTCTGACTCCTCCAGAACAATAAACCGTGGGGCAGGGCCTCAATATCAGTAAGGATGGTTGCCCCAGTGGTTGTATAACCGGACATCATCTCAAAGAAAGCATCGGTAAACGACGGGATGCTCCCATAAATAATAAAAGGAAGGGTAGAGAAGCCGGATATAATAATCCAGCCAAAGGTGGCAATAAACAGCCCGTCTCGGATATTTAAAAGATTATTGTTACGAAATATCCTCTTCAAAGGAATACCCAGCCCAACAATAATCAGGGACGAAATCCCAATAGCCGTCAGATCATCCTCGCCATAGAGCAGAGAACAAAGGGCCGGTAGAGACATGGAACTGCCGGTAACTATCAATAATGTGCCAAAGACATTGGCTATTGAAGAATAATTCATCGGCTGGGCAATATACTCTTCATTTACTGGCAAGAAGCAGCAATATCCTGCTGCATCTGTTCAATGACCTGAATCGGATCTGAAGCCCTGGTAATCGGCCGACCAACGACGACATGGTTGGCTCCGTTTTTGATAGCCATCCCTGCGGTCACTATGCGTTTCTGATCATCACTATTATCCCTGACATTTGCTCCTGGCCGAATACCGGGGGTGACAATAAGCAGTTTATCACCAAGATCCTGGCGCATTTTCTCGGCCTCAAGGCCTGAGGAAACGACCCCGTCACACCCCAGCTCTAATGCTCGTTTAGCCCGAAAATAGACCAGATCCGCAACCGATTGGGTCATTCCCATCGCCCGCATATCATCTTCACCAAAGCTGGTAAGAACCGTCACGGCAAGGAGTTGCATGTCACCTCTTGCGGAGACAGCTGCCCGGATGATCGCATCGTTGCCATGAATAGTGGCAAAACTCACTCCCCGGCTATTCACTTGTTCCACGGCCAGCTTGACAGTCTCGGGAATATCAAAAAACTTCAAATCCAACATAACCTTGTGACCTCGATCCACAATCCAGTCAACTGTCTCAAACCAACTCCCCATAAACAGCTGGAGTCCCACCTTAAAAAATGAAACGTGGGATTCACATTTCTTGACTAAATCCTTGGCCTGTTCAGGACTATCGACATCCAGGGCTACGATGATTCTTTCTTGCAGCGGTATTGTAGTATTGCTCATGATTCTCCGTTTAATGTCGTTGTGATCCGACTGTAATAGCTTGTTTGTGGTCGATACTATTACCTGCTCTTTTCTTCTTCTGCAAGAACAGTAAGAATCTCGCGGCATTGATTTGTTACAGAGTCCGTACCCATCCCAGCAAGCAACTCAAGCACAACCAACACCTTTTTCTCTTTTTCTTCAGGTAACGAGCCAGCATGTTTTAGCTGGAGTTCTTTGCCCCTTAGCTGCATAGTTACCCAAAAAACAGCTTCCTGCCTACCGGTAAGACAACTTTTTTGTAGATGCTCCAACCATGAATCAACACTCATAAGTGTATAGTTATCATCCACCATCGCTGGTGATGTCGCTTTTTTAGCCGCTCGTGGTACAGATTGAGCTGCAGGCGCTGCCATTTCTTCCCTTTTCAGAAGGGCTGCTCCTCTTTCCTTGATCTGTACTTCACTGTTCTCATATTCTTTTTCCATCCTTTGCTCTTCTACAATCTGGTTTTTTGGTTCAACCCGATCTCTCTCTAATGCTAGATCCATCACCTCTGATTCCAGTTTAAATGTTGGAACAACAGGCTCAGTTGATTCACTCTCCGGCTGAATCAATACTGCATCCTCAAATGATTTTTCTTTTAAATTAGAAGGTAGATCGGAGATATTAAGAAAAACCACCACACTCGCGGCCACGGCAAGGGCAGATCCAATAAAGCTGTATTTTTTCCTTCTGCTCAAACTCAAAACACGACTCTCATTCTTCTTACTGCCAGCCTCTCTCTTTAAGGAAAACCATTGATTATAGCATGTTTCGCAACTACTCAGGTGTTCTATTAATTTTTCCAATTCTTCTTTTTGGCAGCTAGCGTCAACCAGCGCAGCCATCTCTTCAGGTAGCAGACACCTGCCATGTTCACCGCCTTTATCTGCAGCCAGCGCCAATAGAGCTGCTGCTTTTTCAGCCTTCTTTTTATTTTTGAAATTTTGGTTAATAATCATGCCATGAATACGATTCTAACAGTTTAGAATTCTGATATGCTCTCTTCTATTGACGGACATTCCGCACTCTTTTGTCATTGATGCATCTCTTTTCTCCCACCGTAAACGTGATAGGAGCAAGGATTCTTTCGGAAGTAACATACTAAATCTCCAGCAGTGGACGAAGCTCCTCGGCCAGCCCTGTTCTTTCGAACTCCTCTTTAAGCCGGGCCATAAGACGGCGCTTTTTCCCATGGGCCTGAAAGCGACTCATGCCAAGCATCTCCCCTGCCTTGGCCACTGTCAGCCCATCCTGATAACAGAGTTTTAAGAGTAATTTTTCATCCGGCGCTAAATTAATTTCCAACTCGTTCATTTTGCTCAGAAGACCACCAGAAACCTCAAACTCGTTTTCCCCTGTTGCGAGCTGAAAAATTGCTTCAAACATTTCCTTTTTTTGCTGCTCTTCAACTACGCTATGAAGAGGAGGCTTTCCATCTCCCTCATCAGAAGAGTTCTCCTCTTCATAAGCAACTTCCAGCCCATGATGCATGCCGCAATCGGGTATTCTTTCCAGCAGTTGATATGCTGCGTTTTCAATCTCAGATCTTTTGCCAACTGCCTGACGCTGCAATACGATCTCCACAGCCTCTGTCACCGGTAGCCGTTCGAGACAAAGTGCCTCAAAAAGTTTTGCCCAAATTCCGCCAAAGGTTTTTACCCAAAGCGGCGGCCTCACCCGGCCAAAACGTTTCCTGGCAAAATCCTCAAGTAATCTTGCAGTAAGGGTCCTGACAAATGTAACAAATTTTGCTTTTTCATTATACGCACGTATCCTGCGCCAGTTATCGTCTTTCAAACCATCGATTACGGCAAGGGCGGCCTCCTCAGCCAGAGCCCCTTGACCAAACCGACGGGTAGCCATACTGTCAATCGTCTCCAAGTAGCCTAATGTTTTTTCTTTCCAGTCTGTCAATATAACTCCCCGCCGTGCCAAATGACCGTCGTACCAAATAATTATTGGTACTTTAGTGCCTTAGAATAAATTTTTCTTCATAAAATTTCATTTTCCCCGACACATTTTTCTTTCACGTCCGTCAGGATCGTTACAGACGTATTCAGCACCATTAATCAAAAAAACTCACTCGACTCAAAAGAAGTCCCTCACGGGATAAAAACAAAAAAATGATTTCTAAGGCAAGAAAAGGAGAATTCATGAACATTCGATTCAGGCGATACTATCCTGTTATATTAGTCAGTGCTTTTGTATCTCTTTATGGTTGCACAGGTTCCACAGTTTCCGATACAAAGGAACAGGGCCAAGCAGTGGTCACCACTTTGATAGCCACAGACCCACCGCATCAAAGTATTAGAAAATATTCTACAACTGATAGAAATAATTCTACACTCAGCAGGCAACAAAAAGAAATTCTTCATAGGGCTCAAAAAGCTACAATGGCCAAGGTTTTCCCAATGCATGAAGTAGCAGCAATAGCCCCAACCGGAACACCCTACTATGATGATTTGATGGACCGTGAATTGACATCGCCAATCTATCCGCAATTTCAGCGGGAATCCTATGATGCAATCACGGAAAATCCGTTCATTGCCACCTTAAACGACCCACTTTCCACCTTTTCCATCGACGTAGATACGGCATCATATGCCAATGTGCGCCGATGGCTGACCGGCGGTAATCTTCCGCCTGTCGGGGCAGTGCGTGTCGAAGAGATGATTAATTATTTTTCGTATCATTACCCTCAGCCAGAGAACGAACCTCTAGGGATAACAGCAGAACTTGGCCCATGCCCCTGGCAGCCTGAGAATAAACTCATCCGTATTGGTATAAAAGCTAAAGACCTCGACCCGGAACACATCCCACCTTCCAATCTGGTTTTTCTTATCGATGTATCAGGGTCCATGAATCAGACCAACAAATTACCCCTTCTTAAACAATCGATGCTCATGCTTGTAGACCAACTCACAGATCAGGATAAGGTATCCATCGTCGTCTATGCCGGGGCCGACAGGGTAATTCTTCCACCAACGAGAGGCGACCAAAAAGAACAGATTCGAAAAGCAATTACCACCTTATCTTCAGGAGGATCAACCCATGCATCAAGCGGTATCCTGACCGCCTACGAACTCGCGAAACAGAGTTTTATAAAAAACGGCAATAACCGGATAATTCTGGCCTCTGACGGTGATTTCAATGTTGGTGTCACCAGCCGCGGCGAACTCGAACGCCTGGTCACAAAAGAAGGGGAATCCGGCGTCTTTTTAACAGTTCTGGGATTTGGTCTGGGCAACTATCATGACGACACCATGGAGATTCTTGCTGATAAGGGCAACGGCAACTACAGTTATATCGACTCCTTGCTCGAAGCCAAAAAAGTTCTCATCAAGGAAAGGGCCGGCACCCTCTTTACTCTTGCCCGGGATGTCAAACTGCAAATTGAATTTAATTCCACCAAGGTTGGCGGATATCGGCTAATCGGTTACGAAAACAGGGCTCTTGCCGATGAAGATTTCAATAACGACAAAAAAGATGCGGGAGAGATCGGGGCCGGTCACACAGTAACTGCACTGTATGAACTTCTCCCCGCCGGGTCAGAAAAGATCCCGTCCGTCGATCCTTTGAAATACCAGACGACTACTCAACGGGCAGACACTTCTGATGAATTACTGACTATCAAACTACGCTATAAGCCGCTCAACGCAAACGAGTCTTTTCTGTTGACCAAAGCTGTCACCGATAACAGCAACACCTTGGCAGCAACAAGTGATGATTTTCGCTTCGCTGCAACTGTCGCAGGATACGGCATGCTCCTCCGTCACTCCAACCACATAAGCCAGATCAATTATTCCAAACTCATCGGAATGGCCAAAAATAGCCGAGGGACAGACGAGGAAGGATATCGTGCAGAATTTGTACACCTGCTTGAAATGAGCGAACTTGTCTATGATAAATAGCCGACCGCCTTTACAATTTTGCTTATACATATTATAATTATAATATTATAACGAGAGCCACTGCACTGCTCTTTGTTATCTATTATCAATGGCTTATACTCCGGCGAAAATTTGTATTCAAAAGAAAGGGGATGCTTATGACAGTTAAAATTTTCATCAAAAGAAAAGTTTCACCGGAAAATGTTCTTGCTCTAACCGTTCTTCTGAAAAAGCTGCGCAGCCTGACTTTGAACCAGTCCGGGTACATTTATGGAGAAACCTTAAAAAGGGTCGATAGAAAAGATGAGTGTATGGTAATAAGCACTTGGCGGTCACTGGAAGACTGGAATGCATGGCTCAATAACGAAGAACGGATAGCTATCCAGAGTGAAATAGATCTTCTCTTAGGAGAAGAAACCGATTACGCGGCTTACGAAGTATAATTCCTCCCTAAAAAACTGTACCGCACACTTACAATGTGGTACAGTTTACTGTTGCCTCCTCACTACCTGGTATGTAGTTTTTCTAAACGTTATCCAAAAGAGTAAATAATCTCGTCCAAACAATCACATTTTATCAGAAACACTTGTTCTTCCTATTTATGTAATTGTTTTGATTCAGTTCCGCTCTTAGTGTAGTTTGGAGTCCTTCATTTTTTTACTATACCATTTATTCATTTAACTGTATCGAGGTATAAGCGCGATGATATTTGAAGGTGTAAAACTTATGGTCGTTGGCATGACAACAGTCATGCTTTTTCTGCTCCTGATGATTCTTTTTATTAACGCAGTTGCTAGGCTGACTCGAGGTGCCACTTCCCGCGAGCTGGATGCAATCGAAAAAGAGAGGGAACTCCAGGCCTTAAACAGGAAAAAGGCAAAAGAGACGACCTCCCAAGACGCCGAGGAGGACATTGCGGTTATTGCTGCTGCTGTTGCAGCCTATGAGGGTGAACGTTTCGCTCAGGCATAGCGACACAAAAGGATCTACGATTTTTTTTTACATAGTTAGCAGTCAAGATTGATTGCATTTATTATCACTTAAAATCCTAAAGCGAGGAGAAGAACGGTGAGTAAAAAGGTTATTCAATTCATGGACACGTCTTTTAGAGACGGTTTTCAGTCCGTCTTTGGTGCGAGGGTATTTACTGATGACTTTATGCCTGCGGTAAAGGCTTCTGTTGATGCAGGAATTACCAACATCGAAGCCGGCGGTGGTGCACGTTTTCAGAGCTTGTTCTTCTACTGTGGAGAATCTGCTTTTGATATGATGGACCGTTTCAGAACCGAAGTAGGTCCTGATGTAGCCTTACAGACTCTGGCTCGTGGTATTAATGTGGTGGCCTTGAGCCAGTGTCCACGTGATATCATCGACCTGCATGCCAAGATGTTCAAAAAGCATGGCATGACCACCATTCGAAATTTCGACGCCTTAAATGACGTCCGCAACCTCGAATACTCCGGTGAACGTATTGCTCACCACGGTCTGAGACATCAAATCGTCGTTTCAATGATGGAGCTCCCCCCCGGCTGTTCAGGTGCGCATACTCCCGAATTTTATATGGACCGCTTAAAGCAGATTCTGGATGCGGGTATTCCTTTCCATTCAATCTGTTTTAAAGATGCTTCCGGTACCTCAAACCCCAGAAAGGTCTATGAGACCCTGAAAGCCGCAAGAAAAATTGTTTCAGAGGACACCATCCTCTGGTTCCATACCCACGATACCGCAGGTCTTGGTATCTCCCAGAACATGGCGGCCGTCGAAGGTGGCGCCACCGGTGTCGATCTGGCAAAATCTCCGGTAAGTGGCGGAACCTGCCAGCCGGATATCCTTTCCATGATGCATGCCATGAAGGGTACCGACTATACCCTTGATCTCGATTACGAAAAAATCATCACAGCTTCGGATGTCTTTGAAGAAGCCATGAAAGACTATTTCTTCCCACCAGAAGCAAAGATGGTTTCTCCAAAGGTTACCCTTTCTCCGATGCCTGGTGGAGCGCTCACCGCCAACACCATGATGATGCGCGACACCGGTACCCTGCATCTTTATGCTGACGTTATTAAAGAGATGTCTGAGGTGGTTGCCCGCGGTGGTTTCGGTACTTCCGTCACCCCTGTCTCCCAGTTCTACTTTCAGCAGGCCTACCTCAACGTTACCCAGGGAAAATGGAAGAAGATTAATCCGAGCTATGGCAACATGGTTCTCGGATACTTCGGCCGCACCCCAGTACCACCAGATCCGGAAATCGTGAAACTTGCCTCCGAGCAGCTTGAAAAACCTGTCTTCACCGAAGATCCACTCGATATTCTTGAGCCAGGTATTCCAAAAGCTACCAAAATTTTGGAAGAAAACAACCTGCCGGTAAACGATGAAAATATCTTTATCATTGCCAGCTGTGAGCAGAAGGGGCTTGATTTTCTGCAGGGCAACGCAGTAACAAATGTTCGAAAAATCACCGATGAGCCACCGGTCGACAAAAAGGCCGCTGCCAAAAAAGCTGCAGCACCTGCCGCTGCCGCCTCTATCGGTCCACGTGATTACACCATCACTGTCAACAACCGTCCCTACAATGTTAGCGTTTCAGAAGCTGGCGGAATTCAGGCGGCGCCGGCAGGAGCGGCACCTGCTGCCGCTCCTGCAGTTGAAGGCACTGAGGTGGAAGCCCCAACTCCCGGTAACATTGTCAAGATCCTGGTTGATGTCGGCGCTAGTGTCACCGTAGATCAGCCTCTTGTGGTCATGGAAGCCATGAAAATGGAATCCGAGGTGAAATCACCGTGCGCCGGTAAGGTCCTCGCAATTCACATTTCAACGGGTGATACTGTCCAGAGCTCTGACCCGCTCTTCACCATTGGTTGATGCGGTGTAACTTTCAGGTACCCGAATCTTTGATTCGGGTACCGTCACTTCTTGCTCTTATCGGGATAGTATTATGAAAATCAGAATTTTCATGCCTCTTTTGCTGGGGGTACTGTTGTCTTGGACCTCTTTTGCTTTTGCAGAAGATGGCACCATTTCAATAGTCTCTCCGGCGGACGCTAAAATCAAACGAATTCTCGTTCAGCCGAATGATTTTGTGTATAGCGGCGACGAGATTGCAACCCTGAAAAAAGAGGATGGTGCAGTTTTCATCCTCAAAGCTGGGTCATCCGGAAAAATCACCGAAATTAACGTAAAGGCTTATCAGAAGATCCATAAAGGAGACGTTCTTGGTACTCTGGTAGCTTCACCGATAGTCGTCGACCAACCAGCAGCCACCGCAAGCAAAAAGTTGCCACCCATTTCCGAACTGCTCGGTGACCTTTTTAAAACCACGGGGGTCTATGGTATAATTGATGGCCAAGTCAACAAGGACTGGACCGTAGGTATTGGCCGGGTTCTTATGATTGGCGTCGGTCTGCTTCTTCTTTTCCTTGGAATATTTAAAAAATTCGAACCGCTTCTCCTTGTTCCAATTGGATACGGCGCGATCCTTTCCAATATTCCTCTGGCAGGAATCGCTGACCCTGGTGGGATTTTAACTTATATCTACGATGTGGGTATAACCACCGGTATCTTCCCCTTGATCATTTTCATGGGTGTTGGTGCACTCACCGATTTTGGTCCGATGATTGCCAATCCCAAAACCATTCTGCTTGGTGGAGCAGCTCAGTTCGGTATTTTTACCACCCTGCTCGGTGCCCTGTTCCTTTCCGACTTCGTGCCCGGCATTAACTTTTCTCTCTCTGATGCAGCTGCCATCGGTATCATTGGCGGTGCTGACGGACCTACGGCAATTTTTCTCTCCAGTCAACTATCTCCACGTTTATTGGGATCAATTGCTATTGCTGCATATTCCTACATGGCTCTCGTTCCACTGATCCAGCCACCAATTATGAAATGGCTGACCACTGAAGAAGAGAGACAGATCAAGATGGTGCAGATGCGACATGTTTCAAAACTGGAAAAGATTATTCTGCCATTATTAGTTCTTGGAATTTGTGCAACACTGTTGCCTTCAGCCGCACCGCTTATCGGTATGTTTATGCTGGGTAATCTTGCCAAGGAATGTGGTGTTGTCGATAGACTTTCCGACACCATCAAAAATTCCCTTATGTACACAGTTACCATCTTTCTCGGTCTCGGTGTCGGCTCAAAATTATCTGCCGATAAGTTTCTAAATCTTGAGACTCTTGGTATTCTGGCACTTGGCATGATTGCCTTTGCAATCGGTACAGCCTCGGGCTTGTTGCTTGCCAAATTGATGAACAAGATGAGTAAAACTCCAATTAATCCACTCATTGGTGCCGCAGGAGTTTCTGCCGTACCCATGGCAGCCCGTGTTGTCAACAAAGTGGGCCTTGAAGCCAACCCCCAAAACCATCTGATCATGCACGCTATGGGTGCCAACGTTTCAGGTGTTATTGGATCAGCAGTTGCTGCTGGTGTGCTCTTGGCGCTCCTGAAATAGACAATCAGTTCTCAGGCACGAAAAAGGGGCTATCCACAATTTAGTGGATAGCCCCTTTTTTATTTACCTCAACAAACAGGCAAGGAATCAATTCACCCTGTTCACCTGTGGTTTACCCCTGTTCACTGTTTTTTCATATTGTATCGCCGGATAACCAAAGCCCATGACATAACCGATTTTGTGATCTTCAGGTATTCCGAGCCTCTTTTTCAGAGATGGAACAAGCTCAGTTATAGTAAGAGTGGCCAAACCATTCCAAATTGTTCCCACCCCCATACTCTGGGCGTAAAGCTCGAAGGTTGTCAAAGCGATAATACTGTCGTGCAATGGCGAAGCACTTTCTTTAAGGGCAGAAACTATCAATAAATGCGGTGCGCCTCTGAAGAGAATATCGGTACCGGAGGTCTTCCACGCATCCATGATATCGACAAACATCTCCATTCCTTCGGGCAATTTCTCCTCTTTAACCAGTTTTTCCAAACCTGCAAAGGCCTCTTCCCGGATATCAAAAACAATCCCTTTATCATCGACCAGAGTATAGAGAAGCTCTCGATCATTGTGTCCACTGGGAGCATGACCTGCAACTTCAAGTAATTTATCGATAACTGAAGGATCAATATTTTCGTCCCGATAATTTCGCATCGACCGCCGTCCCTTGATAAGCATTTCCAGCTGCTCAGGTTTTGGCATCAGTTCTGATGGTAAAGACATTCCCTCATCGGGTCCATAGCCAAGAATAGAGACGGAGCCTTCACTACAGATAGCAACACAATGCATACAGCGGATACAAAATTGTTCTAAATCCTTGGTTATGGTTGGAATACCTGTCTCCATACCAATAATCATGGCCGGGCAGTCAGTGGAGCATTGTCCACAGCCGATACAGGTTTCCACATCAATGGTAAAATCGAGCATATGATTCCTTTGTTAATTTATCCTACTGTTTTTGTAACAATTTCTTTATCAAAATAGTTCACCGCCATCCCTGCATCGACAACAATAGTCTGGCAGTTAATACCAGACGCCCTGTCTGAAAGCAGAAATGCAGCAGTATCAGCAGCTTCCTGGGTTGCCAGGGCTTTTTTCCTGGGAATAACTTTTTCGGCAAAGAGATAACTATCCACATATCCCGGGATTCCGGCGGAAGCTGAGGTTTTCAGGAGACCAGGTGCCACGGCGTTAAACCTGACCTTGGAAAACTCCGAAAAACTTTTAGCCAGAAAACAGAGCGACGAATCAAGGGCAGCTTTAATTGGTGCCATATAGCCATAATTTTCAGCAGCCATCCGTGTTGATGAGATGCTTATAGTCACCACCGAACCATTTTCCGCTAGAAGCGCCTTAAAATGATTGGCAATGCTGATAAACGAGAAACAAGAGACATTCACGGCCTGAAGGAAATCATCCTTTCTGGTTTCATGAAAAGGTTTCATTCCATCTGAATAATTGGCAAAGGCAATTGAATGAACAATACCGTCTATTTTCCCGCCATTTGTACTTTCAATTGCATCTTCTATCTCGTCGCGGACCCGGATTATATTTTCTTCCTCTTCCACATCACAGATAAAAACCTGGGAATCAGGAAAGAGCTTTCGTGCATTGACCACCCGCTCTTCCGATCGAACCACATGAATCACCTCGGCACCTGCTTCGACCAGGGTCCGAGCGATAGCACAGGCAACCGATTTCTTATTGGCAAGCCCGAAAACCACAAATCTTTTATTTTCCACACCAAGAAAACTCATAAGCCATATATCTCTATCATAAATGAAATAATTATAAAGCTGTTTTTCCGAAAACCTAATGTCTGTATGCCATCAAGATAGCAGGATTTCGACTAAATTTTTGCCATCAATGAGTACCTGATACCAGACCGACAGCAAACATCAGACTATAGACAAGTGAGAGTCTGGCTGTGCCGGCTAGTAATTCATTGAGTAGGGGACCTTTCTCTTCTGTTATTTTTTTAGATAGTACCCATGCCATTGGCAGGGAGGAAAGCGGCAATAAAATATATATCTCTGCAACACCGGTCAACATCATTGCCGGAGGGACAAAATAACTCAGCAAGAGCAGGAGCTTATATTCAACAATAGTCAGGCTGCGGCCAAGGATCACAGCCAGGGTATTTTTACCTGCCTTACGATCGGTATCGATATCCCTGAGATTATTGACCACCATAATCGCGGTAATAAGAAGGCCCGGCGGAACAGCTGCCAGCATCACCACCCAGCTCAGTTGTCCGGCCTGAATAAAATAGGTCCCGCCAACAGCCACCAAACCAAAAAATATGAAAACAAAGAGTTCACCAAGGCCATTGGAGGCCAGGGGATAAGGGCCTCCGCTATAAGCAAGTGCAGCAAGCACGGAGGCCGCGCCGATGACTACGATCGGCCACCCACCAAGAACAGCAAGATAAAGAAAAACCAAGGCGGCAAGAAATAAGCAGAAAATCATGCCCCCTTTCACCTCAGCTGGCGGAATCAATCCGCTCTGGGTGACTCTTACCGGGCCCAGTCGTTCTTCAGAATCGATATTATTCTTAAAGTCAAAATAATCATTGGCCAGGTTAACCCCAATCTGCAGCAGCATGGCACCGAGGAGGCAGCAAAGCGCAGGTACGAAACTAAATACTTCATCACGAAAAGCAACAGCTGATCCCACCGCAACCGGACCCACTGCTGCAGGGAGGGTTTTAGGACGGATGGCCATCAACCAAAGTTGTATTTTTGAAGGAACTTTTTCTTGCATGTTTTTTTGCAATCTCCGCAATGGCCTATAAAATTTGACCCCAATTATTCGACAATCTATCCAAGACAAACTTGTAAAAACCCCAAACATGGATGGCTAAGTAAAAAACTTCATATATGAGGCGTTATGATAGTAAAATCGTACCCCAAGGGCACTTCCTTCGGGCGCGCAACGAAGCCAATAAAGAGTTTTTACGACGCCATCATTCAACAAAGAGATGCTTACTAACCTTCAGTTCGATGGCATAGATGGCAAAATAGAGCATCACCCCCAATAGACCCATGCCCATAATACCTGTATACATCTCTGGATAGAGCAAAACCTGATACGTTTCAATCACTATGTAATAACCCAGCCCATAACTGGTCAAGGACTGTTCGGCAATAAAAAGTACCGCTACCGCTGTCCCAACCGATACTCTCAAGGCTGTGAGCACTGCGGGAAGGGAGGCGGGTAGATAGACATATCGAAACAGTGCCCTGCGACCGGCGCCTAGCGATCTTACCGATAAAATCAGTTCCTTTTTCAAACCTGAGGCCTCATCTCTTACCACCACCAGAATCTGAAAAAAGATAATGATGGCAATAAGGGTAATTTTGGAAAAGTCACTTATCCCCATCAGCACATATATAACCGGCAGAAATATAATCTTTGGAATCGGGTATATAATGGCAATCAACGGACCAATGATCCTGTCCAGTTTTGGCATCTGTCCGAGCGCAAGGCCAAGCGGTGCGGCAAAAAGAGTGGCAAGAAAAACTGCGGCAAGAACTCTGCCCGCAGAAGCCAGAAAATGCAAGCCTAACTCCCCGGTCACATTGACACAAAATAGGGGTACGACCTGAATTGGAGAAGGAAGAATAGGACGATTTACGGCAAGGGCCATCAGCTGCCAGAGGCAGAAAAACATGATAACCCCAATAAAGGTGCTAAGAAAAGTCGCTTTTTTCTTCATTATCCTCAGCGGCTCCCTCAGTTGACTCGATTATTTTGCACAGCGAGAAGATCGCGCAATTCAACACATCGTTTAATGAACTCGGGGGCCGTTCGTTTATCGATCTCTCCTGAGAGATGATTATCAATGACCTTTGGCTTTCGGTTACAGCTGTTACCCAGAACGAGTATCTTTTCTCCAAGTACCACCGCCTCTTCGATATCATGCGTAACGGTAAGTGATGTCAGACCGGACTCCTGATGAAAACCGTTCATCACCTTTTGCAGCTCCTCTCTGATTGGTGCATCAAGGGCAGAAAATGGCTCATCCATTAGCAGGAAATCCGGTTCGAGTACCAGGGTTCTGGCGATGGCAGCTCTTTGCCGCTGCCCCCGGGACAACTGGGCTGGGTACTTATCCTTTAGTTGTTCTATTCCCAACCATTTTAACCAGTACTCCACGCGACTTTCATCCTCTTCCACATCAAACTTTACACCGACAGGACTGTGTTTCCCATCCGCACCATAGAATTTTCTTACCTTGAGCCCCAGCCTGGTGTTTTCAAGTATTGTTGCCCAGGGCAACAACCCATGGTCCTGAAGCACCAATCCGGTGGATGGTCTTGCACGGATAATCTTCTCCCCACCAATTCGGATTTCTCCTCCGCGAGGTTTATTTAATCCGGCGATAAGGTAGAGAAGTGTAGTTTTCCCACAACCTGAGGGGCCAATAACGGTCCAGGCCTCCCCCCTTCTAATGGTAAAGGTGAAGTCTTCAAAGAGAAACGCCCCGTGACCATATCCGAATTTGAGGCTGTGTACCTCAATCATTTCAGGCAACCTTTCATTTGGTCAAGAACTCTGAGGTAACAGAATCTTCATAAGCCAAAGGCTTGGTAAGCAGTTTTTTTCCTACCATCCAACTCATTACATCATCCCACTGCGCTCTGGTCGGCAAGGATTTTCGTGGCATTGGCGGAATATGAAAATCAGTCTGGACGTTTTTCGGAACCCGTATTTTTTTCAGCATCAGCCCCTGAAAAGAGGCGGGATCGTTATTAAGGTCCTCACAGGCTTTATCCCAGGCCGCCATAAATTTTTTAACTGTATCCTTTTTATTCACAAGGGCGTCATTTGTAAAAGTAATCACACTGGCACTCACATTTTTAAGAGCGAGATCACTGACTATTTCGACGGCCCCGGCCTTTATGGCACTCGCCCCCAGGGGATCGGGTAAGGTCACCGCAATCAGCTGTCCGGAAAGGAGAAGCTGAAGCCTCTCGGGCAGTACCGGCACTGATTTGTAGCTGATATCCCCAGGTAACACACCACCTGCTTCAAGCAGTCTGGTGCTTATATATTCAATAACTGTATTTTTTGAAATGCCAATGGGTATCTTGGCCAAATCCGCAACTGTTTTCAAATCACTGCCTGGTGCAGCAAGCACTCTGAATAGAGGTGACTCATCTATTGGCGAACGGGCAATAGAAACAATTTTCACCGTGCCCTTATCCCTGTTAAAATTAGCCGCTCCTGAGAGCTCGTTTATCATGCCATCAACTCTTCCGGCCTGCATCAGCTGATCCCGCTCTATAGCGCTGCCAACCGAAAGAGCCTCAACCACAATACCAAGCTCATCAAAATAGCCTTTCTCCTGTGCAACATAAACCGGCAGCACATCAGGAATCGGCAGAAGTGCCAGCCGGAGGGCTTTCGTTTCCACTGCACCAAATAATATTGTCGGAACCACCAAGCACAATGACAGGATACTGATTATAAACACTGACAGGTTTCTATTCATATGGGTCACTCTCATTAATAATTTTCTAACTCCTGGATTTGAGGAACAGCATTATGTGTTATAATTGCTGCTTGACCGTTTCGCCATGGTATTTCCACCCTGTATGCGGTATATGGTCAAAAGAAATAAACACCCTTTATTCATAATGGTAAACAGAACTGTCTTGCAACCGAAAAACATGCCAAAATATATAATAGGAATCGATACCGGCGGTACATACACCGATGCGGTCCTGCTTGAGAAGCAATCCGGAAAAGTTATTACCACAGCAAAAAAACCAACCACCCATTACCAGCTGGCACATGGAACTGGTGACGTGCTCTCCGAACTTTTTTCCAAAAGTGCTGTTGCTCCAGAACAAATCGACACGGTTGTTGTGTCATCAACCCTTGCCACCAATAGCGTTGTTGAAAACAAAGGTGCCCGGGTTGCCGTCATCGTCATTGGTTATGTGAAACATTTCAAACTCCCTGTCAAAGCAGTTATCTTTGTCAAAGGTGGACACACCATCCAGGGTACCGAAGAGGAACCACTTGATCTCGACTATCTGGTAGAGCTTGTCAACGGGCTGAAATCTGAAGTTGATGCCTATGGTGTCTGCTCAGCTATGTCCATGAAGAACCCGACCCATGAACTGGTAACCGAAAAAGCTATTAACATGCTCGACCCCAAACCGGTTTTCTGCTCCCATCGGGTCAGTGACCTGGCCGGTATGCAGGAAAGGGCTGCCACAGCAGGACTTCATGCCAAACTGATGCCAGTCATGGCCGAATTTGTTGATGGCGTACAAAAGGCGATGGCTCACCAACACCTTACCTGCCAACTCATGATCGTTGGCGGCAACGGCAAAGCAATGGAGGCCGAAAAAACCGTGAGCGAGGCTGGACTAACCGTTGCCAGCGGCCCTGCCTGTACCGCCCATTTCGGCGCATCACACAGTGATGGTAATAGCCTGGTTATAGATGTTGGGGGAACAACCACAGATATAGCCATGATTGAAGGGGGCATGCCTTTGCTGGCTACCGATGGCTGCCAGATCGGTCGCTGGAAAACGCATATCGAGGCAATCGACATGCGTACTGGTGGAATAGGTGGAGACAGTCATGTGCATATTGACAGAATGGGAAAACTTAGTATCGGTCCTGCACGGGTCACCCCGCTTTCCATGACAACAGAGATGCCACCGGTTAGAGAGTGGCTGGGCACAGAAAACTGTTCTAAGCTAATTGTACTACGCCCTGAGGCCAAAAACGAAGTACCCGAAAACGAACTGACGACACTCCTCTGCAAAAAAGGCCAATTGACACCAGCCACCATTCGTGAGCATACTGGTCTCGGCGGTATTCCGCTTGACATACAACTTGAAAACCTCGCCAGGAAACAACAAATATTCGAGTGCGGCTTCACTCCAACAGACGCCCTGCATGTTCTTGGCAAAATTAACATAGGTGATCCTACTAAGGCCAGAGCGGGAGCGGAACTGCTCGGCAAAGCCATGAACTTGAGCGCAGAGGAATTTTCTCGAGTAGTTGTCAGGAAGACCGAGGAGCTCATTGAAAATCTCATTGTTGACTATATCATTCAGCGCTATTGGCAGAATTCGCTCACCAACTTTATTGCTAACCGAAACGACCATCCGGTGTTAGGGGTAAATTTTTCCATCAAACTCCCGCTGATAGGCATAGGAGCTGCTGCCCGTTATTTTCTACCACAAGTTGCAGAAAATCTACGTACCACAGTCAGTTTTCCAGAGCATTGCGAGGTCGGTAATGCCATTGGGGCAGGAATAATCGGCATGACCAATGATGGTTAATTGTGGATCTACGTGAATGCGATGACACCTAAACAAGCTGACTTATGAAAATACTGAGCGTCGCGGATACTGTTGTTAAAAAACTGCTCGAGCCGGTTGGTGGGGGCCCGGCCATCGCCGACATTGGGCTGGTTTTGGCTTGCGGAGACCTCCCGCCGGAATATCTTTCAGCCCTGAAACACCGCTACGACTGCCAGCTCCTCTATGTTCTCGGCAACCACGATCTCCGTTATACTGAATCTCCACCAGTGGGATGCGTCCATATCCATAGACAGATTGTGACAATCGATAACATCAGGATAACAGGTTTTTCCGGCTCAAGGTGGTATAATGGCAATATTAACCAATATACCGAAAAACAGATGGCCAGATTTATCCGAAAAATGCGTTTTTCCCTCTGGAGAAGCGGCGGAGTCGATATTGTTATCACCCATGCTTCACCGCGATTTATCCATGACGCCGAGGACCCTTGCCATCGAGGTTTTCGGATTTTTCAGGAGTTTATTAATAAATACCAGCCCCGCTATTTTATTCATGGTCATATCCACGCCCTGTTTGAAAACGATTCAGAAAGATTAACCAGGGTCAAATCCACCTCGGTACTCAACAGCTATGGCTACCATGTTCTCGAAATATAATCCATTTAAAGCGCTGAAAAAGGTTGTAACCGGTCAAGACCATCCGACTGAAAGCGATAACCCAAGCAACTTCAATATCCGCCAGGAAAAAGAAGAAGCCTACGAAGCTGTTGAACGCGGCACATTAATGGTTCCGCTAGATAAAATTGTCGGTAGCGTCGGCCGATATCACGACTTTGACAACCAGTTCAAGACCCACTCCAGTAATAATATCGATGAACGGTTGAAAGGTATTATAAATGCCATGCGGGACGGCAAGGACATGCCTCCCATTGCGCTGTATCAGATCAAAGAAGACTTTTTCATTCTTGACGGCCACCATCGATTCAGAGCTGCTGTTGAACTGGGCCGCCCGGATGTCCGCTCCCGAATAGTCGAACTCCTTCCTTCAAAAAATACCCTGGAAAACAAGCTCTATATAGAAAAAACTCACTTTCGAGATAAGGCGGGACTGCCGAACAGTATAGACTTGACCGAGCCTGGCCAGCTTAAACATCTGGAGTGGCAAGTAGGAGAGCATCAGAAATTTCTAAGAAAAGAGAAAGAGCAGGATATCTCCTTTCAGCAGGCCGCTACCGACTGGTACAAAACCATCTATCGACCACTGGCAACACTCATCGACAACAGTAAACTGGTCAATTCCTTTCCGGGGCGTACCGTTGACGATCTTTACCTGTACATTTCCATTCATCAATGGGAAATAGGCAGCAAACGAACTTACGGCATCGGTGTTGACAAACTCATTCCCACAGACATGGAGGCCTTTCGGCACAAAATGGCAGAACATAAGGAACAGGAATACCCTGAAATGAAACAGGAAATCTCGGTGTTTATCCTCCTCAATGTTGAAGGGAAATATGAACAGCAGGTCTTTGATAAACTGCTGACTCTTGATGAAGTCCGCGAGGTTCATTCGGTTAACGGCTCAATCGACATGATAGCCAAAATAACCCTGATGCGCGACCTGCTCTCCTCTGATGCTGAAATCCTCTCTCAGTTTATCCAGAAAACTATCAGACAGTGGAAAGGTGTAGTCTCCACCCAAACCCTGATTCCGGGTATGTCGAGAATAAAGGACCAGGACAGGTGTCATCTCTGATGAGATGAATCTTCTGCTTCCTTAAAAGAGTATCAAATTTAGTTCTGCCATCGCTCTGAGTACCTTCTATACATGGAGTACAGAAAGATCAACAGCAATAAAACGCAGCACCTTTTTGCAGGAGAAGCAACGACTAGACAAAACTACCAACGACCACTAAAGTGATAGAAAGTTTGATTTAATTATAATTTCATTCTACTCAGATTACTCCCAACATATATTAATTTCATATGGATATCTGGATCACTTCAGCAATACTCATTTTTGCGGTTTACCTGCTTATAACAGAAAAAATATCCGTAGACCTGACGGCTATCGGAATCATGGTCCTTCTTGTAGTCAGCCGCATTCTTAGCCCTAAAGAGGCCATCGGTGGCTTTGCCAACCCGGCAGTGATCACAGTTGGGGCAATGTTTGTTGTCTCAAAAGGGATGATGCGCACCGGGGGAGTTGAATTTCTGGGCAGAAAAATCATTAAGATGGCCAGGGGAAATTACAAACTCGCCCTCATCATCATTTTGCTTTCCGTGGCCATTGCCTCCGCCTTTATCAACAATACCCCGGTAGTCATCCTTTTCATCCCAGTGGTCATGACCATGTGCTGCGAATATGGTCTCAGTCCATCTAAATTCCTTATTCCGGTATCTTACGCCTCAATTCTTGCCGGGACATGCACACTTATCGGTACCTCAACCAATATCATTATCAGCGATCTGAGTGTCAGTTTCGGCTACGATGGCCTGTCCATGTTCGAACTCAGCACACTTGGGGTACCCCTTGCCATCGCTGGTATTGTTTTCCTCTATTTTCTCGCCCCGAAAGTGCTTCCTGCCCTTGCTAATCCGATCTGCCAGCTACAGGACAGTACACACCGCCAATATCTTGCCGAGCTGAAAATTCCCATAAAAAGCAGCTTAATCGGCATGAGCCCCAAAGAAATCTTCCAGGAAAAATATCCCAGTATCAACGTTATTGAACTTATAAAAAAATCACATATTTACCACCCTAACAGGGATATACTGACCATCACCGCAGAAGATATCCTTTTGGTGAAAGGCTCACTCAATGACCTGGTTGCCATCCTGCACAATGAACAGGTTGAGCTACCAACCTCGGAAAATGGACTGGTACTGGGAGCACAAAAAGATGCACCAATCGTGGTGGAACTCATTATTTCTCCCCACTCGACACTGCGTGGACAACAACTTCTCAAAACCAATCTGGCCAAAGACCCCGATGTCAACATCATCGCCGTCAAACGCATTAATCTGCATTTATCAGAAAGACAAATTCACGATGTACGTCTCCAAACCGGAGATATTTTGCTTATCTGGTGCCACGAAAGCAAACTTGAATCGATCCGTTCCAACACGGAATTTATTGTTATTGAAGATGTCTATGAAGAACTCGTGCACAAAAGGAAGGCTGCGTGGGCGATTATCAATTTTGTCTGCATGATCGTTACAGCCACTCTTGGAATCGCCGATATTATGACCTGCGCACTCACGGCAGCCTTTCTCATGATCATCACCGGCTGCCTGCAGATGCGTGATGCCTACCGGGCGCTCCAGGGAGATGTGCTGATGCTCATTGCCGGTACAATCGCTCTTGGAACTGCCATGCAGAAAACAGGTGCCAGCCAGCTCTATGCGGAGTCTTTTCTCAGCCTCTTTTCCAGTTTTTCACCAGCGATAGTGCTTGGTGCTGTCATCCTCCTCACCAGTATCTGCACCCAGATACTGAGCAACAACGCAACTGCGGTGCTGTTGCTCCCTATTGCCATCTCTACGGCACTAGGAATTGGAGTGGACCCCAAACCCTTTATCGTCGGCATCTGTTTCGGGGCCAGTGCCTGTTTTGCCACCCCCATGGGCTATCAGACCAACCTCATGGTCTACGGTCCGGGAGGCTATAGCTTTATGGATTATATGAAACTGGGTATTCCACTCAACATTTTCGTGGTTGTAGCCTCTACCCTGTTGATTCCACTTATCTGGCCTTTTTAAATCCCGTCTCAACCACCTTGACAATGACTTTTTAAGCGCCTGACTGAGCTACAGAAAAGGCTTACACAGATCAATTTGGAAAGATTTGTTGCTTGATCGCCAGAGCAAAATCACCAATATTGCTTTTATTGTCCATCTCACCGATGTGGAGATGATCATCATCCTGCCACTGGCAAAAGAAACAAATGTCTTCCCCGTTTTCTCCTTCACCTAGTTCCAGGGTGAAACATTTGATCTCCGGGAAAGGATAATCCTCCGGCTTGTTGCCATCGATCATTGAAACGATAGCGATATAAATACATTCGGTATAGGCAATAGCCTCAGGCATCGTGAAAACAACCATCGGGTAATGGCCAATACGCGTGATGGTGACCTGAATATCTGCTGCTGAAAAATCGGCAGCCTCCTCCGGGTTAAGTTTGGTTACCTGATCAATCATGAATTGCACGTAAGCCTGTTGTTCATCCGAGGCAAGTACGCCAAAAAAATGATGGGGTTCCTGTCGGCAAATCTGGCGGATCGCTTGATGGGCAAAGATATAATGTATAATTCTTGGCTCAACGAGTTTTTTTTGCGGGGTATTTTTCTTTTTCCAAAACACTGGAAAACTCCTTATTCAAATGATTGCAAGCCAGGTGCTGACGTTCCATATCTGAGCATCTACATTTCTGACCACTTATGTTAGGCGGTCGGCGTTTCCAGGCAATCGATACAAATTATACTTTCCGGGAAGATTCGCAGTCTGCTCATCGGTATTGTTTGTTCACATTTAAAACAGGCTCCGAAGTTATCGGCATCGATCCGCATCAGGGCAGTTTTGAGGCGCTCAAGTCGGAGCTCCTTACCAGGCGCATTTTCAAGAGTCGGCAACTCTTCAACGAGCAAATCGATCTGCGTCAGGATGATCTTTTTAATTTCTGAACGTTCGTGTTTATTCACTTATAAAGTATCTGAGAGAGTTGAGGTTCTATTGGGTATTGACGTGGGTAGTTTCTTTACCATAGGGTGTATATTTAAGGAATCATGACTGTGTCGCCAGAGTTGTCCTCTTCTAGACGCTTTCTGTACCAGAAAGTACCAGCTCTTGTACAGCATATTTGGCAAAGGCACAAACTGTCGACAATAGAAAAAGAAACAAAACTCTTTTTATTAAAAATGGAAATTCCCCGTGCCTGCTACTATGGTGATGTCGCCTTACTGTTTCTCTCTTGTTAAATTTTTATTATTTAAGGCTTCACCCCTCACATTATATGAATACCCCCTGAAAAACATAGTTGCCGTTAGATGATTATGGTAATATAGCGACGTAAACGTAAACGTAAATAAAATTAACCGTAAATCCGTTCTATTCTGCAGCCCATGAAAACAACAGAAAAAGTACAGCTGGAAATACGCGACAACGTCGCCTACGTATCACTGAATCGGCCTGACAAGCACAACGGTTTAGATGAAGATATGCTGACCTCTCTTATCAGGACAGCTCGATTTATTCGGAAAGACAGGTCGATCCGATGTGTAATTCTCCAAGGAAACGGACCTTCATTTTGTGCAGGTCTGGATTTTGGATATGTGGCCAAGCACCCATTTATGGTCCCAAAATATTTTAGTAAATTGCCTTGGTCAAAGGCCAATACATTCCAGCGGGCTGCCCATATCTGGCGAGAACTGCCTATCCCGGTAATTGCCATTGTACACGGTAATTGTTTTGGGGGGGGAATGCAGATCATTCTAGCCTGTGACTATCGAATTGCCGAGCCAACTGCAACGCTCTCCATCCTTGAAATGAAATGGGGGCTTATACCGGATATGAGCGGCATGGTAACGCTATCACGACTCACTAGGGTGGATATCGCCCAGGAGTTGACTATGACGGGCCGTTTTTTTTCCGGTCAGGAAGGTGCTGAATATGGCTTAATCAGTAAGGTGAGTGAGACCCCCCTTGCTGAAGCGGAAGAATTGGCCCGGGTAATCTGTGAAAAAAGTCCTGATGCAATTGCTGCTACAAAATTTCTTTTCAAGAAGACATGGAAGAAGGACACACGAATGGCTCTTTTATGGGAAAGGCTTACTCAGCTTCGCCTTTTTGCCAGCAAAAATCAACGCATTGCCATGTATAACTCGCTGAACAAGGAAAAAGACCCAAAACCGTTTAAGACCCGTGCATGTTTTAATTGGTTTTCCTAGTAAAGCTATACATCTTCTTTTAGGTGAATTTTAGACCTGAAAAATGAAAATCCAACAAGGTGCAATAAATGAAAATTGTTCAATGGGAAAAACAAAATGATATCGCTGTTATTACTATGTGTAACGAGGCCAATCGCCAAAATCTGGTCTTTGCAGAGCAGATGAACCAGTGTCTGGACCAGATACTGGAGGAGAAAACTATTTTTTCCATTGTGCTGACTTCTTCAGATGAAAAGAACTTTTCCCAGGGAATTGATGTGGAATGGTTGAAGCAAAAACTTATCGATCAAGATTATAATTCTATCAAAACCTTTATGTATGGGATGAACACTATTTTCAAACGTCTTCTTCTTATGCCTATACCAGTAATTGCAGCAATTAATGGTCACGCATTCGGAAACGGTGCAATTTTGTCTTGCGCCTGTGACTTTAGATTCATGAGAAAAGATAAAGGCTTCTTTTGCTTTCCGGAAGTGGATGTAAATATCCCTTTCCTTCCAGGCATGATTGCATTTGTCAGGAAGGCAATTCCCGAATATCTGTTTAATGACATGCTGCTATCTGGAAGGCGACTGACTGCAACAGAACTTGAACTGAAAAATGTAATTGTCAGTGCCAGCGAGAATCATGAGGAACTGCTTGGACAAGCAATGGCCTATGCCGGTACCTATAAAAAACGACGCCCCATATTCGGTGAATTGAAAAAACGGAAGCACAAAGAAATCATCCGGGTCATTGAAGAGGAGGATCCAGAATATATCGAACCGCTGAATTTGATGATGGATTAGACCAGCACATACCGAATTGACAGTGAAATCAAACTCATCCAGCATCAGGGTGGAAAGGCTGTTATGCACCATTTTGAAAGTCTGTAATGGAGCACCCAATAATCAAAACTTTTTTGATTATTGGGCGCTAGAACCAATTTTCCAGAGTATCGGGATTAACTAAAAGTATTGCAGCTGCGAATATCTCCGTTCTTCAGCCCCTCACGGAACCATTGAACCCGCTGTGCTGAGCTCCCATGGGTAAAGGAATCGGGCACAACATAGCCTCTTGATTTCTTCTGCAGGTTATCATCCCCAATCATACTTGCCGCATTAAGTGCCTCTTCTACGTCGCCCGGCTCCAAAATATTTCGGACTCGGTTGGCGCGATTTGCCCAGACCCCGGCAAAACAGTCTGCCTGCAACTCCAGTTTGACCGAAAGTTTGTTGTAAGCTGTCTTTGAAAGACTTGACCTTTTTGCCTGAACCTTCCCACTTATACCGAGCAGATTTTGCACATGATGCCCTACTTCATGGGAGATAACATAGGCCTGAGCAAAATCTCCGGGAGCCTTCAGGTTGTGCTTCAATTCACTATAAAAACCGAGATCAATATAAACTTTTCTATCTGCCGGGCAATAAAAGGGACCGGTGGCAGAGCTGGCATACCCACATGCCGATTGTACTGATTCGGTAAACAGTACCAGTTTGGGCTTTTCATATGCACCACCCTCCTGCCGGAATATCGCTTCCCAGGTATCCTCGGTGTCGGCGAGCACAACTGAAACAAAATCAGCGAGACGATCCTCTTCCGGGCTTCTCTGCACGGTCGACTGCTGAACCGAACCTCCCCCATCAACCAGATTTGAATTGAGAATCACCGATGGGTCAATGCCAAAATACATACCAACCAGAGCAAGCAGGATAATACCAATACCACCGCCTTTAACCTTTCTTCCGGTCATGCGGCCACCTCGCCTGTCTTCTATGTTGCTGCTTCTTCGTCCTGTTTTCCAGCGCATCAGTGAACACCTCCGATTTGGCAGAAGTATGAAATGATACTTCGAAGTGGATTACTTGTTTATATCGGCGATAAAGGAATTAGATGACTTAATAGCTGCATTCATCTCTCGAATAAGGATCTCAATTTCACCCTTAAGATTGGCAAACTCTGACTGTAAAGACCCTATCGCCTGGGCGTTAAGATTATGTTTTAAAAACAAAACATTGTCTTTGAATATTTTAAGGACCGGTTCCATACTCGCTTCTGCACGATGCATAGTGGTCAACATTTCCTTATATCTTCTCTGAGTCGCCCTCAGTTTTTTTTGGCTGGAACGACGAAGCTCACTGCTCTGATACTCTGTCAATTCCTGTTCCCATTCATCAAAAAGGTCTTCTGCAACTGACTCAACTTTTGCGATACGATCTGAAACCTCCAGGGCCGCGGCTTCACTATCTTCATATTCAGTATTGAGCCTGTCATAGGCTTTTTTAAGGTTTGTCTCTTTAAGTTTTACCACCGAATCAAACTGTTCCAGTGCCGATTTAAACTGATCCTGGGCTTCAGCTTGAGAATCCCGCGCATCCTCAACCCGATCAACCATTATGTCGCGTTTATGTATTCCGACCTTTTCCATTGCGCTGTAGTAGGTTTTTGAACAACCGCTGAAAAAGACCAATAAAAACGCCAGTGTGAAGATTGTAACATACTGTTTATCTGTAATAATTTTAGCCACCCTTCATTCCCTCCTGTTGTATTTAAATATAATTTTTTACAAAAAAATAAAAAGCACTTACTGCATCATAACCACAAGGCTTCATTCCTGCAAAAATCTTCTTGAAATCCATACATTGCTCGTCCAAACAGAAACACAATGGTATAATTGTTGTTAGTCTCTTTACTTATATCTTCCCATATGTTCCTTCAGACAGGATACGACAAATCATATAGAATAAAATTAGGCGGGCTAACATGACTGAAATTAACGAATCCACCCCCAAACGCCACACTCCCTGCCCTGGCTGCGGCGGCTCAGGCCAGACCTCATATTTCGGAGGTGCCAGCAGGTTCATGCTCACCTGGGAAGACTGTCCCGACTGCTGTGGAACAGGCATAATACTTGACGAAAAAGACACCGATCAAGAAGAAAAACCCGAAAAGAAAGATAATTGCTGAAGGTGTTGGAACGAGTTATAAATTAGCTAGCACATTTGCAAAATATAATATTCAACCGACTCAAAAAATTCTTTCCTGAACAGAGCCATGACACCAGCTATTAACGCAGCCAAAAAGAACAAAATTACTTACAAGGTCCATCAATATACCCATGATCCCGCCCACGATTCTTATGGTAAAGAGGCAGCTGAACAGCTCGGAATAACAGAGGAAAGAGTCTATAAAACTTTAGTTGTGCAACTTGATAAGAGGAGCCTGACCGTAGCCGTCATTCCGGTATCTTCAATGCTTAGCATGAAACAGATCGCAAAAGCGGCAGGGGGCAAAAAAGCTGCAATGGCAGACAAAGAACTGGTTAAGAGAACAACTGGTTATGTTCTCGGAGGCGTCAGCCCACTGGGGCAGAAAAAAAGATTATTAACAGTGATCGACAGCTCAGCTAAAGATTTTTCTACAATTTTTGTCAGCGCGGGACGAAGGGGACTTGAAATAGAACTCAACCCTGACGATCTGGCCGCTCTCACAACAGCTACTTTTGCCCAAATCCGTCAGTAGATAAAATGTACACACAATCTACTACTGATTCCAATTTATTGATCTAAAATAGATATGGATATTCTGATCTATGGAACTACCGAAATAAGCTATCTTATCGCCTCGCGCCTTCATCAGCAACATAACATCACCATCCTCCACGACCCTGATGAACTGAGCGAAAAATTTGGCAGTCTGGATGCAAGAATTGTCGAGGGAAGTGGTGGGGACCTTGCCGTACTGGAACAGATCGAGGCCCGAAAAACCGACCTTTTTATTGCCTGCTCTGCGCTCGATGAAGCAAATATTGTTGCCTGCTGGACAATCAAGAAAATTGCCGATATCGAAACAATCTGTTTCATTGGCAAGGCATCACTCTATAAGAATTTCTCATCTTCGACCCACAATCGCTATCACGTACGGTATGATATAGATTCCATTATCTGGCCGGAAAAACTTCTTACAAAGGATATATTTCGTATTATCTCGGTACCAGAAGCCCTTGATGTGGAATATCTGGCAGGCGGGAAAGCCAAACTCTTTGAGTACCGGATCAAGGAAGACTCTGCCATGATTGATACATCGATCATGGACTGCAAGTTCCCTAAAAACGTCCTCATACCCGGTATCACCCGAGAAGGAAAACTCTTTATCCCTAAAGGATCCACCACCATCCATCTCCACGACAAAGTGTTTTTCATTGGGGTAGAAACTGCCCTTGAGACCCTCGCTGTGGATTTCTTTAAGCATGACAAAAAGGTAAAAAACGTTTCGATTATCGGAGGTGGCAGCGTGGGCTATATGCTTGCTGAAAAACTTGAGCGAACGAACAAGAAAGTTAAATTAATCGAGCAGGATCCTGAGCGATGCGAATTCCTTGCTGATTCATTAAAAAGCACCCTGGTTTTACAGGGCAATGGTACCGACCTGGAACTACTTGAGAGTGAGGCGATTGCAGCCGCGGATGCCTGCATCTGCACAACGAACAATGACGAAAAGAACCTCCTCTGCTCCCTTCTCATCAAACAACTTGGTGCAAAAAGAGTCGTCACCAGAGTTGAAAATATTCAGAATTACGAATTGTTTGAACGCGTTGGCATCGATGTGGTCGTCTCCCCAAAGGCATCTGCACTGACAGAGGTGTTAAACCGTGTGCAGGTTCAGAACGTCGATGTGCTCGCCCTTATCGAAGGAGGAAAAGGCGAGGTGTTGCGACTGACCATTCCTGATACTTTCAAGGAATTACAAATAAAAGACCTCAAGCTCTCAGCAAATGCGATTATCGGCGTTATCATCAGGGGGCATCAGGTACTCATTCCCAATGGAGATACTTCGCTTTTTCCGCAGGATAGGCTGAAAATTTTCACCATGAAAGAGGATTCCGACAAAATAAAGGAATTCTTTTTCCGATGAAACGTCCACTTATCGCCAGTGCTCTCGGTATAGTCCTTCTTGCCTTCGGTGGTATAATTCTCCTGCCGGTCATTTTTGCCTGTATTGATCATGAGTACTCCGAGACCATTCCTTTTGTTGTCGCCTCCGCCTGCTCCTTAGCCCTCGGTTTCTTCTGCCGCTGGCATGGTCGTTCCGCACGAAATTTTGATTTACTCAGGCGTACAGAGGCACTGCTCATCGTCACACTCACCTGGGTTATAGCGGCAGCAATTGGAGCGCTCCCCTACTTGTTTTTTGGTCTCAACCCTCTTGATGCCTATTTTGAATCCGTGTCCGGCTTTACCACGACCGGGGCCACAATTCTTACTGATTTTTCCCTCTATCCGAAGGTGTTTTTTTTCTGGCGAAGCCTTACCCAATGGCTTGGCGGTATGGGAATCATCGTCTTGTTTGTTGCTATCCTGCCTCAGTTTAGTGTCGCTGGCCGACAAATTTTTTTCGCTGAAGCACCTGGCCCCAGTGAGGATAAGATTACTCCGCGTATTGCCCATACAGCCAAGGCTCTCTGGCTTATTTATCTGCTCCTCACCGTTCTCCAGATACTCCTTATGACCTTTGCAGGGTTGCCTTTTTTTGACGCACTCTGCAACTCCCTGACTACTATGGCTGCAGGTGGTTTTTCACCCCACCCGCAATCCATCATGGGCTATCAGAATCCCACCATCACCTGGATCGTCAGTCTCTTTATGTTGCTGGCAGGTGCTAACTTTGCCCTGCAATATAAATTCTTTATTAAAGGGAAATTTCGGTCGCTGTTGTCAAATGACGAATTTCGTTTTTATCTGACTATTATAACTCTATTTTCTGTGCTTCTTTGCTTTTTCCTTTTTTTCACGCAAAACTATACGTTTTCCGCCAGTCTTCGGGACAGTGTATTCCAAATTATTTCCATAATAACCACCACTGGTTTTTCATCCGCCGATTTCGCCCTTTGGGCTGTTCCGGCCCAGGCGATTGTCTTTGCCATGATGCTGATAGGAGGATGTGCTGGATCTGCAGGTGGGGGAATCAAGGTCGTCAGAATCCTCTTTGTTGGCAAGTTTCTCAAACGCGAAATCGATCAAATCGTCCACCCAAAAGCGATACTCCCGATAAAGCTCGGTGGCGTGACAGTTCAGGAGGACATCCAGCGGCAGATGCTCAGTTTTATGCTCTTCTATGTTGTGCTGATGATTTTTTCAGGTCTGGTGGTAACCATCATTGAACACGATGCGGCTGTCGGGTTTGTTGGAACAGCGGCGACTATAGGCAATGTTGGCCCTGGCTTTGGTAAGATAGGACCGATGGGTTCGTTCGGCTTTCTGCATCCGGCAACTAAGATTATCTTTATAATCGATATGCTGGTCGGCCGACTGGAACTGATTCCTTTTCTGGCGATGTTTTGTCCTGATTTCTGGTCGCTCAACAGGAATTAAGGACTGGCAGAACCCATCCTTAGCACCTTAACCCTTAGAAATTTTGCGTTCAGGTATGCCCGCTGGATAGCAGGATTGAGAAATGCGCGCTCAGGTCATGGGTGATATATATCCAATCCTTTTACTGCCGCAAGCGCGCATTATAATTACTCTTTGGTGATGCACTCCGAAGGACACGAAGCAATCGCCTCATCAACACACGCTGCATCCCCATCAGCTCCCTCGATAACACTCGCTTTTTCTTCATCACTATCAAAGGCAAATACTTCGGGACATAACTCTACACAAGCCTCACAGCCAATACACTCTTCTGTGTCAATTATTACTTCTCCTGCCATGATTTTTCCTCCTGTTAAGGTAGTCCACCTTGGACACATATTACATATGCGCCCTTCGATTGAAATAGAATAAGCACTTTCATCGCTGTTCTCAATTTTTAGCTTAGGGTAGCTTCAATAATACTATAGACAAAACAAGGTGCGCCCAAATGGGTGCACCTTGTGAAGCTTAGAATATTAAAACATTACGAAAAAGTGTGGCATCTGATGCAGTCATAGCCTTTTTCTTTGACATGCTTCTTATGTCCTTCAGAAGACCAGGACTTATTTTCATGACAGCTGCTGCAAACGCCCTGTTTTAAACCGGTGGGCTCCGGAGTGTGGCAACTGCTACAGGAAACTTCCTGTCGATGCTTATTATGCATGGCTTCAAACTGCAGGTTCTTGCTCTCATGGCAGAGGTTGCATGATTTCACCGATTCAGGTACCTGGTGATAGCCAAGGGCATCAAAAGGAAGCATGCCGGAACCATCAGGGGTCGAGCCGCTGCCGTTATGGCACTCAATACAGGATGGGGCATTTGACTTCGGTTCAACCCCGTGGGTGATCAGCATTTCTGCATCTGCCTGATACATTGTGTAATTACCCGTATAAAGACCTGCCCTGCCCTTACCTGCCTGCTCTTCGAGTCCTTTCTGAACGGCTTGATCAAAATCACCGGTCATAAACATCCACATAATTGCCGGGGGAACTATTCTACCTTTCTCTACGTCAAAAGGCATGTTGGAGAAATGTCTCTTAATCGGCACGATATTCGATTTGCCGTCAAAAGGTGCACCATTGGCCTTGGCCATATGCAGCACATTATTCTCGCCGGGCTCAATTGTTTCACCAACATTATAGACATAAGAGGTGCCGTCAAACCACACATAATCAGGCTTCACGTTGGCCTCTTTGACCTCATGGCCGACAAAACCGCCCTGGCCTGAACAAAACGCAGGATTCCAGGTTGGTTGATTCCAGTCTCTGGACATTTCAGTCGCACCACCTTTTGCGTATTCGCGAATATGACAAACCTGGCAGCTGACCTGCCCTTGTGCATGTCTGTTCAAAGTAGCATTGGAATGAGGCGCCTCGTTATGACAAGACTTGCAGGTTGGTGCCACAGCTTCAGTCTGGCGCAGGTCGATGCCTCGACCGGCGATTTTATGATTCAACGCAGCGTGACAATCTACACAGGAGAGGTCGGCACCCTCTTTGGCCAGGTGGACATCCTGTTCAACCGTTGCATTGGCAGAATTGAGACCCATATCACCACGTTTGGTCCAGTCACCACCGCCGGCCTTGGCATGACAGCGCAGGCAGGATGTATTGGTCGGCATGTGAACGGTTCTGGCGAGGTTGACCATATTGGTTCCCTCAGGCATTTGGGCAAAATTAGGCTCGGTGATATAGTTACCCTCACCATCTACCTTGCCGAAGGTATATGTTTTTTCCGTTTCCTCAGGGGTGCCTTCCATTTGAGTGACAGTGATCGAATTGGTCGGGTCCGAAACAAATTTTCTCTGATAGGTGTCATTATGACACATCATACAGTCGACATCTTCAGCCTGCACGGGATCCGGTGCATTGCCGTCGGCACGTACATGGCAAGAAAAGCAGGCCGACTTTGAGGACATGGCGTAGGTACAAAAGGTGTTGATCCCATCTTTGGCTTTACCAAATCCTTCACCGTCGCTATTGGAAAGCTTAGGCGTCGGGCCGGACCACTGCATATGCAGGCTCTGTAGCATCTCTTCTGCCTCAACCTGGTGACAGCCAATACAGGTTGCAGGTCCATTATATTCAGTAATGGTGTTATGGGCGGCAATAGGACCATCGACTGGTGGATCAACTGGCGGATCGACTGGTGGATCAACTGGTGGATCAACTGGCGTCGAATCTGCGACAATAAAATTAGTGGTCTGACTAAGGTTATTTCTCCGGTCATCGAGTTCACATTGGAATTGCCAGTTTCCAATTTGTTCTTCGGAAGGCACGACAAAGTCATAATTAGCAGTTCGACCAGAAATGTCCATACCAGCCGCAGAAACCAAGACAGTACCCTGGGAATTTACTATGTCTATTTTTGCGCTCCGTAAACGACGCTTCCAATCACCTTCAGCTGTGCACTGAAACAAGATGCTTTCGCCAACCACCGCTTCCGTTGGAGCAGTGGACATCTGTATGCTTCGATCAGCGGCATACGCACCGCTGCTCATAAAAACACCCAAACTCAATACAATTAAAACTTTCTTCATACAACCTCCTGGTTTTCTGTTAGTGAAACCCCCTCCTAAACAACAGAGAATTCCCCTCGGACGTACACCACAATGTCGGAACAATAGCTTGCAATAGAGATGCCACACTGTGACAATTTAGTATTTCGTTATTTTATATTATACTTTCCTATCACATGGTCACCCTTTCTATCGAGCAGCAGGTATCTTTCGTGCATGGCTATAACTCTGCGACATCATAGTATCTGCAGAAAGACTTACCTGCAAAGCTCCTTGCTGAAACCTTCTCACTGTTTCCACCCGCAGGCGTAATGACTACAGGTAGAGTGTCTAAAACAGCGGATAAAGCGCAGCACCAAATTTGCGCACACCTTAAAAAATCTATCGGTAAAAGTTGCACACGGATCTGTGAAAGGCGGGTCGTCAGGAACAATGCAGTAATTGTCAAGCCCCTGATATTAATGCAAATCGGCAGGATGGTGGTCAAGATGGATGTTTTTCAGCTCAGGTTTTGCCTGGGCCAGGTTGAAGCACAGAGAGTGAACAAAGGACTGGAGGAATAGATTTGTAGGAGGCACAACAAAGAATCGGGGGGAGGGATTTGGCGTCACAACGCCCACATGAGGTGGCCAGTGTAACACCAATCGAAACAGACCTTATGCCCCGGGACCGACATGGAACACACGCATCATCTCGTGATCCTCATGAGAGAGGATATGACAGTGCCATACATAGCGGCCTGATTTATCAAAGGTCGCGCGAATCCTGGTAATCTGGCTTGGCAAGGGCGGTCACCATATGCAGAGTTCGTTCCATCTGGATTATCCGGCGGGTGCACTATTTTGAAACCTTTACCGTAGGTCTTGGGATTAAAAGGATCTGAATTATGCTGCACCGTAGGTTGTGGGACGAGATATATAATATCACCTGCCGCCGTCGAACCGTCGGAAATAAATCCATCCTTATCGACATTGCTGTCCCGACCAGAACCGCAAATATGGATGGCAAAACATGCTGACAGCTCACTGGCTCTTCTTGCCGCACATTGGGAAGAAGGCCCCAGTGCTCGACAACCGGCTCGAATAACTGATATCGTTCTCTCGAACATCTATAAAACATTGTACGAGCACAAAATTGAAATTCCCTTCCCGCAGATGGACCTGCGGATGCGTGGTAGCAAAGAAAATCAATCAATGGATTTCAATGGCATAACAGATACCATGAGGCTAAAACTGTTTCATGAAACCGTTCCCCAATAGTCAAAGTGTTTCCTATACCATTTAAGCTATAAAGATAGGCCATCATTTACGCAGAGCCTGGAGGAGCGACTGCGACGGAACACCATCTTCCACCAACCCTGCCTGACTCTGAAACTGCCTGATCGCAGTTTTAGTGCCACTGCCTAATTGGCCATCGATTTCTCCGGAGTAATATCCACGCTGTTGTAGTCGTTCCTGTAATTCGATTTTATCGTCTATGCCCAACGACCCTGGAGGTCTTGGCCAGGATTGAACCAAACCTTTCCACCCGGCCAGCCTATCAGCTAGCAGCCCCACGGCAAGGGCGTAAGAATTCGAATTGTTATAGCGTTTTAAGACGAAGAAATTTTTCTTCATTAGAAATGCCGGACCATTTGTCCCGGCAAATATTTTTAACTCGGCCTTTTCATCTAGCCACGGATAGGGCTTGCCACCCGGTCTTTTAAATCCCAGTTTTTGCCATTCCGCCAGAGTTTTGGTCTGATCCTGAAACTGTTCTCCGGTTGGGGGAAGAACTACCTCATATCCCCATGTTTTGCCTGTTCGCCAACCATTTTTATGCAATAGATTGGCAGCAGTAGCCAGAGCGTCAGGAACGGAATTCCAAATATCTCGACGCCCATTACCATCCATATCAACACCATAAGCAAGATAACTGGTGGGAATAAACTGAGTGTGGCCCATTGCTCCAGCCCAGGAACCCGTCAACTGCTCTTTTGAAATATCTCCAGCCTGATATATTTTGAGTGCGGCCACTAACTGTGTGCGAGCAAATTTTTGTCTCTTTGGGTCCCCATAGGCGAGTGTGGCAAGGGCGCGGGGAACATAGTGCAAGCGACTGGGTTTTTCAAGGATGGAACCGTAATTCGATTCCATCGACCAGATGGCAAGCAAAACAGACTGTTGGACACCAAATTTCTTTTCAATATCAGCCAGGGTTCGAGCATAGTATTGAGCTTTCTTCTCGCCCTTTTCAATAGAAAAGGGGTTTACTCGAGCATCAAGATAATCCCATATTTCTGAGGTAAACTCGGGCTGATATTGTGCTTTTTCAAGGACCCTGGCATCAGGCATGGTCACCTCGGAAAAAGCCTCGTCCCAGCTCCCTTTGCTGATCCCTTCTTTTTCTGCCTCCGGGTAAAAGTCAGCGATCCATTGGACAAAATCGGAGTCTGTTTCCTTTTCGGCTGCGTAGCACATAACTCCAGAAAACAACGTTAGAAACAACAGCACCAGATTTACAGAATACTTCATCACATCAATCCCTCCCCAGAGACTTTTCTCATTGGCAACAGTCTACAAGCCTGCTCTTGCCATATCGAATTATTTCGAATACCCTTTGACCTATGGATATACTCTCCACTTTCTTTACCACTCCCAGTTTGCCGCTGCTTTTTATTCTCAGTTTTCTGGCGTCAACTATTCTGCCAGTCGGTTCTGAGTGGCTGTTGATAGTCATGGTCTTACAGGGATTTCCTCTTCAAAGTACTGTTATCAGCGCAACAATAGGTAATTTTTTAGGCGCCTGCACAACCTATCTAATAGGTATATGGGG
>Ga0209475_10001110_pt1 | contig 37262 bp, 40 predicted proteins | sample tdDd471_FD_187128 | JGI IMG/M metagenome (GOLD analysis project Ga0209475, IMG submission 187128) | Marine sediment microbial communities from the Atlantic coast under amendment with organic carbon and nitrate - tdDd47.1 (SPAdes)... | ecosystem: Environmental > Aquatic > Marine > Coastal >... | reverse complement strand
AGAGGTCGATCGGAAAATCAGCTAAATCACGTCGCCAGAGTGCAATGGATATATACCCTTGGATGTTCAACGACGACGGAAGCCTAAGAAATGGACGGTAAAGACATTGTAAAACGATTTGATACCCTCGTGTCACAACGGAAGACCGTTGAAGACGTGTGGGACGTTATCAACAAGCTGGTTGTACCATTCCGTGGTGACTTCTTCCGCGACATATCGTCGGAACATGCTGTCACGTGGAGAGACAACCGTGAAATCTTCGACTCGACTGCGGTTGACGCTGCTGGTACTCTTGCTGCTAGTATACACGGCTCTCTTACTAGCCCCGCTATTCGTTGGTTCGAGTTGGCCTTTCGTTCCGAAGTCCTGAACGACGATAAGGAATCTCGAGCGTGGCTTGAAGCAGCCGCCCACAAGTGCTTCTTGGGGCTGCAGGACTCCAATTTCAATCTGGAGGCCAACGAGACATATATCGACTTGGTATCATACGGTACCTCGATGATTATCGAAGAGGTCGAAGAGAAGAACGGCAAGTTCCAAAAGCTGAACTTCCAATCCGTCCCGGTCGAAGAGACGTGGTTTGAGCAAGACCATACCGGGCAGGCCAATCGGAGCTACCGAAGGTATATGTGGACGGTTGACCAGATTGCCACCAAATTCGGGATAGAAGCATTACCCGAGGCCATGCAGAAGCAAGTAGGTAACGCCCAGAGCATGGACAAGAAACTCGCTGTAATCCTGTGCATATACCCACGGGAAGACAAGAAGAACGCTAATGTCTCCAAAACGCTCGCACCCAAAGAGCGGCCATGGGGAATGAAACACGTCCTGCATAAGGACGCTTTCGAGTTGGGGGAAGAGGGAGGGTATTATGAGAACCCTGCCTTTATCCCCCGTTGGCGAAAGACTTCCAAGTCCATGTGGGGCCACGGCCCAGCAATGATAGCCCTTCCGGATATACTGACTATCAATCAACTCGTGGAACTTATCCTTAAGTCAACAGAGAAGGTAGTCGACCCTCCGACAAAAGTAACAGAGCGGGGCCTACTGTCCGACTTGGACTTGGAACCTGCTGGCCTGACCGTTGTGCGCACCATGGACTCGATGGAACCTTACGAGTCCGGTGCGCGCTTCGATGTCTCGCAACTCCAGCGCGAGCAGTTGAAGCAGAGCATCAGGTCGATCTTTTACGTGGATCAGCTGGAGTTAAAAGAAAGTCCGGCAATGACCGCGACCGAGGTACAAACGCGCTATGAACTTATGCAAAGGTTACTGGGACCTACACTTGGACGACTTCAATCGGATTATCTGGACCCACTCGTACAGAGGACTTTTAACATCCTTTATCGAGCCGGACAGTTTGGTGAACTCCCTGCAGCCATCACGGACGAAGGTAACGGCGAACTTGACATTATCTATACAGGGCCGCTTGTACGAGCGCAGCGAGCAGATATCGCTCAAGGTGTCTCACGTTGGGTCGCCTCGCTTGCCGAACTCGGAGAAATTGTACCAGAGGTTCTTGACATCCCGAATTGGGATGCAATTGGTAAAGAACTTGGCTCACTGGAAGGTGTCCCCGCGAAGCTCATGAATTCCGATGCGGAAATCAAGAAGGAGCGCAAGAAGAAGCAGGACGCACAGGCCAAGATGCAGCAAGGGGTCGAAGACGAACAAATCGGCAAAGGCAATGAGGCACTCGCTAAAGGCGAGGCCGCGCTACAGGAGGTAACAGGTGGCGGAGGACAACAAGCGGCCTAAAGAAGCTGCAATAGAGGCCCTCAACAAGAAGGCCGGGAACTTTCACAAGTTATTCACTTCGCCATTAGGAGTGAAGGTTCTCGAAGCGCTTGAGGAGGAATTTAACCCCGACGTGATAATCGGGGAAACGGACGCGAAGACAAACTACAACTGCGGCAAACGCGATGTTGTGATCTACATTCGCCAGATGATAAGGTATAAAGAAAATGCCAGACGAACCGAATTGGAGGGATAGTCTCTCCGACGAGCTAAAGGACCACAAGGGCCTCGCTGACATCAAGGATGTAGGTGGGCTTGCCCAGTCATTCCTTGACGCTCAGTCTCATATCGGCAACTCGATCCGTGTCCCGGGTCCGGAAGCCGGGGAAGATGCTTGGAAAGCTTTTCACGAGAAGCTGACCACTAAGGTACCTACCCTTATACCCACCCCCGATCCGGATAACCCGGATGTCATGAACACCCTATTCAACAAGATGGGGCGACCGGAGGATGCAACAGGGTATGACCACCCGGAAGGGGTCGACGCAACCAAGATGGCGGATTTTGCCGCTGTTGCCCATGAAATCGGGCTGACTAAGAGCCAGTATATGTCATTGGCTACGGGTATGCATGAGTTTACCGTGGCCCAGCAGGAGGCTGCAAGTCAGGCCTTCACTGATGGCATACGGGCACTCAAGCAGGAGTGGGGTATTGTCTACGAGGACAATGTCCAGAAGGTCGATGCTGTCCTGAAAGGAACCGAGGCGCCTGCTCAATTGATGGAGCTTGGGGCCGAAGGGAAATTGGACGCCACCACCCTCAAGTGGCTCCATAACATTGGGGAGCAACTCGGTACCGAAGGGATCAATTTCAACAAGGACGAGTTCACCACCCGTGTTACCCCTGCCGAGGCGAAAGCCCGGGTTTCGGAAATCATGGGCGACCTCAAAGGTCCTTATTGGGATTCCGCCCATCCGCAGCACAAGGAATACGTCCAGAGGGTTGTAGACCTTAACCGTGCCGCAGCAGCCGGAGCCGTTTAAGTGCTGGTCCTGCGGGGCCTGTTGCAAAATGGCGGGCCTCAATCACCCTGAGCTAGACCGGGGTGATGGGGCCTGCAAGCACCTAACCGAGGATAACCTGTGCTCAATCTACGAGGACAGGCCGGATTTCTGTCGCCTAAACCCCAAGAGACCTGCCACCGAGCAGGAGAAGTGGTGTAAGTTGATTGAGGCGAACTGGGAAAGATACTTAGAAATACTTGACAGACCCCCATCGGATGTGGTATACTCCCGGGAATGAGAAAGCCGACGGGTAGCTCGCAAGGGTCCTGAGGCGCTCCGGTTGAGGGGACGGATTCCCCTAAGCTGAGGGTCCGGATTACCGGGTAGCTCCAAGCGTTCACTTTTCTTTTAACGTGCGTAGGAGCCAATAATGGTTAATACAGTCGATAATGTTTTTGTATCCACATACGAAAGCATTCTTCGCCACCTAGCGCAACAGAGGCCATCTAGGCTCCGTAGCAAGGTTATGGAGCGTGGCGTCAATTCTGAGGAGCATAACTGGGAACGGTTAGGCACTCGGGAAGCGCAAGTCAAGGCGACACGCCTGCAGCCCACCCCAGTTCAAGACTGGCCGTGGAGCCGTAGGGTTTCAGTCCCAGTAACGTACGATACCGGTGATTCCACCGAGCAAGAAGATATCGTACAGATGATCATCGATCCAAACTCGAATCTCGCGCAGTCGCAAGGCTATGCAATGAAACGAGCGTACGACGATGAAATCATCGCCGCCGCAACAGGCACAGCCCTTGATGGGCTGGGTGTCGCAAATCCCTTCCCGGATGCGCAAAAGGTCTTCGGTGTAACCGTCGACGTTTACGACACCAGCCTCAACTTCGATCTCGTGACGCAGGTAACTGAGAAGTTCCTTGACAACGACATCGACCCGGACGAGCCGAAATGTATGGTTATCGGTCCAGTTCAGGCGCGCAAGCTCCTGCAGCTGACGGAAGCCACATCAGGCGATTACGTCTACGTCAAGGCCCTCGCGGAAATGGGCTACATTGACAATTGGATGGGATACCAGTGGATTGTCTCCACACGGTTGAACCACCCAACCGCCCCCGGCACCGATATTGATTGCTTCGCCATGACAGGCAAGGCACTCGGTCTCATGGTTGATCGGGATGTAACGTCGCGGATCGCTGAAGACCCGTCTATCAGCTTTGCATGGCGCATCTACTCGTTCATGACAATCGGCGCAGTACGCGTTGAGGACGAGCATATCGTTAACCTGCAGCTGGCAGACACGATTTAACCCGTACTTCTGGCGAAGTGTGAGTTGGGGTCCCGATATCGGGACCCCTTTTTTACAGGAGAATCAAGTGGACAAGATTACAGCTGCCAGTATTGCTGAGTCGAAGCCCAGCTTTGTGGTCACCACGGAAGCTGCCGCTACTCTGACTCTTGGCGCGGGTGAAATCGGCATTTTTGTCGGTACCAACGTGAAAGACACCAACAATCAGCGTGTTGTTACAGCGCTTGAGGAATTGGTAGAGCTTCTGCGTGAAAACCAGTTTCCAACCGGTGTCAATGGCCTCAATCTGGCCACCGGCACTCCCCCGGGCAAGACCGGGTATGCTGTTACGGACGTAGCGGCCATCCCTGCTCTAACGGAGGACGAGGTTGTTATCGGCTATGGTAACAGTTTCTATCCGGATGGGAATTCAACCAATCTGTCGGCGTTTTTCAAGTCGCTGATTGAGTTGTTTCAGGAGCGTATCCTGAAACTCAACTAACGCTCACTATAAGGAGAACTCCATGAGAGTCGGAGCAAACGCAAGGCAATTCGCCAGAATTAAGAAGATGCATAAGGAGGGCACTCCTGCAAACATCATCGCCAAGACGATCCAAATGACGGATCAATCCTTGGAGAAGATATTGGCGCATCTGGACGGGCGTGAAGAGAGGCATTTGGCCACGGAGAACAATCCAGAGGTCAACGCAATGCGTCTCCAGAATGCAGAACTGGCTGCACGATTGGCCAAATACGAGGACCCGCAAAGTGGCGAAGCAAAAATCTCGACCGAAGAAATCGATGCTGAAATCCCCGAAGAAGAAGCAGCCGAAGAGGTCGAAGCTGAAGAGGAAGAGTAGCCTCAAGTCCTCTAGGGGGTATTGATGCCTACTCTTACCGATGCGCGTTTTGACGCGCTACGGGTACTTGTACCCGGTGCCCCGCCCACAACTAACGATATGTTGCGGGCGTATCTGTTGGCGAATGGTGGTACGGGCGTTAGCCTTAACGACCTCTGGTATTCGTTCTTCATTGCACAGGGTATAGCCCCGGGCCACCACAATGATATGGCCAAGGCGTTCCTCGTAGCCGAGGGATTTCTGCAACCCCACCTTAACGACGCGTGGCTAGCCTTCTGGTTGGCCGGTGGCGTTCCAAGTGGTGGTGGCGGCGCAGGGTTTGTTACCCTCCGCTCAGTGGGTCCGACCTACGAATCCCCAACCGGTGCTGGCCCGACCTTGTTGGGCTTCCCGGCTGGTCGTCAAGTTGGCGATCTACTAGTGGTCAATGCTATCGGTACGTTCTTTACAGCAGCGGCACACCCAACTGAGAATCCGGGGCCATGGACCACAAGTATTGCTGATGGTAACCATGTAATCGCATGGCGTATTGCTACCGGCGATGCGAATGATAATTTCACCATGGCGGCCTTATCAGGCACATCGGCAGCCCTTGCGGTTATGTCGGCATTTGATTTGTCGGCAGGACCGTATACATCAGTGGCTCTTGCTGCTGGCGGCTTCTTGGCGAACAATGACTCAGGCGGCGGCACAGCATGGCCAACTTCAGGGTTTGCACAGTATAACAACGATCAGTCGTTGAGTATCGTACATTCGTTGAAGTCTACCAATGTAGTAATACCAGCTACCGGCGTTACCGACAACTATGACGCGGTTGTGGCCGCACTACCCAACACCACTGAATCTGGTGTTATTGCGTTGGGTGCCTTTGATGGGCTATCCGGTAACCCGGGCGGTACTCGGTCAAGTTGGTATTGTGTTAACTATCACGTGGCGGATGCTAATCCTGCCGAGGCAACGGGCTTCGGTACAGACCAGACGGAAATCCCAGAGTCTTCGGGCTTTGAGGTTGTTAGCTACTATGGCACGAGGTTGAGGATTACCCTGTAATGCCACGACCATCGCCCATACAAGATTCCTTCCAATCCGGATTTATCGGCAAGCGTATCCGAGGACGGGTTTCGAGCAACGCGTACAAGACCGGTCTAGCCGAGGCCTTGAACTGGCAACCTCTTGTACAGGGACCCATCCGGTTGCGCCAAGGTTCGAAATTCATCGAGGCGGTGGACCCCGATAATTGGCCATCAGGTCAGGCCGGGGTTCAAGGCATCCGGGCATTTACGTTCCAACGCGGGTTGGATGAGGATGTTATCGTCGAGGTTGGCGATACCGACATTGTTGTACGCAACTCGGTCACGGGTGAGGTAATCACAGGCGGTAATACCGGTAACTTGGTATCCGATCCCCTGTTCGATAACGTGACCAGCGCCCCGGTGCAAAGCTCTGAATGGGATACCGTTGAAACGGAGTATACTGCAGGTACTGACCCGGGCATACCCCAAGATGATACCTGCTCAGGCTCGATTGCCACAATCTACAACGGTGCAAATGGTATCCTGTTGTTCGGGCATCTGCACAATAGCCCCGGTGGTTGGCGTGGCCCGTCAATCGGAAACACGGCTGTTGGCATTATCACCCTCCCGGCAGGGTCGGAATTATTGGTCAATGAATTCAAGTTTACCTACAATCAACGCATCTACAATGACGAAGAGTCAGTATTAGGCGGTGCGCCGTGGTCAGACCCGGTTATCCGAGTAAACATCGGCACGACCAAGGGTGCGTCTAACGTATTCACCACAGATATTCCAATTGGTCCATTCACCACCGATAACGAGGTTACGATTAACTTCACCCCGGGTGGTGGTAATAACTCACTGTACTTTACCATAGGGTACGCATGGCCGAATGCGTCACCGTTCTTGGACATCACCACGGTTGGCTGTCATGACGACGTTATGCAGCTGCAACTTGGCAGAGGCGATCCGATTAGTTGGATTGCCCCTCTCGCAGGTGGGTCCGGTTCAGCAGTTGAGTTTGTATCGCCTTATTCGGCGGACCAATTGGAATGTCTCCAGTTTGCTATGGACCCGGGTGAGGCAGTTATGTACTTCTTCCACCCGGAAGTGGAAACAATGCGTCTCCGCCTTGCCAATGGCGAGTGGACGTTTGAGGCGTTGTCAACGATTACACTACCTTCGGTATATGTGGCACCTACCCCCAATGTTTGGGTAGCGGGCAATTTCCCGAGTTGCGGTGCAATTCACGAGGGTCGACTCTGGTTGGGGGCTACGCCCAATGAGCCTGCTACACTGTGGGCTTCGCGTTCGGGCAACTATCAAGATTTCAATGGTGCTGCCCCAGCGTCCAAGGACGACCCACTATTGTTTCCGTTGTCGTCGTCTGGTAATGTCCAGACCCTCACTAGTCGTAAGGAATTGGTGGTCAACACCGATATCTCGGAGGTTGTAGGCAATTCGGTACAGGGCGTAATCGCCCATGACGACTTCGCATTCCCGAAACAAACGGATTGGGGGTCAACTTGCGTACAACCAGTAGTAATTGGCCGGGACATGGTTTACACGTCCAACAGCCGGACAAGGCTGCGGACGTTCAACGACGAAGGTGGCACAAATTACGGTTGGGATGGCAACGAACTGAGCCTGTTGGCCCAAGAGCTATTCGGGAGTCCAGTACGTCGAATGGTCTTCCTCGACGAACCGGCCTATCAAGCATGTTTCCTGTTGGCTGATGGCACTATGGCTATGGCAACGTTCTTCTACCCAGAGAACGTTATTGGCTGGTGGAAGTACGTCACCGCGTATAATGGTAATCGTACCTATGGGGACGACACCCAACCGGGTCTACTTAACCAGCAGGACAACGTTAACCAGCCGACAAATCAGATCATGGACATCACCAAGATCAATACGTCCGCTGGGGCTAAGCTATGGATGATTGTTAATCGTACCGGCTTCGCGGGTACGCAGAAGGTAGGCCATGAAGTGTTGGCCTTTGACGACCCGATGGCCCCACCAGTTGCGCTGGATTCATGGTCAGAACGTACACCCTATGACGTGTTCTTGGATGGAATCCTGCGGTACGACGATGTTGACGAACTGACAGATCAGAGCGTTAACACGATCGTTAAGCATGTGGACCCATTGGAAGGCACAGTAACCTATACAGTACACCCCAATACTACCGTTATTGCTGGGTTTTCAAGTCCCCTCGAGAATTGGGTGGAGAGTGGGGACACTGTGTATGTCGGCCTATTCTATGACAATGAATTTGAACTGTTGCCGTACGAGGGTTCATCTGCCCGGGGAACGGCACAGGTGCAGAAGCGTCGTTGGAACGAGGTCGTTTTGCGGTTGAATAACTCCGCTATACCCTTGGTCAATGACGAGGTACCGCAAGATCGCACCCCGGCCAGCCCAATGGGAACCGGTGAACCGATCGTGACAAGCGATGTGGAGTACACGGAACTTGGCTCGGATGATCAGGGCCAATTGAACATCAAGCAGGATAGGCCACTACAATCAGAGGTACTGGCCATATTTGGCAAGCTGAGGGGAAGTGAAATCTAATGGCCACAGAAACAGAAATTGCTAATCTGGCCCTGACGTGGCTTGGGCAGCGGTTGATCAACTCGTTGAACGATAACCAGAACGAGGCTAAGATCATGAAAGCCAACTACCCGTTTGCGCGGGATAAAGTGCTGGCTGAGCATGCTTGGACGTTCGCTCTTCGTCGTGAGACACTGGCCCCATTAGCGGCACTCCCGGCATTCGGTGGTGGCAGACAATTCCTCATACCCAATGATGTATTACGGGTATTCAGGGTATACCGCCCCAACGTTGCGTCGCAATCTGGTACGTTCCAGAACGCGCCCGGGTGGGTCCGTGAAGGTAATCACATTATTGCCAATCAGGATCAAATCTGGTGCCACTTCATCTTCCGGCAGACGAATACAACTTTCTTCTCTGTGCCATTTGCTCAGGCGATCGCGGCCAAGTTGGCCACGGATACCTGCATTGCACTGACGGAGAACCTAAAGCTGTTCGACAAGATGGACGTGTTGTACGGTGACAAATTGCAGGAAGCTACGGCTTCTGACGGATCACAGGGCAGAACAGAGGTCATGAGAAGTAACAGGCTGACGGGAGCGAGGACAAGATAATGGGTGCATTAGCGGCATGGGCTGGCATCATGAACTTTGGAATTGGTAATTCCATGAGTGACGAGCAACGCCGAATTGACAAAGAACGAATCGATCTTCAATATAAGGACAACCTTGAGAAGATTCGTCGTCGTGCGTTTACGCAGGAACAGACCAAAGGTGCTGCCAAAGCGCTTAGCGAAACTGCTGGCGTTCGCCACACCCCTAGCTCAACTCCTCAGGGTTACATGAACGTAATGACATCCGAGTTCAAGAAAGAACTAACTTGGATGAAGCACTATGCTGTAACGGCCAGAAGGCTCGGATTGCAGCAATCTGCCTTGGAGCGCAAGGGCAGGCAGATGGACTTGGTTAAAGATAGCATCAATTTGGGTGCTTCGATTTATGGGATGGGCTAGTGGCTAAACTACCGGGAATAGTGCAACAGCCAGTAGGCGAGTATGCCCTAGGCAATATCCCGCAGCCTGATAAGGCTAAGCTGGGTAGGCAAACGGCTGGAGCTTTTGGCGCGGCTGTGGGCCTATTTGCCTCGATCATGAATGAAAAACTTGTGTCTGAGGTCGATGAAGCCACCGGCCAAGCAGCCAAGGAAATCAGTGAGCTTAAAGCTATTCTGGTTAACGAGAACACTGTCGACGCTGATTGGGTCGGAGACGACGCCTTAGGTGAGATACAAATCTCTACTACCGAAAATGGCGAAAGAGAAGTAACCACCGACATCAAGATGTTTACGCATGATGTTGCGGACGAACTGTGGGAAAATCGGACTAAGGAGATTATTGACCATTACGCTGGCACTATCACTTCTGCCAAAGCCAAGGAGAAGTTCATTGGCGAAATGAATGAGCGTTATGTCGCTCCGGGGACAGGGCAGATTGCCGCCGCCAACATTGTGCGCAGCAGGGCTTATTCTCAGGCGCAAGCTGAGCGCGCTATAGAGGAAACGCTCGCGAGCGACGCGCCCACGGAAGTAAGAGAATCACAAGCTCGGGAGATTCTGTCCCGTCAAGTTCTCCTTGGTGCGGACCCGGTTTGGGCCGAGAAGCAACTCGCCGCTCTTGGGCCATCGATCGACCAGATGGATGTACATAATGCCATCCTCGACGCTCAAAGTGCCGACGAAATTGACCAAATTGAGGAGGACATGTGGACCGATGGTAATCGCATGTCCCCGGAACAAATGCGCACTATGTCGTCCCAGATGGACGCAAGGCGCAGGGATTACTTGGCCGAGGACAGGATTCGGCAGGACACCAATGCTGACAGTATGTTCATGGACTACCATAATCCCGATGTGGACGTGAATGAAATGGACGTGGCCAGAGCCGTTCAGTCGCAGCAGATTACCCGCGAAGCCGGGTGGACCTTTATCAACTCGTTGAACAAGGGTGGTACTACAAGAGCCAGCGACCAGTGGACGCTAAGCCGGTACCGGGGCGAAATACAGCGGCTGCAGTACACGGGTGGCCGGGACAATCTCCGGGTAACGGACAAAGCCAAGCTGCTGAAGCTTATCATCACCCGTGGGTCCATGGGCCTAACACCCCAAGGCACACCCACTGGCGTACCGCCACAAATCACCGGTCAGGATGCGTTTACCCTGAGTGCAGAGGTCGATAGGGCAGTTAAGCTAGCGGTGGAGAACGAAGAGTACAAGAACGCTTTCCAGAACGTCTTACTCTGGACCCGATCCAAGCTTGACTTTGAGGGTCAGATCGTCACAGCATTTGGCGGCGACCAGAATCAGGTTGATGCGGCGGTCGCGTTCAAGAACGCACTGGACAATTACATGGACTCGTACGGTGTTGATGCCAAGCCGGTCGATTTCTTCGAAGCCAACAAGGATGCATATGACCCACGGAATTTCGTGAATGGGGTCAACGGTGCCTTCTTGCAGAATGTACCTGCTGCCAAGCCGTTCATGAACCAAGTCTCTGCTAGAGAGCTTGAGTTTACTCAGGCGCAGCAGGAGAATTTCGTTCTGTGGTTGAACGACAACGCGGAGTCGATGGGAGCAGCAAGGTACAACGAAGTGTCGTCCTTATTCGACCAGTATTACCGGGGTAGGGGCATTGCCCCAGCTGGCGGTGCACTTATGCTGGAACCGGACGATCCCCTATACAGACAATTCCAACAGGCAATACCAAATGAGTAGTGCTGGCGATCGGGTACAAGAAGAGGCACGGCAAATACGTCGTGCTAGGCTTGAGGCTGCTGGCCTTGCGGAGCAGTATGACTTGTGGAAGGAGGCCTTGCCCCCGGATACAAGCGACGGTGACGCTTATAACCTATTCATTCAGTCTCAGGTAACTGAGGAGGCCGCTCAACAGGGGCGTGTCTCCGTGTCCACGGGCGGCGAGGAAGGCGTACCCGATATAGAGGTACCGACCCCCGGTCCCGATGCCGAGGAAGGTGGTCCCGATGCGCCCGGAGATACATCGGAAGGCGGGGGCGATGGCCCGACTCTCTCGGACCTTATAGCACCCCCTCAGGACCCAACTGCTCTGAAGTTAGTTGAGGGCATGTGGGTACCACCGGAAGAGGCTGCTGCCGAGAATTACGAAGAGCCTTCCACCTACCAGATGTCCCGCTCCAAGGAGTGGATAGACAATGCCCGTGTCGTGCACGATTTCCTGAACAAGGATAGCATATGGAATGCCCCGCAGTATGAGGGTACCGGAATGCGCCCAGACCCACTTACCGACGAAGAGCTTGGTGAGTGGGCGCGCAATGAGCTATCCGGGTTCAATTGGAACGTGATGAACACGATGCAATGGGCACAGAGGCTTACGGGTGAGGATGCAGACCCCAAGGTGGCCCTAGCCTTCCTGAACCTGTCCAATATGTATGACCATTCGGACGGGTCGGCAATGGACTTTGCGGGTGCGTTGGGTGAGATTGCCACTGACCCCACTACTTACCTCGGACTTGGGGTTGGTAGCGTTGTGGCCAAGGGTGCATCCAAGACCGTAGCCAAGACCGGCCTCAAGAAATGGCTGCAGGGCGCAATCATCGGCGCAACGGCTGGCGCTATTGAAGGTGGTGCTATTGCCGGTGGGTTTGACCTTACTGTGCAGAATGTTGAGCAGGAAGCCGGGGCTAGGGAGGACATTGACTACGGCAGGGCTGGTATAGCAACTGGCATGGGTGTAGGATTAGGTACACTCCTTGGCGGAGCCGGTGGTGCTTGGGCTGGCCGAAAGGCGGATAAGCTTCTTCAGGCCATTAATGATTACAAGGCCGAGATTAAGGCCCGGGACGTTTTCCTTGACGAAAGAACCGGGCAGGAACTTGGTGAGAAAGAATTGATGCAAATGCTCGAAGCTTCCAGCAGGGCAACGGAAGGTACGGGTAAGAGGGACCTTGATGCCCAGATAGCTATGCGCATTCTGGGCGACGATGGTAAGATTCCCCGGCTGGAAGATGGCAGCATGGACTTCAAGAAGATGATCAAGATCATCGAAGATGTCAATGCCGAGAATGCTGCGTACGAATTGGCCCAGCGAAAAAAGGCGGCTGAAAGGTACTTCACCGGCCAAGACCCGAATACCATCAGGACAATCGAGCAGGGTGGATACAAAATCACCCTTGGCGAGCAGGGTGACCTGCTATTTGATCTGGCGGGATTGAACGATGCCCAGATCAGCAAGATTCAAGATGCGGCTGACGCAGCCGGGGTAAAGGTCGAGGGCGATGCCTTCCCTAATGCCCCGGACGATCAGATTGATATATCTGAGTACATTGTTGTCCGTGGCGGCAACGAAGAAATGGCTGCATTTGCCGATACGCTGACCGGGAACGTACTAACTTTCCCGGAGCCAAAAGCCGGTAAGCCAGCAGCTCAAGCAGCCGACAGGCTCCAAATCTCCGATCCAGAAACGCAGAAGTTGGCCCAAAAGGTCTACGAAATGCAGGAACTGGAGAAGGGCGATATTGTCATTCGCACTGAGGGTCGCCCGGGAAGTCGAGTCGTGGACAAGATGGGCGATCACCACGAGATAGTGGGTCGTACCAAGAATGGCTGGTATAAGCTACGTAACCAGCTTGGCCAAGAGTCGAACGTTCGGCGCAAGGACTTCGAAGTCGTCGACAAGGCTCCGGCCCCACGCAAAGCTGGCCCGATGGAGTTGGACCCGTTTGGCAGTACTGCCGCTAAGATCATTGAAATGAACGAGCGGGCGTTGGACCCTGCCCATAGGCTGCAGAAGGTTGAGACGACCCACAAAGAGCAGCAGGCTCTGGCCGAAAGTCTCGAAGAGATTGGCATTACTCCTCTGATCAATAAGCCGATCTACAGCGGTTGGGCACCACACGAATTGCTCGCACTCCGGAACATCTACGAGAAGCAGGCAAATGGTATAATGGACATGGCTAGACAGCTAGAGTCCAAGTTGCGGAACGAGGGTCGGCTACTTGATAGTGATCTGGCGCGGTTCAATAACGCCCACTCCATATTTGTTGCCACCCGGGACACGTTTTACGGCGTATCGGGTAACGCTGCCCGTCAGCTGAACATCCTGCGATCTAAGCCTGTTAGTGGGGTGTATGACTTTAATCAGTCCCTGATGGACTCTATTGGTATACAGGGTGGCCGTGCCAACACGGAGCGGGCCATTACCATGATGTCCGAGTTCGCTGCACAACGGCATACCCGGGGTAAGAAAGGACAGGTTGAGACCCTTACTAACCTTAGTAAGAGCATATGGGGCAATCCGACAGGGGCGATGTTACTGAACATTCGGTATAACATGATGCTGTCGAGTTGGCGTACCCATGCGTTCAACTTTATCGGTAACTCCGCTTCGGGTGTATACCAGCACTTGATGGTTAGCCCGGTGAAGATGGGCATCAACAATTTCCAGTACGCCCGTGAATTGGCGTGGGAACAGTTGATGAAGCCCTTCCCTGAGAAGGTAAGGAATCGGTATGGGGCTGCACCCGACCCGGCTGACCGTATAACGAGGCAACAGCTGGTTGCTGAATGGCGGGGCCACTATTCCGGTGCACGTGACAGTTGGATGTTGGCCAAAGAAATTTTGATGGGCCGCGATATCGGTGAGGGTAAGGTCTGGAACGAACTCGGCCTACGGTATAATGTGATCAACGTACCCGAGACTCGTCTTGGCAAGACGCTAACCACCCCGGTGCGGGCACTTGAGGCGGGTGATGCCTTCTTCAAGAATCAGTACTATAATTCCAAGATACACGAACTGGCCAGTATCAAGGCTCGGTACGACGAAGTACATGCTGGCAAGGACTACCAAGAACGGTATCAGCATTACGTCGATAATCCCGCTGAAATGGGTGGGCAAGCTGAGCGTGTAGCCCGGGAATTTGCGCAGAAGCAGACCTACACCAATGACCCCAACATATACGGGGGTATATTGTCTACGCTGGCGGAATCTGCGGCCAAGATGCAGAACAAGCATCTATCGGTTAACATGATCATCCCATTTGTACGTACCCCGGCGAACTTGCTGAGCTACTCGATGGAAATGATCGGTGTGCAACAGGCACTGACCCCATCCAAAACCTACCACTCCATTATGAACGGTACGGCGCAGGAAAGTCAGGAGGCTCTGGCCCGTCTTACCATCGCTGCAGGGCTGTGGTTGGTCGTGGCGGAAATGCACCAGAACGGTCAAATTACGGGCACTGGCCCGACCAACTGGGAAGAACGCAAGGTGTGGGAAGCCGCAGGATGGCAGCCAAACTCTGTCATGATCCACGGCAATTGGGTGGCAATGGACCGCGCAGCCCCGGCTGGGCAATCCCTGTCCACCATAGCATCGGTATTTGACTACTATGCTATGACCCAGCAGCAGGATAAACCTGCTATGGAGTGGGTCGGCGCAGGTCTATTGTATACTGCCGATATGATCCTTGACGAGTCCTACTTGTCAACGGCCATGGACGTAGTAACTGCCATATCGTCGAAGGAAGAGGCCCGAATCCGATCGGCTTCGTCCAGTATGATTACCTCGGTATTCGTACCCAATCTTCTGCGTGACTTGCGTCGCCCAGCGGATGAATTGCAGCGTAGCACTACCAGTGTCAATCTACTGGACCAGATGCACAAGCAGATGATGAATGCGACCCCTAATTTCCTCGATGTCGGACTTGGCAGTTCGGAAGATTTGCCGCCCTCACGCGATTGGAAGGCAGACCCTAAGGATTACTTTGGTAATGCCTACGTTCGGGCACTACTCCCGTTCAATGTCAAGGACCCCAGTGATAACGACCCGGCATCAATGGCTCTGGCCTACTCAAGAATTCCGGTATCCGTACCCAACAAGACCATAGCATGGCCTAGGGGTCAAGGGGATGCAATCGATCTGTTTGCTATGGACAATGGCCAAGGGTATGTTTACGACGAATACCAGAAGCTAATGGGCAAGAACCGCAAATTTGCGGTAGATACCCTAATGGGCACTGACTATTGGCGTTCGCTGGTGGAAAATGGCCAGATTGGCCCCGGCTCGGACGGTGATTTTGCTTTACGACAGGCGCTCGGTATGGGAAGCAAGTTCGGTAGGCTGGAAATGCTGAACTTCCTGATCGAACACAGTGGAGAGAATAACACCTACAAGCGCATAGGGCCGGATGGTACGGAAGTGCCATACCTTATCCAGCACCCCGTCAGTGTTGACACATATATCCAGTTGCGAGAGGCTGTCCGCAGGGAAGGCTACGAGCTAACTGAGGAAGAGAAACAGTACATGATCAAGAAGCCCGTCGAAGGTCCGGAGTTCTTTAAACCATGACAGTCCAAGATACTACACCTAGCGTTACCCACGTAGGTACAGGTGCGCAAGTATCCTTCCCGTTCACTTTCCGGGCGGACGATGTTGCGTGGCTGACGGTCGATTTCCTTACGAACTTCGACCAGTTCATCCTCAACGCCGATCAGGACAACAACCCGGGCGGTACAGCAGAATACACCGTGGCTCCGCCCCTTGCGCAGGAACTGACGATTGCCCGGGATACGGCCAATACTCAGGAACTGGACTACACAAGATATGACCCATTTGACTCGGAATCGCATGAAGACGCTCTCGACAAGCTCACCATGCAGATTCAGGATATCCAGTATTTTGTAACCACGGGCTGGCAGCAGGATTTCGACGATCTGGACAACGTTGACTTCGCGACGAAAGTCGACGGGTCGATGATCTATTGGGATGATGGGGCTGGCAATTGGGTAGACACCGCTGCACAGGTAAGGTATCTGGGCGGCACGTTCCGTGTTGATGCCCCGTCGTCGTTTGTCGGTAATGTTTCCTTTGAGGCGAATGCGTCCAGCATTAGTGGCAACTTCTTCCGGTTCCTGAATGCCAGTAACCTGCGCTGGGCGGACCTTGCTACCACCAGCCTGACTGACTTCGACATTACTACCCCCAACTTGGCCAATGCCCGGTTCATCGGGTTTACTGGCCGTGTTATGCAGGACGCGGAGACACTTGCATATGTAAGTGAAATCCCGGTCGTGATAAGCGACCACACCCTCTTATCCAACATAGGAGTAAATACCCATGTTCAAATCGATACTCACATCGCGGACGGGACAATACATTTTAGTGAAGCCAGCATCGATCATACGGCAATTGCTAACATCGGGATTAACTCCCACGGTGTTATTGATTCTCATATTGCTGATGCAACTGTCCATTTTGTCCAGACTGCGATTGATCATACAGTCATTGCCAACGTAGGTGTCAACACCCACGCACAAATCGACGCGGCCATCGTCACGTTTAACTCGCATATTGCGGATGCCTCTATCCACTTTGCAGATGCTCCAGCTGACGGGAACGATTATGCCCGTCGAAACAACCTCTGGAACCAAGTCTTCTCCGGAGTTACGGACCACACGGCGTTAACCAGCATTGGGGTAAATACCCACGTTCAGATTGATGCGCATATTGTGGACGCTACGATCCACTTTGCTGACGCTCCTGCGGACGCAACGTCGTACGTAAGGAACAACAATCTGTGGGTCCCTGAAACCCCGGGCGGTGTAACAGACCACGGGGCGCTAACCGGTCTTGCGGACGATGATCACCCGCAGTATTACAACGGTACTCTGGTCTGGACGGGCAACCTGCAACTGGGCGGGTTCAGTTTGGAAGAGTGCAACGAGTTTGATAATCTGTCCGGCATTTACAACTTCTCTACCGTTGGCCCGGGCGACCCGACCAACCCAGATATCGTTGAGGGCTACATACGGATTCGCTCCGCTGACTTCAACGACTATGCCAGCATAGGCTTCCCCAACGACGAACGGCTTGAGATCATCAACCGTGCACATGGCGGACAACTTGCACTACGTGGGGAAAACTCTGGCGGCACATTACAGTACCTATTCCGCGCCAATCCAGACTTAGGTGTAATGACCTATTGGAATGGGCTACAGGTTACTGAAACGGTGGACCCTGTAATTCAGGGCGGACTACTGGTCGACAACCAGCTAACCGGCACCGGACTTGAGCGGGTACTGACCCAAAGCGATCTAAACTTCGGTATTACCGGATTTGGTATATGGCGCTATCGCGTTGCGACTGATGCTTTCCCGGCAGCGGGGCGGTTGCAATTCAATAACGCTGACCCAGCGCTGGCGACGAACTTGTACGTTAATGAGATTAACGACAACAGCGCGGACATGACCAACTTCCTCGACCTATTGGCCGATGGGGACGTAATCTATCTACAGGTTACGGACACATCTGGCCAGAATGTCGTAGTAGAGATTGGTATACCGGTCAAGAACGCGGACGTTTATACGTTCCCGATCGCATCGGTTAACACACAAGGAACACCCTTCACTAACAATGCCTCGATGGCGTTTGTTGCATCCATTGGCGCGGGGGCAGGTGGTACTAATGATCACTTGCTCCTGATCAACATTGGAGTGAATACCCATGCGCAGATTGATACACATATTGCAGATTCGACTGTCCATTTTCTGGAAGCATCAATCGACCATACGGCGATTTCGAATATTGGTGTCAATAGCCACGCTGCTATTGATACTCACATTGCTGACGGTACAATTCATTTCACCGAAGGCAGCATAGACCATGGGAGCATTGCCGGTCTAGCAGACGACGACCACACCCAATACGTCCTAGACGGAGTGGGTCGGGCTGGCATACAAGATATCATTGGCGGATTGGCAGCGAACGATGTAATGTCGCTCGAGGCAACTTCCGATCCAGCCCGGGGTACGATCCTTACGAACTCGGCTGTTCGATCTACTTTTGATTGGACCAGTGGTACGGCTAATGCAGCCTTCCAGTGGAATCCTACGATTGCGGCATCCGGGGGCATCATTACCGCCTTCATGGACTTGGCGGCGAACATCACCGTCAATAATGCCCTATTTATCCTGTCGGCGCTCGATACCCACAACGTTCTGGAATGGACGGTTAACCCGGGATTTGCGGTCACAACCACCTTCTTTGGTCGGGACACATTCTTAACGACGACTGCCGGTATTGCCCCGGCTCAGTGCTTCGTTTACGCCGCGCAGCATGCTTATCAGAACAATGGCGGTGGGGCCGTAACCGTCACCAACTATCGTGCCCTGAGCTTTGCCCCGATCCTTCGGGCGGTGGGCGGCGGCGATAATCTACGGATTAACAACATAAACGGCCTCACAGTGGGTCCGCTTTGGAATACCAATAACGCGGGAGCCACAGCCGATTTTGGAACCATCCGTGGCGTCCACATGCTTAACCCGGCACAGGCTCTATTTGGCCAATCGCTGGGAACGGAAGAGTGCGACAACATCATCGGCCTTGACTATAACAATATGACCCTCAGCACCAGTGGTGTAAGGGCAGTAGTCCGGTCGTCGTTAACCAACTCTGCAAGCAACTGGCTGATCCAGAACTTGGGCGGGGCTGACTCCGACTTCGGGGCTGGTGATATCCTGTTCAACGATTCAGCCGGTACTAGGTATGGTGACTCAAGCGATGTTTTCCTGTTCTACAACTCGGCACAGGCGGCACTTGCGTTCAGTTCATTCTTCGGGGTGACCAGTAACCCACTATACTTGCGACCAGATGCATCCGATGTTTGGGCATTCCAGCAGGACAACGGTGGCGGCGCTGATATTGGGCTACAGTTTAACGTCAATGCCATCGCGTTCGGCGTAACGGTCCCGACCCCTAATTCCAATAACTGGTTTGTCCAGTTTGCCGGTCCTAACCTACGGCAGGTCCAGATTGGAGGCGAGTACTCCGATGTATTGTGGACCGCCAGTGGGTCGATTGATGTTAACGGCCAAGCGGTATCCGACCTACAGGCGTTCAAGATCAACAGCCCTGCGGTCATTCTGAACGGCGGCACGATTAGTGACATATCGAATCTCTTCGTTCAGGCGATGCCTTCGTTCGGGGCTACCCGTACACAGGCTCTCCGGGTTCTAGGTCGCGCCCGGGTCGATGGCAGGATGAACCACGGCAGCGAACAACCTGCACAGCTTACCGCCAGCGTAAACAACTGGCAGCTAGCGGCGAACAACAACCAACGTGCCTACGTTATTCTTACTACTGACGGGTCTGGGCCTTACAACGTTACGGGCATTGACTCGGCCTTTGGATTTGCGCAGATCGGTGAAGTCGTAACGATTTACAACGCATCTGCAGATACCATAACTTTCACCCACTTGGACGTACTCAGCCTCGCAGCCAACCGACTTGATATGGTCGGCGCAGCCGGTGTCGCTGTGGGTCCGAGGGAATCAATACGCTTCTGGTACGACGACCAAGGAAGCGCAACTTGGTTCCACATTCAGGAACAATAGGAGACTTTCATGCCCTTGACAGCGGACCAGCGATCTGATATACTGGCATATCTGGCGGACGAGGCCGAGACAGCCGGTGTTGAAATCGGTATGGAATTTATCCTCGACCACTGGGATAACATCACTAACGCAACACAGATGGAGAGAAAGGCACTCAGAAGAGAAATCCGGATGTTAAGGGACCAACGTCCGATACTTCGTCAGCAGCTTGACGATTTAGTAGCAAGGATAGCGGCAATTGACGCAATTTTAAACCCATAATAAGGAAAATAGCATGAACTATGATATGCAAGCACCCTTGATCGGTTTCAATGGAGATTCGATCAAGAAGTCCGAAACGGACGATTCGCCAGTAACCCTCGGGGAAACTTTATCCATGGCGTGTGTAAACGCGTCCCCTCAGAAGTACGCAGATGGCGAGGCAAAGCTCAAAGTCTACCGTGTCCTCCAGAAGATCGGGGTTAAGGACATTGGGGAAGTTGAGCTTGAGGCAGAGGAAATTACTCTGCTGAAAGCACTAGTTGGTGACATGTACGGTGTTGCCGTGGTTGGCGCTGTCGAGGACCTTCTGGAGCAACGTCACTAAGGATCGGCTATGACAGTCCAAAATACGCCCAGTTTCGTTGAGTATACGGCGGATGGGATACAAACGTCGTTTAACTTTACGTTTAGGGCGGATGATACGTCGTGGGTCATTGTTAACTATCTTGTTAACTTTGATGTCATTACGTTAAATCTTGATCAGGATGCTAGCCCCGGGGGTTCGGTGTCTTACACTGTGCCCCCGCCTGATCAGGAGCTAATCCGGATCGAACGGGCAGTACCCGCCTCGCAAGAGCTGAATTACACCCGGTACGACCCATTCGATTCAGAATCGCACGAGGGTGCGCTTGATAAGCTGACCATGATCCTGCAAGATCAGGTCACTTACATCGATGTGGCGGACATGAATCTGCAAGCCCAGATCGATCAAGAGGTTATTGATCGTGCGGCGGCAGACGTTATCCTGCAAGCGAACATCGATGCAGAAACCGCTGCAAGAATTGCGGGGGATGCCGCCAATGACGCTGCAAGAATTGCAGGGGATGCTGTTAATGCAGCGGCCATTGCAGCCAACAACCTGCTTATCACCACCGGCACTTCCCCGGGTCATACCCACGTAATTGCCGACATCATCGATTATGTTGCTCCCTCGGGTACTGTTCCGGATGGCGTAGCAGAAGGCAACCTTCTCCGCTGGAATAACACCCTAATGGGATGGGAGAATACTCCTTACCTATTCCCTGCCGCTGATGGCGGGGCGGGTGAAGTCCTAACGACCGACGGGTTTGGCAATATCACCTTTGCAGCTGCTGGCGGTGGCGGAACCATAGGTGGGTCCATTGCCAATAACCAGATTGCGGTCGGGTCGGGTGTTGATACCATTGGCGGTAGTGCCGATCTTACAATCGATGGCAACTTCTTCACGATAGCCAATCTTAGTAGTGGCATCCTGTTACGGGATGGGGCATTCCTTCGGATGGCAAGTCCCGCCGACACCGAATTCGCTACCTTCTTGATGGACACCCTTAACATCTTCCGATTGCTTGGATCAGGTGTAGACGAGTGGCACATCCAAGATGGCATACAAATCAGGCTGTTTGATTCTGTTGATACTGATTACGCTGCCATGCAGATCGAGTCTACTACAATGGCCCCGGCAGAGGCTATGGTGTTTACCTCGACCGGCAATATTGAAGTCTTCTCATTTGACAAAGGCATCAATATCGATGGCGGCAGCATCAATATCCCTTCAAGCGCCCGACTCGCCTTCTACCGGTACGGTGATTCGATATCAAGCTACATTCGGGGTGCGTCGGCTAGCAATGACATTGAGTATATTGCAGTTGCCGCTGATCATCTTTTCACCGGAACGGTGGAGTTTGGGGACAGTTACCGTATTCCGCGCCTCCAGTTTTCGATTATAGCCAACTCAGTCACAGTCGATGTCAACCAGACTAACGCCTGTATTATTGATATTGATGATGCGGGAGCCACTGGTAACTTTAACGTTGTGTTGACAGCCCCGGCAGCAGGTACCGGTTACTACATGGAAATGGTCATTGAGTTCCGGCAGGGATCACCAGCTTTTCAACCTATCTGGCCGGGAAGTGTAAGGTGGCCGGGTGGAACAGCCCCAACTCTGTCGACCACGGTTAACGACATAGATGTTGTTCACCTATGGACAGCGGATAACGGTGTTAACTGGCAGGGATCGTCTCAACTGGATTATTCTTAATGCTATTGGCTAAGGGTGGAGCATTTGGCGCAGGTGGGGCGGTTGTCACCGTAAGCGGTGGCACTATAAATGCTTTTGCCTTCATGTCACAAGCAACCGCCGATCTGTGGCTTGAAATCGATGGCACAGTTACGAGGGCACTTAACTTTGGGGTAAGGACCCAACTAGTACCCGCGACTAATTGGGTTCGACCTGTTAGCGCATCCCCCGGTTCTTACCGGTGTCGGTTTACTAACCTTGCCGGGGACGCTTTGAACCTATCGTCGCAAACCGAGAATACGTGGCGCAACGTATCGATAGGCGATTATCAGTGGCGACAGATTGATAACAGCCCGACATTTGGCGGTCAAACTTCGACGTTTACCGTTGAAGTCGACGATGGGTCCACCCTGCAAGACGATGGCATTTATCAACTCTCCGCCGACCGGGAGGACTTCTGATGGCGGTACGGCACGACAATTTAGGGCTAGATGGAACAGGCCAATTTCCGTATGCCGAAATGGACCACGTTCATGCAGGTGATACTTACATCATCCGGGTAACTGCCATACCCCCTTATCGTACCCCAGCAGACGAATTGAACTGCCACGTCGACTGGTTTAACATAACGCAGGCTACACAGGGCCGTTGGGCCAATGTCCTGCTCCCAGCAAAACAAGGCGGAGAGGGAAGGCGCGGACCCATGTTACGCTACTTCAATACCCACATATGAGACACTTACTACTATTAGGGGTCCTGATGTCGGGACCCCTGTTTGCCAGCGGAACTGACATCGAGCAAGAGGTTAAAGTCATAGGCGGGGATACCGTTGTCGACGGGTCTAAAGCCATTGGGTTTGGTCGCAGTTCCTTCGACGTGGATATTAACCAGTGCATGGGGTCTACGGCTTGGGATACCATCCTTGTCGGGAAGCAGAAGCTGGTCCTCAACAAGTGGTGTGCAGCGGAAGTCTACGATGCACGTGGGTTGCACAATGTTGCGGCCCGTCTACGTTGTCAGATACCCGAGATTGCGGACCTATTCGGACCCGGTGAAGACTGCGTATTAGAAAATACTCTCCCGGGCGGGGATGGGGGGATAGCTACCACCGTACCGACCCCCGGTCCCGATGAGCCGGGATACCGTCCCGATGAGGCCGGAGAGGTATCGGAATGCGGGGGTCCGTGCCCGGACGTGGCCAGTATTGTGCAGACCCGGATAGAGCAACACACAGAAGAATACGAAAACCTTGAACAAAGACTCGCCAGAATGGAACGGGGCAATGCGGCGGCGGCAAAGAAGCGCCGTGAGTACGCACAACAGACTATGGAGAAGTTAAGTGACAATGACCCAGAAGAGTAAACAGGTAGCTATGTGGGTCGGAGGTTCCATCATTGGCGGTGGACTAGTCCTTACGATCATAGGCATGGCTGCCCAATTTTGGATCAGCACTGAGGTTAAGGCCCAGCTGGAAGATATACCCGAAATTGTGATCCCCGACACTACCCAATTAACAACCGACGTGGCCGCTATTAAGGCGACGGTCGACGGAATTGACGACAAGGCGGATACCGCCATTGAAAACCAACAAAGATTCGAAGAAATCTTTATGGAGTACCTCCAAAACGAGGCTAACCGATAATGGAACTAAGACTCACCCGGTTCAGTGGGGGCGATGAAGCTACGCTGGGCATCTTACGTGTCAACGGCAAATTCTTCTGCTATACGCTAGAAGATCAGTACAACGTGCCCAAGGTTCCGGGTGAGACCAGAATTCCACCGGGCACATATAAAATAACCCTCCGTGATGAAGGGGGTATGACACAACGCTACGCCAAGAGGTTCGATTTCCACATGGGGATGTTGTGGCTACGGGACGTACCGGATTTTAAATTCGTGTACATTCACACCGGCAACAATGACGACCACTCAGAGGGTTGCATCCTAGTGGGCGATGGCCAAGTACAGAACGTGACCGAGCGTGGGTCTGTCCAAAGTTCAGTGGCAGCTTACACTCGACTGTATGAGGCAATCCTTGGGGCACTCGCCCTTGAGGAAATCTCTATAACGATTGAGGATCAAGATGGGCATACTTAGCAAGATATTCGGCGCTGACGATGCAATCGCCGGGGTGACAGCCGTGGGGAACATCGTCGACAACATTTTCACCAGCAAGGACGAAAAGCTGACCCACCAAGAGGTACGAATGCGGATCGCTCAAGCCCCTGATATGATGCAAGGGGAACTCAACAAAATCGAGGCCCAGCACAGGTCCAGATTTGTGGCGGGGTGGCGACCGTGGATCGGTTGGGTTTGCGGGATGGGGGTACTGAATATGGTACTGATCAACCCGTGGATTCAGTGGATTACGGGTCAACCGGGGCCGGAATTGCCCCACCAAACCATTATGCAACTGACTCTCGGTATGTTAGGTTTGCTTGGAACCATGCGTACTGTCGAGAAGGTTAAGGGTAAGGCGAAATAATGCCATTCAAATCTGCCAAACAGCGGCGGCTAATGTACGCTGCAGCAGCGGGGAAATCCAAGAAGGTTTCGAAGAAAGCGGCCAAGAAGTTTATCTCCCACAGCAAGGGGAAACGCGCCACATCAGGTCGAAGACGTAAGAAGAAATCCCGCTAGAACAATATTCTCCCTGAGTCAATGCTCCCGCAAAATGGGTGGTAAAGGACCCCATGTCCATCGCGTGTAAGACGATGCAGGGGTCCTTACCTTTGATCCAATCCCCGTAAAGAACCTCTGCTAAGGTGTCTGTATCCCGGAAGGTAGTATCAATCCGGAGGGTTCGGGTTCCTCGGCACCACTTGATGTAGGTGACTCCACGATCAAGTAAGTACTCAGGAATTGGATCAGTTCTTCGATGTCTATCTTGTCCTCCCACACCATTATCCCGGCTTCGAGCCAATCGGCAATTCGAGTTGTGTGCACAAGGGCAGGTACGTCCGTACCCGCAACCAGAACGTACCCCCGTTTCTTCCGCACGATAGCTTGTGCCAGCAACCACGGCTGACCTCCAGCTTTAACTCTCTTTCTGAACCATCCGGCCTGTGCAGGGCGGAGTCGAAGTCCCCTCTTTTCACTATTTGAAAATTTGAGTTCAATACGGTTCGTATATCCTCCGATACAATATTCGACATCAGGAGTTCCGACAGCTGTTTCATGACTTTCTATCCTCTCAAAGTGGCCGAAGGGTTTCAGCTTGGGACGTAGATATTTCCACATCTGTGCTTCGCCGCGATTGCTCATATCAAGAAATCCTCAGATAGCACCTGCACTTGAACATCAAGCACGGCTTCCCTAATGTTGTCTGGTATCCCCTCACCGCGAATATCCCCATTGAACTGCTCGGCCATTTGCTCATAGACCTGATTAGAGTGGGGGCCGAGCGCATGCAACCAGAGCCAGTACAAATCCGCCATTTTATCGGCCAGCTGGATAATGAGGGATTCATCCTCACTAAGTTCCCGCCCTGTGACTTTCTCATAGAGGTCGTTAAGCTCCCAGCCATTGTCCCTTGCCCTCTTCTTGGTGGGGGTTGGTATGTCCCCAGTGATAATCTCATCAAGATCATGCAGAAGAGCAGCCTTGATAATCTCGTAGTCGTCGACCCCGGCAATCTTGGCGATCGCCCGGGCAATGAACACTACGTCGAACGTATGCTCCGCTAGGCTCTGGGGGCGAACGGTCCGGACTATGTGCCACCGGGTAACCCCCGATGCCCGGAGTATGTCGTTAATCTTCATGTTGTAATACCCCATGTTCAAATTTCCACGTACGACCGATGTTAACGGCCATCTTGTTGTGGATTGCGGTTAGGGGGTCGATACCCGACATTTCGCAGATGTCGAGGGCAAGTATAAGGACATCGGCTATTTCGCCTTCGTCCACTTCGCCATCTTCTTTTAGCGACCTCCATAATTCCGGCACTTCTTCCATCGAAAGCTTCTTGATCGCGTCCGCTGGCGTACGTTCCGGCATGATTGTATTGGCCCACTTCCATATGGCCCGGGTTACCACCCTTAGCTCGTTTACGTTAAAGTCTGTCATATTAACCCTACGTCGTGATACGTGGGTCCAAATCCGACCCACCGTACGTTGCTGAAGTCGTCGATGTGGGCAACAATCTCTGCTACCCGGTCATGTTCGACATAGTTGGCGAAGTTGAGGAAGACTAGATCAGGTTGGCACCACCAACAAGCCTCCTCGATTTGCATCCTACTGTAAGTATAGATGCGGCGAATGCGGTTGGTGACAGTAGTTCTCTCGGGTTCTAGGCCCAACTCCTCCCAAGACAACTCCTCCTGATCCGCATAGCAATCACCACTTGTCCCCCCGACACGGATTGGCAGGGTTCGGCAGGTGCCGATTACCATATCAAGCATCCCGATGGGGATACCCAAATTAGAGAGAAAGGCCGCAGGTCCACAATCGCGGCTGGTGGTGTAGGGATAGAATTGGGTGTTGATCCCCAGACTGTATCCCTGCGACCCTTCTGCAAGTATACCGCTCGATGCCTCCAAGCGGATTATCCATTCTTCGTGACTGGCGACAAGGTACTCCCACTTCGTACCCTTAAGCACCTGTTTGGCCGTGATGGGCTTGTCCCGCCACATCTTATCACACATTGCGGCGGCGGACCCCTGCCTTGTCGAGGCTATGTGGGTCAGGCCTTGCTCGGCTTTAACATGCTCGTCGCTCAAGACCACGGCGTTCGGGTGGATGCGCAATGCCTGATCTGACCGGAGCCAGAGCATTTCCTCCTGCAACCGGCGCAGACTAAACACCGCCCCGGGGCCGATCAACACTTGCTTGATCTTGGACCCACAGAAGCTGGCTGGCAGCACCTTGGTCATGTACTTAACGCCCTGCGCTGTAATGTAGGTATGCCCCGCATTCGGCATATTGGCCGACACTACGGTGTCATAATCCCCGACCTCAGCCAGATACCCGCATATAAGCCCCTTGCCGGTCGACCCGAACTGCAGGTCTAATACTAGGTCAACCTTCGGTATCAAACTTGTCATGTGGTGGGACTTTATAGCGCCACTTTCGGACGCCCTTCGTTCTTGGACGGTGCTTAACGAAACCATAACTCTCTACCTTCTTGTAAAAATGGGCTACGCCCTTAGTTCTTATTTTCTTGTTATCCGCCCAACTATCGAAAGCGTCATACAAGTCCATTCTATCAACATCATCCGGCCAGCCCCCTTGTCCTTCATCGGGGACCCCCAAATCTTGCTTGGCAATGCACCGGTCCATCCATTGGTCAACCGCATCGCCTGTGGATCGGTATATTGCACGTTGTTGCTCGAGGCCTTTCGTCTCGATGGCCTTGGATAGGTTACTGGTGATCTTCCTCGCCAGTAAGTCGTGCATCATAGCTTCATACCCACCCGATTCCATTTGAGTGTAGAGGGCATCGAAGTAGCTCCTCTTATTCGCGTACTTGTCGGAGACTTCCAGTACCAACCATCGTCTTGACTCTGGACCTGCGGGGATAAACCAGTCCTCATTACTGGCCACAGCAAGCCGCGCCCTATTGTCATACATGAAACTGTCCACGCCCTTTCGCTCACAAACGAGCTGTTTCTCCGTAACCATGGACTTAAGGATACCTGCTGTTGATCTGCTTCCACCGTAAACTACCTCGTCTGCGAATACCAATAGCCCGTCCATTAGGTGGTAGTTGAAGTTACCAGTCAAATGTCGGTCATTGGTCACGTGTTTATAGTGCTGCTTGCCCATGATCTTACCGACCATTTCGCAGAAGGTGCCCTTGCCGGTACCTTCCTTGCCATGCATCACTATTGCAGTACCCTTCGGATTCATCGGGTCCTGCAAGATATCGGCCACCCAATCGAGGACAAAGCAATTTAGCTCTTCGTCGCCCCCGCACAAGATGTCCTTGATGTGATTCTCGAACATGGTCCAATCCCCCTCCTTAGGATTGACCCCCCAGCCCTGCCACATGTTGACGTATCCATCGTGCCAGAACTGCTCATTGGGGAAGAAGCCCATGCCCATAATGCACTCCCGGCGCATTGGGTGGCCCATCCAAATGTCGGCCTCAGTGGTTCGCTTCTTGGCGTTGGGGATTGTGATCGTTCGGTTGTACATCAGGGTATTGAAGTCCTGTGTCCCCATTATGTGAATTCCGCCCCGTTCGTCCCGGTGCACAATCCGGACCTTGCCCCCGGTCAGCAGGATGGCATTGTCCTCATTCATCTTGTTTACTAGCTCTTCAAAGTCACCCGTTCTAGCCGGATCAGCAGTTGTGTCGTATCCGCCCTGTTTCGCGAAATAGATAAGCGACCCCATTCGAATGGTTCCTCCGGGATTGAACCCAGTCCAGCGCTTTTCGCATTCGCCCTGTACATAACGCTCACCATTAGCAGACCACGTGTCCCAAAGTTGGAGTCCATCTGGGTCAGGGTGTTGACTGTTGATCGCTTGTCCCACAAATAGCCATTCTTCGTACGATAGAATGTCGGGGTCAACATGGTCCAGCATGGCTGCAACTTGATGCAGCTCGTATTTCCACTCTTCATCTTGTTCTCCGACCTCCTCGTTACCCCGCCCCGGTTTGGACGACCATGGGACCCCAAGCGCGTCGCTGATCCACTGTGGGGTTTCAGGTATCTCCCCGCCCTCAACCCAACTATAGTCCCCGTCTTCTGTGCGCGAGGGCCATGCTACGACGTGCGATCGGGGGCTACCGTCGCCCCCGCGTGTGTCCACGCCGCGAGCCAGCTTCCCGGAGGAAGAGGTCAGGTTGCCCCGCCAGCGGAGGACTAAGTGTCGGCCCCCGGTCGGGGTCTTGGCCACCGGGCATCCTAGCTCCCGGCCTTCCCGGAACGCCTCCCAATTCTCGATCCCGTTCTCGCGCCCGTGTAAGTCGAGGTCAATCACAAAAAGCTCTTGACCACAGACCAGCCCAATATTCCACCCCCGGTACCGACCTTTCTCCCCAAACCACTTGTCCATGGTCTTCGGCTTGGTCGATCCGGAAAAATAGTTAACGCCCGTCTTCTTCTCGGGCAAAATCTTGCTGTTCGCTCTTAGGGGTACTACCGGTATTCCTTGCTCAGCATACAGTCTTGCGGCCATGTGCATCTTCGTTTCGAAGTCGTCTATCCGATCAATATCCCTAATGTCCTGCAGAGGCAGTAACATTATCTATCCCCTCATTTTTCAAGGCAGCCCACCAGTTCCGCCCTACTCCGTTGAAATCTAACAGCAACGGGACACCCAAAAACTCCCGCTCAACTGCTCCCTTTACGTCGCCCAGCAGGTCCTCAACGTGATCAACGTCGACCGACATGCTGTAACTATCGTGTGTGTTAAGGACTATTCGTCCTCGTCCATCCAAAGCCTCGTCAATAATGCACCAATTCTCTTTGTTGATATCAGCACTAGTGGCTTGGATGAGGATGCCGGATGCCTTGTAACTTTTATATCGCTTAGGAAAGCGGATATGCCTTCCAAATTTTGTCCGAAGATAGCCGCGCTTTTCTGCAATCTTTCGAGCCGTTTCAGCGAGCTTTCTAACTCCCCGGACTTTGCTATGGTACAAATCGATAATTCGATATGCATCGTTACCTGCTCGTTGGTACTTGATTTCGTCTCCCCATTCGTCGGTGAACTTGGCATCTTCGGTCTCCATGCCCATCTTTTGGGCTGTTGCACCAGCACCCTGAGAGAAGATCATGCTTAGATTGAGTTGCTTGGCGTTAGGTTGGCCCCCGTACTCTGCGTTACGGATCAGGCCGGTTAGGTCAGCCACCATTTGGTGGAAGTCCAGTGTTGGATTCTTCTGGTACATTCGCACCAGATAGTCGTTGTACATGCCGACTAATGCAGCGAAGACTCGTACTTCGAAAGAGGCAAGGTCATAATCGAGCCAGACCTGCCCATCATCCGGGAGAAAGCAAGGTTTAACGATTGCTGCCGTGACCTTATCGCGACTAGGGATTTGCTGCATGGCTGGTTCGACGTAAGATAGTCGACCCCATTTGGTCCCACCAGTTTCGCGAACTGTTTGATTGATAGTTGGATAAACTCGGTCTCCGATTGCATGCTCCAAGATGTGCTTCGCCAGAAACGTGTCCCGCGTCTTAAGCGCGGATCGTATATTCGTAACCATACGGGCACGTGGGTCAAATTCGGCAAGTTCTTCAAGGTACTCCTTCTTGAACGAGGGCGCACCCTTATCGGTGGTCCCGATCCTGTTGCGTCCGACCCACCAGCCTGATTCGGTCTTGGTCGGGTCAAACAGCTTAATCATCTGCTTCGGTGAGTTGACGTTAAAATCCCACCCGGCGAGGGTGTTAAGTTCACTTTTCAACCCGTTGATGTGCGGTGTCATTGCCGCCATCGCCTGTTCGGTCTGGTCAAGGTCGACCCGGATTCCATTCATCTGGGATTCGATGATTACCGGCATCGTCCTGCGTTCCAACTCCTCTATCTTGTAGAGGCCCATTCGGTGTATCTCAGTCTTCTGGTACTCCCATAACAACAGGGTAAGGATTGCATCCTCTACGGCATAATCCTTAGCCTCTTCATACGGAAGGTCGGCTATGTTCGCAACGTCGATGTCCAGCTTGCCGCGTTTCAGGTACTTGCGGCACAGGTAATCGAGGCTGTATCCCCCGGGTTTGCGCTTCTTATTCCAAGGGAATACGGACGCCTCATGTTCGTTAATGAGGCATGCCCGGATTACCGTATCATCTAGGAGTGCAAGTGGTATATGAATCCCAGCGCCAGCCGACATGCAAGCATCAAAGGGCGCGTTATGGCAAATGACCCGGGAATTCGCATCAAGAGTGCGGAAGGTGTCATTCAGCCAGTTAACGGCCTTCGGCTGACGCCGGAAATCGTAGTACCACGAGTTGCCATCAGGGGCAGCTATGGAGCAGGCAAATGCCTTATGTACTGGATAGCGTAACCCTGTTGTCTCCGTATCGTACGCAAAGTACGGGTATTTACGGAGGTCTGGGTACACTAGAACGGTATGTCGTCGTCTAAATCCTCGGGGGCCGGTGGCGGATTGCCATGCCCTTCCCCGGTCTGGTACTTGTCCTCTTTCTTCTCGAACTTGAGGCCGAAATACTTGCCGTTCTTACCGTCGTTGATCCAAGCGCTGATCCAATAGTCAACGCCCTCGATTTTGCAGTCACCCTTATGATCGGGTTGATTGGGCTTTTCCTTGTAATTGTTGCGGAAAAGGGACCCACCACACTCTTTGTGCACGAAATCTGCCATCTTCTAGCTCCTGTGAGTAAAGTGGGGTCCCGATATCGGGACCCCAAACTGCCTACATGTTGTCGTCGTCTACCTCTTCTTGGGTAGTTGCCGCGTCGCGCTCTACGTCGCGTTTGCCAGAGACTACGGACTCGTACAAGGCCTCCGCTTGCGCGAAGATTGCCTCACTGACGAAGCCGAGTTGCTCGACTTTCCAGTTGTAGTACTCGCCTCTTGCCCCGTCAACCTGCGCCGCGCTCAACCGGTAGTACCGTTCAAAACGGTCGCCCCCGGCGATGCGGACTTGGCTGTTAAGCTGTCGGCTCGGCTTCAACTGGCTCTTCGACATTGACACAACAATCTCAGTAGCACGTGGGTCTTCGGCGGGTGAGTTGGGGTCCAGCAACAGCCCAAAGTGCTGCGCTGTATCCTGAACTTCGAGGACCGGCTCATTTTTCTCGGTCATTTGCCCTGCGAGCGGATGCTCCCCAACGGCTCTTACGGCCTCTTCTTGGGTAGCGTGAACGCCCTGCAAACCACCACCGGCATCCCGATGCTTCCATATCAACCACTCCAGCCGGAAGTACACTGGTACAAACAGCACCGGTTCAGCGTAAAGCTGATTGGTGACTGTGTTGAACAGCATACCCTCTTCGCAGCCCTCAATGTACTCGGCGTTGTTTTTCTTACGCTGAGGACTCAAGTCCTGCACCATTGACAATCGCGGGATCGTGATGTCCTGAATGGTCACCTCTTCTGACCCGCGACTTTCTTCCCCCATGTAACTGGGGCGTTCCGCCAATGCGGTCTGGTCTGCTACTGTTACTGCTTTTGACTTTGCCACTTTCTTTCTCCTTTCCTATTTACTTAGAATCAGGCCCTATTGCCGAACCGGGAGGGACCATAACCGGCACACAGGAGTCTTACGACGCCTTACGGAGGGATGCGGTCGAGTAAGAGCTAACATCGCAGAGGTCGACGGGGTATTCATCGCCAGCCTTCATCTGCTGTCTTACATAGGCCGCTAAGGTTGAGGAGTTGACCGTTTCAGTGATCAGGGCTTCCGCGTCGTGTTCGCGTAGCCACTCCCAAAGGTCAGCCTTGTTTTCGGGCGGGGTCTTCACAGACACCTGATCGATAACTAAGAGCTGTTTCTTACTGCCATCAGGTAGGATTACCGTGATGTTTTGGATTTGGTCGTTGTCCATGCGCTCCGGGATTATCTGCCGGGTTAGCATGCAGACCGCATCCCAAGCTCGGGAGGTTTGCTCCTTCATCTGCTTGTGTTGCGATTGAAGTTCCAGCATCATTGCGACTAGCTGGTTGTACGAAAAGTTGGCGCAATGCGATCGCATGGCCTCTAGTTCTGCTTCAGACATCTTAATCTCCTGTGTTATGGCGGGGCTGGCCCCCACCGGTCCACCAGTATACCACACCCGGCGCTGTCTGTCAAGTATCTGTTTATGACAGAGCTTCCTCAACCTCCATTGCCAAGTCTCGTTTCCTCCGAACGGCGCGCAAGATCATTTTGTCCTCTGGCACGGCCATTTCACAATCTTGATACACCACCGGGAATTCCTGCCCCTTACGGTGCGATCGGCTTTCTGATTGGTACCGGTCTTGGTACGAGAAAGTGTTACTGTAGTAGAAATTGTATGTGGCAGCGGTCCAAGTTTGTCCCTTCCCGCCCACTACCTGATTGCTTACAATAAACCGGCACCGTGGGTCTTCTTGGAAACGCCGATTATTTGCTTTGCGCTGTTCTGCATCATTAGCGCCGTAGAACTCTGTGATTACGTCTTCATCGAATCCCTCCAGTAAGCGAGCAATAATGTACCTGATTTCGGGCACGAACCGCGCCCAAATGATCATCTTAGCATCGGGCCTTAGCTGACCCACGTATGCTTCTAGCGCGTCCAGCTTAGGATTCTTGCCACTGATCGCCTTGGTGTCGTAGCCCCCGGTTTCATCGTCGTCGAAGGGGAACGTGCCCCCTATGACCTGTTGATAGCGCAGAGTTCGCTCCAGAACTGTGCTAATCGTGAGTTCTTTGCCTTCATCTTCCATGGCGAACTCGGTCTTTAACTGTTTCATTACCCGCGTCTGTTCTTCCGTGGGTCTGACTATTATGGGTTCAGGGTAGAGTTGCTCTGGTAAGTCCATGCACTCTTCCTTGGTAACATAGTCCACGTAGGGGCGAACTTTGTCCATCAAGTGTTCTTGGAACTGGTAGCCTAGTACCTTCTTACCCTGAAAACCCCCCATGACGCAGTATTTGTTGCGAAAGACGAAGTAGTTTTTACAATCGATAATCTTGGCGTTAAGGAAAAGGAACTGCCCAAATAGGTCCTCAAGTCCCTGCGTAATTGGTGTGCCGGTAAGAATGAGGCGATATTCACTCCATCCCCCGACTTCAACAACATTCTCAGTACGTTTAGCCTTCCAATTCTTGATGCTGCTCGATTCGTCAACAACGGACATAATCGTATGGAAACGTTGGAAGTACTCGATTGCTTGATAAGCTCTACCATTTGTAATTGATAGGGCTTCAACTCCGACAACGAGAATTTTGAGTTCATCTTTCTTTTCCCGCATCCACTTATGTGGGTGATCGCCAGATTCAAAGACCCAGCACGAATAATCAACAGGGCACCACTTCTCGATTTCTGAGCCTTGTAGTTTGCCCTCTTCGTCCAGCCACGTTCCATCGCCCGTGTACCAAACGTTCTTAATTGGGGTGTCGCAGATTATGACTAGCCCATCGATTTGCCCGTTTATGTAACGGGCTGCGGCTAGGTTTATGGCCTCGTAGGTTTTGCCTGTCCCCATTTCATGGAAGAAGGCAAATTCATTTTTAGGCCATGCCCTCCGCAGGGCCACAACTTGGTGGCCCATTGGAGGGGATTTGTACTGCAGAGCTTTGGCCACTTACGCGGCTTTCTTGCCCTTGCCCTTGGCAGGCTTGGCTGCCTTAGCCTCGGCGTTTTTCGCTGCCTTGGCTTCCCGGTCTTCTTTGGCCTTTGCAGCGGCTGCGCGCCGTTTGGCAACTGCCGCCTGACCCTTCTCGACTTCGTAGCCCAACTGGACCAAGCCAGCCGGTACTGCGTTGTCCGCTTCGTGCGCCTTGTCAAGCTTGTTGACCGCGCCACGGATGCGATTGCGCAGATTCATGATCTGCATGCCGACGTTCAGGTGCTCGTACTTGGCTTCCAAGTCCTTCTGCGTGGTGTCGGTCATCTTGCTTGCGACCGCCCGGATTTCCTCGACGGTGAACCCGTCCAGTGCCTCGGCAATCGCGTCACCGCAGTTCTTGGTCTTTTTGCCAGAGCCGCTTACGCCGTTTACGTACTTCTCCAGATCGGGTTTGATCCGGACCTCTTTGGTGCCTTCGTCTTCTTTTGCATTTGCCATTTGTAATTCTCCTTACTTCTGGCGTGGGTGGACTAGAGACCCCAGTATACCACATCTGGGGCCTCCTGTCAAGTACCTGTTTACTCTACCAGTTCTTGAACTCCTCATAGACTCGATTGAATGAGTCCACTACGGCCCTTATTTCGTCCTCATGTTGGGCCTCTTCTTGCCAGTAATCCCTCACCGCAAACAACACTTCCTTGTGGCAAGGGCACTGTGGGTCTGGGTCCATTCCGAGGATAATCAAATCGCCCTCGATGCCCTTGATTCCCTGCTGCACCACGGTTTTGATGCGCATGGTTAGGGACATTGGTACGATGCTGTTTATCGCGACGTTCGGACTGAGCGGCTTACCGGCGGGCTGGGTTTGGGTACCCTTCTTGCTTGTGCCCTTGAGTGCCTTGCCTTCGTTCACTTTAGAACGGACCTCCTGCACTGTTGGTGGGTCACCCTCTTCAATTCGCTTCTCGACCCATTCGATGTCAGCTTGGTCAGCCAACACCAGTTCCTGCATAACGCTGTAGTTCGCTCCTTCTATGAGCTTGGGCGCGTCGCCAAACCGCTCTGCAACCTGCATCAAATAGTGCGCATGTTGCTTGCTCTGTACCAGCGTGTTCTCTTTGCGCCACATGCCAAACGCCTGATCGTCGACGAACAACGCTCTGGCTTCACGCAGCAGTTTACCAACTCTGATTTTCCCTCTGGCGACTTGCTTGACCGTTTGATCAACGGCCTTATTTATATCGGTTGCTAGCGCGGTTAGTTCACTAATGCCACTAGCATCGATGTTATGGTGCCACTTACCCTTTCCGGCGTCTGTGGGCTGTAATGACCCGGCTGGGCCACCCTTTGATGTTGCCATACTTCGTCTCCAGTTTGTCAATGCCGTCTGTTACGGCCCAAAAAATGAGTAACAGGAGCCAAACGTCCCAATACTCCCAAAACCAGCTAATTATCTGCATGCTTCTCCTCCGCACTGAATACAGCGTCCTCAATGATCATAACAAGGTCGGCAACGCCCTGAATGTGGGCACCGCCGCATTTGTTGAGTTTGAGTTCGCTTTCGTGAATGATGTCACCTGAACCGTCTGAATGGTCGGTTATGGTGATGAAATAGCCCCTGATGGGCAGAACTAAGGGTGCTTCGCCTGACATCGTTACTCCTTAAACATATCGTCAAAGCAGACTTCGCAGGTCCCGCTTATGTGAAATTCCCGCCGCCCTGCTTCGGTGGTGCATTTAGGCAGGGCCTCTTCCTCGCAAATCCAGCATTTGCCCTGTTCTTTGAATTGTGTTGCTGTGGTGGCGATTTCCACCAGCACGTCGTTCAGCTTAATTGGTGTTCCCATTTCGTTCCTCCTGTGTGGCACTGACCCCCATTATAGCACACCCGGGGGCCTCTGTCAAGTACTCGTTTACTCGGGGCATTTGTACCTGATTCGGTCCCAAAGCTCCATGTCGCACTGTTCTATCGCTGGTGGTTCCCAGCCCTTAGGTTCGTTCACTTCACGTTCTACGGCCAATGCTCCAAACACGACCCACGTGAAGCAGAATGCGGTGATCAAGAAAGCCCCGACCACCGTTCTTGCGATTATCCGTGTCGCCATTTCCTTAGTTCCTCTTCCGATGGAAGGCCAGTTACGTCCCCGTCTTCGGGCCAAAACCACTCCTTCACGTCTTCATCTGTTAGCGGCTCCATGCCGTTTAGGACGTAATGCGCCCAGTCTTTCACGGTGTGGTCGCTGTGCATTTGCTCGGCCATTTGGTAAGCGACAAACCACTGTGCGTCTGCTTCCCAGTCTGGTTCGTAGGGCTTGCCATCGTTGCCGATGAAATCGATGCCCTTGCAGGCCCGTTGCATGCGCAACGCTAAAGCCTGCGTGAATGGTCCTTTCTCAGCCATTTGGTACCCCTTCTGTCCAGATTGCGAAAAGCGCTCCCGCCACAACTCCGTCCTTTATGAGTTCTTCGTCGTTGTCCATGAACTTTGCGTGGATCGCTTCTTGTACGGCTTCCAGCACGTAATAGGTCAGGTCCCGTTTGCTTGCTTTACCGGCCCCCTGACTTTCATACGCTTCGCCGCGTTCTACTGCGAATTGTATCAGTTCTGATGTTGTCACTCTATTTCTCCCAAAGCCACTCGTTTTCGTCCTCAAACGCTGGGTGTGGCTCAAAATCCCGGGCGCTCGTTGTGTCTGGTTCTTCTGCTAACACGAGGATTATGACCGCTTCCCCTGTTCGCATGTCCGTTTCTACGGTGAAATTCTCAACATCGTGAACGTCGTGCGTCCCTGCGATGTTCGCTTTTAGCTTTATACCTTCCAGCGTTCGTTTGTTCAGGTCTTGTGGTGTCATTTCAGCCCCTTTGCTTCGTAATAGCCGCCCCGGATTGCGCCGAGGGTTGTTTTGTATGGCTTTTTGAGCGGCTTCCAATCTTCTGCGCCTTGATTGCGC
>Ga0209475_10001109_pt1 | contig 37272 bp, 32 predicted proteins | sample tdDd471_FD_187128 | JGI IMG/M metagenome (GOLD analysis project Ga0209475, IMG submission 187128) | Marine sediment microbial communities from the Atlantic coast under amendment with organic carbon and nitrate - tdDd47.1 (SPAdes)... | ecosystem: Environmental > Aquatic > Marine > Coastal >... | reverse complement strand
CCTGCGCCTGCCGACGGATCCGGAGGGTGAAATGGGGGACCTGGCCGGAGGCTTCAACGAGGTGGCCCGCCGGATGGAATCGGTGCAGCGTGAGGTGGGCGAAAAGACGGTGCATCTGCGCGCCGCCCTGGAAAACATGAAGTTGCTGGACAAGGCCAAGGACGATTTCCTCGTCCTCATCTCCCATGAGGTCCGCACGCCCCTGACGGTCATCATCGGCTCGGTGGATTACCTCCGGTCGAGCCTGGCCAACCTGTCCGAGGACCAGCGGTCGGCGGTGGCGGATCTGAACCTGGAGCAGATCGTGACGGCCATCAGCAGCAGCACCGACCGTCTCAGCGGATTCATGGACGACGCCATCCAGATGACCGCCATGCAGTCCAACGACCGGAAACTGGATCTGAATCCCGTGCCGGTGTCCCACGTGCTGGACGCGTGCCTGTCCGACGTGGAGGACGCGGCCCGCGAGGGCGGCGTGGCCCTGGACAACCGTTTGGCCGAGGCAGCCGACTGGACGATCCTGGCCGACGTGAACCTGCTGAAACTGGCCTTGGGCAAACTGCTGGACAACGCGGTCCGCCACAACCGCAGCGGCGGTGTGGTGCGGGTGGCCGAGGTGACCGAAATCCCGGACTGGGGCACGGTGGACGACCTGCTGGCCCCCGAAGGGCTGAACCGCCTGACCGGTCAGGAAAGCTATCGGCGCTGGGAAAGGGAATCCATTCGCTGGCGCCTGGTGGAAGTGTTCAACACCGGGGTGCCTATTCCCCCGGACAAGATGAAGGCCCTCTTCGGACGGTTCGAACTGGTGGGCGGAATCAAGCATCACAAGAAGGGGACCGGCCTGAGCCTGCCCCTGGCCCAATCCGCAGTGGAGTGCCATGGCGGGCGGATCATCTGCCAGGCCCATCCCACCGACGGCAACAGCTTCTATTTCCTGCTGCCCACCTTCGACGGGAACCCATCCAGGGCCCAGGAGTCAACCTCCGGCCTATGGGACGATTTTCCGCAGGGTCTCGGCGGCACTGCCTGGCACGAAAAGGTTGGCCAGGTGGCTGACCCCGCTTCGCTCAAGATTGAATTCGACGACCACGGCGCCGCCGTTGCGGGCGGCATCGACGAGTCCGGCCGCGGGGTAGACGGCGCCGGCGGTACCCACGACGAGGAAGAGATCACAAGCGGTGGCCGCCTCGAATGAGTCCCGCATGATCTGCGGGTCGATCCCCTCTCCGAACCAGACCACGGCGGGCCGCTCAAGCCCGCCGCATTTTTGACAGGTGGGCGGCAGATCCAACGGGGTGCGTCGCTCGTAGCGCTCGTACCGGCAGTCCATACAGCGCACGCGCCAGATGGAGCCGTGGAATTCGTGGACGGTGGAACTGCCGGCCTGCTGATGATAGCCGTCCACGTTCTGGGTGATGACCACCACGTCCGCCTTGGTTTCCAGGTCGGCCAACGCCCGGTGCGCATCGTTGGGGGCGGACCCGGCGATGAGGCCGCGCCGCCAGTCGTACCAGCGCCACACCAGGTCGGTGTCGGCGAGGAAGGCCCGCTCGGTGGCCAGTTCCTCGGGGCGGTACCGGCTCCAGAGGGCATCCTCGCCGCTGCGGAAGGTGGGAATGCCGCTGGCGGCGGAAATGCCGGCTCCGGTCAGGACGGTCACCACGGTGGACGGGGTCAGACCGGCCCGGATGGCGGTCAATTCGCTGAGGATGGTTTCGTCCAGGGTCATGGTCGCCTCCTGATCTGCGGGCCGGGCCGGGAATTGAGCTATCGCATCGGCGATGTGACCTGTAGATTACACCCAGTTCCCCGTCGCTTCCACCCCGGCCTCCTGGAGAGTCCTTGCGCTGCTTCCTGCCCCTGTTTTTCCTGCTGATGATCGGCCTGTCGCCCGCCCGGGCGCAGGTGCCGGTGGTGCGCTTCCAGGTGGAATCGGCCGCGGGCCGGGCGGTGGCCGAGACCTGCGCGGAGGTGTGGCAGACGGCGGGACCCATCCTGGCGATGGACCTGCTGCCCCGTGGAGTGACCCCCGACACCGTGGACTGCCTGATTATGGACACCGCCTCCTTTCAGAGGAATTTCCAGGGCAGCGCGCCGGACTGGGGCGTTGGGCTGGCCTGGCCCAGTGGACGCATGGTGGCCCTGGATTATTCCCGTCTGCCGGCGGTGGGCCGCGGGGTCCGCGAAGTCTTTCTGCACGAGATGGTGCATGCCCTGCTCTTCCAGGCCAGCGGCGACGCCTGGCTGCCCACCTGGTTCCACGAGGGCGTGGCCATGGACTATTCGGGCGAGTGGAAATTTTCCGATACGGTTTCCTTGGTCCTGGACGGGCGGGTTCCCTCCCTGGATCGACTGCAGGGGCGCTTCCCGGCCCATACCCACGCCGCCGACCGCGCCTATCGCACCAGCCTGCTGGCGGTTAACCGGCTGCAGGACGCCCACGGCGAGGATGTGATCCTGCGCCTCATCACCGCCTCCGCCGAAGCCGGCGATTTTGAAGCCGGCTTCTACCGGGTTACCGGCACCGAGGTGTCGATATTCTACACCGACTTTGCCTCGGCCATGCAGTTGCGTCTGGGGTGGCTGGTGATGCTGACCCGTTGGCCCTCCCTGTTCGTCCTCATGGCCCTGGTTTTCGCCGCGGGGGCGGTCCGCAAGTTGATCCTCACCCGGCGGCGCCTGCGGGAGATGGAAGAGGAAGAGGGCCCGGACCTGGACTGACCTTCCGCCCGGAATGGCATTTTGCACGGCCCGGACACGGCAAACCTTGCCGGATAGCCGGGTTTTATCCCGATTCGGGGCCTCGGCCCGCCAAAATCCCCCTTCAGTCCGGCCCGGATCTCCCCCCAAGGCCCCGAAAGTCCATATGCGCGCCCTTCTGGGGCCGTTCTTTCCCCACCTTCCCCATTGTGGATTCCTGCTGGCACCCCGGTTGCAACCTCGTCCCTGACCGGGCGGATTAATGGAAATTCGCAAGGATTCAAGAGGGAAAATCGTGAGGATTCACATCACCAGAACGCACAGCTTAGCGATTTTCGGTCTGATTCTGATGAGCCTGGGGACCGCCGCCCTGGCCGAGGACGTGGGCTTCCACTGGAATCCCAGCCCGGCCGTGAACATCGAGGGCGAAGCCCTGTCCCTGGCCGTGGAATATCAGGTATGGCTGGAAAAGGAGGGCCAGGCGGAAGTCATGGCCGGCACGGTTCGCAACACCGAATACGTGCTCGACGTGGAGCCCGGCGTGGTGCATCGCATCCGCGTTTGCGGCGTGGACGCCCAGGGACGACGCTCGCCCATGAGCGATTGGTCCGACCCCGTGCTGGTGGAGGAGGAACGGTCCGCCGGATCCCCGCCCCTGGCGCCGACCCTGCCCCAGAATTATCCCAACCCGTTCAATCCGGAAACCCGGATCGTCTACGGTGTGCCCGCGGATGTGGCCGCCGCCGACCCCGTGCGCCTGGACATCTACGACCTCTCCGGCACCCTGGTGCGCACCATGGACGTGGATCGCACGCCCGGCTGGCACGAGGTGACCTGGGACGGAACCGACTTCCGCGGCAACACCGCGGCGACGGGAATGTACGTCTCGCGCCTGGTGGTGGGGACCCTGGTCCACACCCGGAAAATGACCATGCTCAAGTAGACGAACCTCACGGTTCCTGACAAGCCTCCGGATCATCTGTTCCCCACAGGACGGTCCGGAGGTTTTGTATTTCAGGGCCTTGACTGCCTCCCGCCTTTCCCATCGGCCTGAAAAGGGTTATTTTACCTCCTCGTTTCTTCCGGCGAATTTGGCCTTTTTTTCGAGGATTGACATGACCGAAAATATTCCGGGTGGCCCCTCCCTGATCAAGCTTGGCAAGTTGGCGAATGGCAAGGATTTCGACCAGTTGGAGGGTCTGTGGGCAGAGGCCCTGGACTGCACCCAGTACACCTGGCGGGAACTGATTCCCATCGCCGGTCAGGTGGGGCGCCTGAAGGCCATGGACCGCGCGGACAGCCTCATGGACACCCTGGTGGTATGGGTGGAGGAAAAAAAAGGCCACGCCACCGCCCTGGAGGCGGTACGCGAAGCGGCCAACCAACTGCCCAAGGGCGCGGCCCTTCGCAAGCAACTCCATCGACTGTACTCCAACGCGCATCCCGACTTCGCTGAATTGCCCGACCTGCTGGACAAGTTCCTGACCGAGGACGCCGTTTTGCAGGAGGCCGCCGAACTCATCGACCTTTATGTGCAGCTGCAGGTGGGGTCCTTCGCCATGGATCTGGCCTACCTGGTGCCGGGCCTGGTCACGGACCTGGCCATGCCCAACGCGGTGCTGACCATTCGCTTCGACGACCGCAACGATTCCTACGGTCCGTCCACCATGCGCAAGCTGACCCCCCGCCCGGATGACTTCTTTCCCGCCCTGCTGATCTACCATCCGGAACAGTTACGCAGCCTGGCCGAGGAGGATGCGGTCGGTTTCGTCAAGACGGCGCTCAAGACCAGCCGCGACGGACGCCTGGGATACCGGGAGCTCAAGGGACACATCGTCAAGCTCATGGGGGAGAAGGGGTGGAAGACCTGGTGGCAGGCCGCGAAGCGGGATCTCAAGCGGGATCCCCTCATCGGCATGACCGGCGGCAGCCAGCCCACCATCCGGTTGCTGCGGCAGGCGGATCGCTTCGAGGACCGTCTGCGCCGGGAATTCGATTTCTGCAAGGATCCCCAGCAGAAGCTCCTGAAGGTCATGTCCTATCTGGACGAGGTTCTCCGGGAGGAGAAGCGGGGCGATTGCGAGGTCTGTGGCGACATGGACCTGCTGACCCACTTCGGCAACGGCTCGGCCAAGATCGCCGTGGCGGCCCTGAAGACCGATCCCAGTCTGGCCCTGGCCGGATTGGCCCTGCACGACGAGATCGCCCAGCGCGGCGCGGCCGTGGCCAAGCCCAACCCCAAGGCGGCGGCAGCGGTCCTGGCCCGCATCGGCGACGCCGGGGAACTGGTCAACGCCCTGCCCGAGTCCCTTCTGCAAAGGGTCATGAACTATATCCGCCGCAGCGTGCCCGCCCGCTGGGGCGAGGTCTGGGCCCTGGTCCTGCTGCGGTCCGGCAAGCGGCTGTGCGACGTGATCACCCGCGGCCTGATTGAAGGCGGCCAGAAAGAGGCCCTGGCCGGGGCCCTTTGGACGGCCATGGAAAAACCCTCGGCGAGCGCCGACCTCATGGGGTGGCTGTGGCGCAATCTGCACACCAGCGGACAGGCGGCCGGCTACCTGGCGGACATGGAAGGCATCACGCCGGTGTCGGTGGCCAACTCCATGTTCCTGCTGCTGGACTCCACGGGCAAGCTGTACGGCCTGTCCATGGAGGAGAAGCATCTCATCATCATGGAGAGTGCCCGCGCGGCCTTCTCCACCCAGAACAACCGGCCCCTGATGAGCCTGATGGAAGAGGCCAACCGGGCCGAAGCCATCCGCCTCAAGGAATTGATCACGTCCAACCACGGTCTGGCGCCGTCCCTGCGGACCCAGATGCTCGGTATGCTGCGCTCCCGTCACGCGGATATCTTCATCGATATCACCCGCGAGTGGGAGGATGGTTCGGTGGTTTACACCACCGAGGGCGGGCTGCGCCTCCTGCAGGACGCCCTGAATACCATCGTGAACGACGAGATTCCCGAGGTGGCCAAGCAGATCGGCGAGGCCGCCAGCCACGGCGACCTCAGCGAGAACGCCGAGTTTACCGCCGCCCTGGAGAAACGGGACCAGCTGGCCAGTCGGGCCACCTTCCTGGAGACCGAACTCAAGATTTCCACCGTCATCACCGCGGAAATGTGCACCAGTGATTTCGTGAACGTGGGCACTCGGGTGACCGCCCGCCCCACCGACTCGGACACCGAGGAAGTGTTCACCTTCCTGGGTCCCTGGGACACGGATGTGGAGGCGAAGATCCTGAACTACCAGGCGCCCCTGTCCATGGCCTTCATGGGCGCCCGGGTGGGCGACACCGTGGCGTTCGGGGAAGAGGGCGATATGCGGTCCTGGGAGATCCTGGCCATCGCGCCTGCTTTTTGATCAGATCCAGACCCCCGCAGGGTGAATTCTAGCCGGGATGTCCGGGCCTTGACCAGGCCATGGATATCCCGGCTTTTGATTTTTCAGCATCTCGCCCCCGCCTGATTTCCACTCCAATACGACCATTCCACCCGGTTTGAACCAGATGGTTGCAGTTTTGTACCTAAGGGAGTCTTCAGCTCCCGGCCCAGGGAACCCAAAGCGGCCAGGGTACGCAACTTGCGGTTTGGGCGAGGATAATACCGACGAGCCCGGCCTGGGCTCCACTTGTGACCTATGACGTTGGGGACCGGATATGAACAGGACTCGCCGTGCAGGTTTCTCCCTCTTTGAAGTGACGGTGGCGGTGGCCATCGTGGCCATCCTGGCGGTGGCCATCGGGCTACCGGTGATGAAGAACCTGAACAAGGGCAAGGTGGCGCGGGCCCAGAGCGACGCTCGGGTCATCGGCAACGCCCTCATGGAATTCTACAAGGACACCGGTCAGTGGCCGGTGCAGATGGACAAGGACGCCAACCCGGAAGTGTGGCGCCTGGTGGGCAACTATGAACTGGGCGGCGGCAACAAGGGCATTCCCGGCGGGATGGAAAACGTGAAGGGGGCCAAGACCTGGTCCAGCTTCGGCAACTCGGCCACTCTGACCGAGCAGCTGATCCGCAACCGCAGCGGCCAGATTCATCCCCTGTACGTGGAGAGCCGCAATCCCCAGGTGAAGCCGGGCTGGGACGGTCCCTACCTGAACGAGGTGCCTCTGGATCCCTGGGGCCACCCCTACCTCGTGAACATCGGCTACGCCTTGCCCGCGGTGTCCGGCACGGTCACCGCCAGCAACGACTACCACAACGTCATGGTCCTGTCCGCGGGCCAGGACGGTGTCTTCGAGACCACCATGGACGTGAAGTCCTACAACGAGGAACCCGGCGGGGACGATATCGGCTACACGATTCTCGGCGCCCGCAAGTTCATCCGTTAAAGGGAGAGACCATGGCGCAGGTTAAAACCAAACGACTGGGACAGCTGCTGGTGGAAGCCGGCATCATCACCGAGGAAAAACTGGATCTGGCCCTGCGGGAACAGAAACAGACCGGTGAGAAGCTGGGCTTCATCTTTCAGCGTCTGGGTATCTGTTCCGAGAAGGAGATATCCAAGGTTCTGGCCGGTCAGGCCGGCGTGGCATGCGTGGACCTGACGTCCCTGAAACTGGATCCCCAGGCCCTGGAACTGGTGGAAAAGGAATACTGCGAGAAATACTCCCTGATCCCGGCCCACCGCAAGGGCAGCACCCTGCAGGTGGCCATGGCCAATCCCCTGGACCTGGCCATCATCGATGAACTGGGGCGGCTCACGGGCAACTACATCGAAGTGGTCCATGCGCCGGAGAGCGAGATCCAGGACGCCATCGTCCGCTACTACGGTTTGCGCTCGGGCGGGGGCAACGAGATCGCGGTGCTCATCGAGGCCAGCCAAAAGGCTTTGGCCAGCGGCGTGAAGCTGGGGGCGGAGGACAGTCCCTTCATCCGCCTGGTGGATCACCTCATCGCCCAGGGCGTGGCCGAAGGCGCCACCGATATCCACGTGGAACCCGAGGAAAAGATCCTGCGCTGCCGCTATCGGGTGGACGGCCAGCTGGTGCAGGGACCGGTCATGCCCGTGGACCTCAAGGCCATCGTCATCACGCGCATCAAGATCATGTCGGAAATGGACATTTCCGAAAGCCGCGTGCCCCAGGACGGGCGCATACTCTTCGACACCGGCCGTCGCAAGGTGGATCTGCGTGTTTCCACTTTTCCCACGGTGAACGGCGAAGGCATCGTGTGCCGGATCCTGGACAAGGAAGCCCTCATCGTGGGTCTGGGGAAGCTGGGCATGGAGGACGACCTGCTGGGGCTGTTCCAACAGGACATCGTCAAGCCCAACGGCATCATCCTGGTCACCGGGCCCACGGGCTCGGGCAAGACCACCACACTGTATTCGGCCCTGACCTATCTCAACAAGCCGGACACCAAGATCATCACCCTGGAAGACCCCGTGGAGTACGAACTGCCGGTGATCAACCAGGCCCAGATCAATACGGCCAAGGGATTCACCTTCGCCAAGGGGTTGCGGGCCATCCTGCGCCAGGACCCGGATATCCTGCTGGTGGGAGAGATCCGCGATGTGGAGACCGCCCAGTTGGCCATCCGGGCCGCCCTGACCGGTCACCTGGTTTTCAGCACCCTGCATACCAACAGCGCGGCCGGGGCCATTCCCCGTTTGCTGGACATGGGCGTGGAGCCGTTCCTGCTGTCGGCCACCCTGGTGTCGGTGGTGGCCCAGCGTCTGGTGCGGACGGTGTGCGAGGAGTGCGCCGAACCCATCGAGTTGAACGACGCCGACCTGGACCTGATGGGCCTGGCCGAAACCGACCTGGAGGGCGCCACCCTGCGAAAGGGCAAAGGCTGTTCCCTCTGTCGCCAGAGCGGGTCCCGAGGCCGCAAGGCCATTTTCGAGTATCTGCGGATAACCAAGGAAATCCGCAAGCTGATCATCGACGGCGCCGACGCCTCCGTGATCGAAGAAACCTCCCGCGACCTGGGGTTCAACAGCCTGCGCGGAGCCGCGCTGGCCAAGATGAAAATGGGCCTGATGGCCCCGCATGAAGTGTTGAAAGTGGTCTGATGAAGGAATTCCGTTACAGCGCCCTGACGGCCACCGGCCATACCGTGTCGGGCATTCGTACCGCCGAGAGCAAGGATTTGCTGTCGGCCGAACTGCTGGAGCAGGGGTTGATCCTGCTCAAGGTGGCGCCCACCCTGGGGATTCTGGGGCATTTCTTCTCCACCACGGGCCGCGCCGGCCGCAAGGAACTGCGGGACTTCACCCAGCACATGGCCACCTGCCTGTCCGCAGGCATCACCGCCGTGTCGGCCCTGGGCGATTTCGAGCACGCCACCAAGGGGCCCTTCCGCGAGGTGGTCTCCGACATCCGCGGCGACGTGAGCAGCGGCACCGCCCTGGACGAAGCCTTTGCCCGTCACCCCATGGTTTTCCCCACCGTGTACCTGGCCATGCTGTCGGCCGGACAGAACTCCGGGAACCTGGACGGCGTGTTCGAGGAACTGACGGAGTATCTGGAGTGGAACGACAACCTCCGCAGCCAGACCACTCAGGCTTTCATTTACCCGGCCATCCTGTTCACGGGCATCATCGGCCTGTTCCTGCTCATGATGCTGTTCGTGATCCCGCGGTTCGAATCCATTTTCAAGACGGCGGATTTCGAGTTGCCGGTCCTGACGGTGAAAGTCATGGGCATGGGCCAGTTCCTGGGCCACTGGTGGTGGCTGATCCTGGGCGGTTTGCTTCTGGCCGCCGCCACCGGCAAGTACATCGTTTCCACGAAAAAGGGCGCCTACTACCGGGATGTCCTGCTCCTGAAAACCCCCGTGGTGGGGACTTTCGTGAGCAAGATCGCCTTGTCGCGCTTCGCCAAGAGCTTCTCCCTGATCTTCGCTTCGGGATTGGACCTGCTGCGTCTGCTGGACCTGATGGAGGGTGTGGTGGCCAACGAGGTTCTGGCCCGTCAAATCCGCACGATCCGCCATCGCGTGGCGTCGGGAGAATCGCTCACCGAGAGTTTCAAGGACGCGGCGGCCTTTCCGCCGCTGATTCAGCGTCTGGTCGCTGTGGGCGAGAAAACCGGTTCGCTGGACACGTCCCTCATGAAGGCCTCCCACCATCTGGACAAGGAGATCCCCCGGGATCTCAAGAAGGCCTTCACCCTGTTCGAAGCGTTCATCATCGCCATTCTGGGTGTGGTCGTCTGCGTGGCGGCCCTGTCCCTGCTCATGCCCATCATGTCAATCCGGGGGGGAATGTAATGCGTTCGGCCGCAGCACGCCGGGGTCCCGACCGCGGGGGGTTCACCCTCATCGAGATCATCATCGCGGTGGCCATCGTGGCCATCCTGGCTGGGGCCATCACGCCCCTGGCCTTCCGCGAACTCATGTCCGCCCGGGAGGATGCCACCCTCGCTGAACTGCGCGGACTGAACGCCGGCCTCATGGAGTTCTACGAGGACACCGGCCGATTCCCCGCCGAGGCCGAGGGCCTGGCGGCCCTGATCAACGACCCGGGCGTGACCGGTTGGTCCGGTCCCTACGTGGGGGGCGATCGGGGCAACCCGGTGACCGAAGTGTCCACCGATGGATTCAATCAGCCCTACATCTATGACCTGAACCCCAGCACCAACCCGGCCGGGGCCTTCGACGCGGTCATCGCCAGCAGCGGCATCGACCAGGCGTTTACCGCGGGCGATCTGAACAATACCTGGAACGTGGACGCCCCGGACGACGACCTGATCTCCCTGGTGTCCTCGGGCCCGGTGAACCGGGACAAACTGCGCGTGTGTCAGGATGAATTGACGGCCATCGCCGCGGCGGCGCGGCAGTACTTCGCCGAGCGGGCGGACTTTCCGTCCAATCCCGGCGACCTGACCGACGGCTACATGGATCCGGGCCTGGGGGGCGGAAATTTCACCGATCCCTGGCACTCGGCCTACGTGATGGCGGAGGTGGTGAACGCGGGCAGTCAGCCCTCGTTCGTGACCCGCAGCTACGGGCCCGACCGCCAGGACGACGGTGGGGGCGACGACGACATGACCCTGAACGTGAGCAGCATTCCGCCGGGACGGGACACCACCCTGTGGAAGCTGGGCATTGTCCAGACCGTGCTGAACAACAGTGCCGGGCTGGCCTTGACCGGGTCCTGGGCCAACGATATGGCGGCCCTGGGGCTGGATGCCGCTTTCGCGGCCGACGGCTGGGGCCAGGACTTTGAAATCAACGGCACCTCCCGCACCGTCTTTTCCGTGGGGCCGGACGGGAACGCCATGGACGTGGTGGACAACCTGCCGGCCGGCGTGGGGCCGGACCTGGGCGGCGGCGGTGGCGGCGGTGTTGGCGGTGGCGGCGGAGTGGACGACGGTAGCGGATCCGGTGGCAGCGACAACGGCAACGGCAACGGAAACGGGAATGGAAACGGCGGCGGCAACAACGGCGGCGGCTACGGCAACGGCGGCGGAATCAAATAGGCGGGGCATCCCGCTTTCAACCAGCCAAGTGAGGCCAAGGTGAGCGCAAAAAAGGGATACAGCATTCAGATGGCGGCGGACCAGGTCATGGCCGTCGGCGTCTCCAGCCTGGGCGAGGGCCGATACCAGGTGGAGGACATGCTCCGCCACCTGGACAGCCAGGCGCCGGATCAGACCCTGGCCAGGGCCGTCGGCAAGGCCAAGGGGCCCCTGACGGTGGTCCTGGAGGGCAAGGAAATCCAGCACTCGGTGGTGAGCCTGCCCCGCCTGCGCAACCGGGAACTGAAACGGGCGGTGACCGGCTGGGTGGCCCGCGAGGAAGGGTTGGCCCAGGACGATGTCCATGTCGCCTGGCAGACCCTGGCCGCGGATGCGCGCCGGGCCCGCGGGGGCAAGCAGGATATTTTCCTGGCCTACACGGGCAAGGCGGAGGTGGAAACCCGTTTGGCCCAGGCCCGGCAATACGGGGGCGATCGTCTGCGCCTGCTGCCGGACTACCTGATTCTGGACCAGTTCATGCGGCGCCACGGACCGTCCACCGAGGGCCTGCAGGCGTGGAACCTGGTTTATCTGGGCGCCAAGGAGCGGTTCCTCTGCGTCTGCACCCCGGACAGCCTCTTCATGACCCGCAATCTGCCGGAGGATCTGTCCCGCGGGACCGATACCGAGGAGTACCTGAGCCGTCTGGCCACCGAGGTGGAGCGGTCCGTGTTCTTCGCCCGCCAGACCGAGCACAGCCCGGTGGTGGAAAAGGTATTCGTGACGGGGCAGGGCACACTGGCGGCCGGCCTGGTGGACAAACTGGGCGACACCACGGAATTGGCGTCCGAGTTCTGGGACCTGGACAGCCACTTTTCCTGGGGATTGGGCCTGCCCGATTCCGAACTGGTCCTGGCGGCGGTGGGAGCGGCCCTGTCGTTTCAGCCCCAGGTCTTCAATCTCCTGCCGGATGTCCGTCACCGTTTCTGGGGACCGACCATCCGGCGACGCCTGACCGTGGGCGGCAGCGCCATGGCCGCGGCGGTGGTTCCGCTGCTGCTCGTCGGCGGCTTCTTCACCGTCCGCGTGCAGGACGGCTATCTGGATTCGGCCCGGGACCGTCTCGACGAGGCCAATGACCGGGCGGAAGTGGCGGCCGATGTGTACCGCGCCCAGCACGTCCTGCTGGCCCGGGAAACCCACATCCGGCGATTCACCACCGAGCGCCGGGACATGGAGTCCCTCATGGTGCACCTGGCTGGGCTGGCGCCCCGCCGGGTGGTGTTCAAGGACCTGCAGCTCAAGGACATGGGCGACGGCCAATATCAGCTTCACGTGGCCGGGGAAAGTTCCGCCATTTTGGCTGAGGACGCCCAGGCCGCCTTCCTGGACTTCATGAACGCCATGGCGGGCAGCCCCTGGCTGGAGTCCATGGGCGAGCCCCGCAAACTGGAAATGATCACCGAGGACGCCAAGGGCAAGATCCGGAACAAGGTGGTCTTCGCCCTGAACTACCGACTGCGCGACGGGGCTCGCGAGGCCCTGGCCGAATCCGCAACTCCTGCGGAACCGAAAGGCTGAGTGAATGAAACCGTCCCTGAGACTGAGCCGGCTCTGGACCCCGAAAGTGCGCTGGACCGTGCTGGGCCTGCTGTGGTGTGCCGCCCTGTTCGGGGGGGCCATCCCCATGTGGAAGCGCGCCAAAGCCCAGAACCAGGAAATCCATCAACTGGAGGCCCATCTGGCCAACCTGGACCAGTGGACGGTGGCCGGCATGTGGCTGTCCCGGTCGGTGGCGTCGCGGCAGATGCCGGTGAACACCGCCTTCGGCCGTCTGTTTCCGGGTGACCGCCTGCGGGAGGACCTCTTCCTGGATCTGGCCCGCGTGGCGGACCTGAGCGGGGTCGAAGGCTTCGACCTGGCCGAAATGACGGACTTCTGGATGGCCGACAACGACATCTGGGGCAGCGGTCCCAATATGTCGAACACGGACAACGACGCGGCGCCGCCCCCCGAGGACGACTCGGAAGACGGCCTGGGCCTGCCCACGGTGGAGGTGCCTTCGGTGGACCTGTCCACCTACCGGGTGCGGGCGCGATTCAGCGGCGACTTCGCCAGTGCGGCCCGCTTCATCGGCGGCCTGCAGAGAATCGAACGGGCCCTGGGAATTCACAGTCTAGAGGTCAAGCCCGCCCGGAACGGAATCACCGTGGACCTGGAGTTGGATGTCTATGTCGACGACTCGAATCAGTCTTAAAAGCCCCCCCGTGGTGGTCACCGTGCTGGTGCTGCTGGCGGCCGTGATCGTCCTGAACGTGCAGACGTTCAAGTCGGGTACGCGCAACAACCGCCGCAACCACGTGCGCCTTCAGGCCTATCCCGGGGTGCCCTCGGATATGGAGCAGATGGTCCATGCGCCCGCCTGGGACCCGGTCCCCGCCGCGGCGTCCCCCCAGGCGGCCGGCCATCCGGGCCGGGACCCGTTCTTCCCACCCAACGATCTCCCGCCCGCGCGGGCGAGTCGATCGGCCGCCGAATCTGTTACGCGCACGGGACCGAAGCCGTTGATCTGCACGGCGGTCCTGCTGGGCGGCAAGCGGCCCATGGCCATCATCAACGATAAAACATACGGCCCGGGCGACACCGTCCGCGGCATGACCATCAACCTGGTGGATACGCGCCGGGTGGAACTGATCAAGGCCGACGGCGGGAGCATTTCCCTGCCCGTGGGCATTCAGACATCTGACCAGACGAGTTTCCGGATGGTCACCGGATCAACCGGAAACCGCAGCCAGGGCCGGACCAGCCTGGCCGATCACGTCGAGAGGGAAAGGACTCCATGATGACAAGGTGGAACCGCAATACAGGTTGGTGTGTGATGGCCGTGACGGCGATCCTGCTGACTTTGACCCTGGCCGCCGCGGCGACGGCGTCGCCGGTCGGGACCGAGCCGAGCGAACGCCCGGCCTGGGCCGTCGACCGGGACCCTGTGAGCATCGTCACCAACGGCTGGGTGGACGTGCGGGATATCCTGCGCAACCTCTCCGAGAACGCGGGGTTGGGTTTGCAGATGGCTCCCGACGTGGAAGGACGGGTCAACGTGCACCTGGAAGGGGTCACCCTGGACCGAGCCCTGGACGCCCTGCTGCTGCCGGCCGAACTGGGGTACGAGGTGGTGGACGGGGTGCTCGTGGTCTACAAGCAGGGCATGGTGACCCGGTGGTTCACCTTCGACTACCCCGTGACCGAGCGCGAAGGTCGGGGCGAACTCGAAGTGTCAGCCGGCGGCAGCGCCAGTAGCAGCGGATCCGGAAGTTCCGGAAGCTCGGAGGGCGGTGAGTCCGGGAGCAACAAGAGCCATGTCACCAGCACAGCCACCATGTCCGTGTGGCCGGAAGTCATGGAATCCCTGAAGATCATGGTTTTTCAGGGCCTGACCGACATCCAGGAGAGCGAGGGCGGCGAAAAGGCCCTGGCCGTGAACCTGTCCGACAGGGCGGGACGCACCCTGGTGGTCAACCCCATGGCCAGCCTGGTCATGGTCCATGCGGAGTGGAGCCGGGTGCGCCAGGTGGAACAGCTCCTGGACCGGCTCAAGGAATCGCTCCAGCGCCAGGTGGCCATCGAGGTCCGCATTCTCGAGGTCTACCTGAACGACGAATCGCAGACGGGCATCGACTGGAACGTCATCTTCTCGGAAGGCTCCGAGGTCGGCATGGGGCTGACCTCCCTGGGCGGGGAGAACATCGGCGACGACTTCTTCCAGTTCAGCCTGGATTCCAAACACGTGAAGGGCGTGCTGCAGGCCATTTCCACCCGGGGCGACCTGCGCAACGTGAGCAACCCCAAGATCACCACGCTCAACAACCAGAAGGCCGTGGTGCGGGTGGTCACCGAGGACGTGTTCTACCTCTCGACGGTGGAGCCCGCCATCGTGTCCAACGGCGTGGCTTCCGAAGCGGTGATCAACTACACGCCCCAGCCGTTCTCCACCGGCGTGGTGCTGGACGTCACGCCCCAGGTGGGACAGGACCGGGTCATCACCCTGAACGTGCATCCCACCATCAGCAATCTCATCGGGGTGGCCGAGAGTCCCAACGAGGACACGGCGCCCATCCTGTCGGTGCGTGAACTGGACACCGTGGGCAAGGTGAGGGACGGGAACACCCTGGTCATCGCCGGTCTCATGTCCGAACTCACCACCCAGACCCGCACCGGGGTGCCGTTCCTGAAGGACCTGCCCGTCCTGGGGTACCTCTTCGGCAAAACGTCCGACAGCAAGACGAACATCGAGTTGGTGATGCTGCTGACGCCGGTGATCATGGACGATGAGAGCGCGGAGGAGATGGCGCGGGCGGCCGAAGCCCGGGTGATGGACAAGTTCTAGCCGACCGCTGACGGTCTACGAAAAAGCCCGGCCGAAAGGCCGGGCTTTTTCACGTCGGGGGCCGGTGTGATCTAGTTGCGGATCGTCACCAGGGTACCGATGTCATCGCCGAGAATCTCCTCGGTTTCGCCGTCGGCAAAGGCCGTGTCCCACACGCCGTTGGGTCCGGCGCTCAGCACGAAGACCTTGTGACGGTTGGTCACGTTGCCGCCGCCGCCGGGAAAGTAGCGCGCGTTCACCACGTAGGCGCTGCCCCAGGGGTCGGTGATCTCGTAGTCGCTCACATAGGGTCCGCGCCAGGCGTTGGCGCCGGTGGTGGGCCAGTCCTGGTTGTTCTGGTTGGCGCGGTTGCCGTTGGGATTGGAATCGTTGTCGGCATTGTTGTAGAACAGGTAGTCACCCAGGCGCTTGGTGTTGCCGTAGTCGCCCCAGTTGTCCGCACTGGCCGGAGCGCCCGGGCCTTCGCCCGTGGGTACGACATCCGAGGAAATCACCCGGGCAATGCCGTTGCCGCTGGGGCCGTTGGCGTCGGTGAAGGGCCACTTGCCCACGTCCTTGTAGTAGCCGAGGATGGCCGTGGCCAGCACTTCGGATTCGTTCTGGGCCTTGCTGATCTTGGCGTCCTCGAGGTGACGGAAGACCATGGGGCTGATGGCCGCCGCGAAAATGGCCACAATGGCCACGGCGATCACGATTTCTATCAGCGTAAAGCCGCGACGGTCGACTTTCCTCAAATCCAACATGTTCTCAGCCTTTCGTGTTAGACGGGTTTCCCATTGCCCGTCAGACCCTTTGTGGGAGGTTGGGCGATTTCAGGCCTCCTACAAAGAAGCCCCTCTCCAGGGATTTGATCGGCTGAGCCCAATCCGGCTTAAGAAAAAAGACTCTCGTATCAAAAAAAACCGGCGGCCAACGCGAGGTTGATCCGCCGGGTAACAGTTTGGCAGGCAACAGACTATTCCACGCCTCGAGGGTGGGAAGCATACGCGGCCGCCTGGTCCTGGGGCATGATCAGGACGTCGTGGATATTCACGTGCGGGGGCCGACTGGCGCAGAAGAGCACCGTTTCGGCGATATCCACGGCCTGAAGGGGCGGGAAGTTCCGGTAAACGGGGTCCGCCTTGGCCTTGTCCCCGTGGAAGCGGACCTCGCTGAATTCGGTCTGCACCATGCCCGGATCCACCGACGAACAGCGCACCCGGGTGCCCAGCAGGTCCAGCCGCATGCCCTGGGTCAGCGCCCGGACGGCGTATTTGGTGGCGCAATAAACATTGCCGCCGGGGTAGACCTGGTGCCCGGCAATGCTGCCGATGTTGATGACGTGCCCCCGGTCCCGTTCCACCATGCCGGGCATCACCGCGCGGCTGACCCACAGCAGGCCTTTCACGTTGGTGTCGATCATGTCTTCCCAGTCCTGGTGATCCCCGTCCTGCACCTTGTCCAGCCCGCGGCTCAGGCCGGCGTTGTTCACCAGGATGTCGATGTCCCGCCAGGCGTCGGACAGGCCGTTCATGGTGGCGTTCACGGCTTCCCGATCCCGAACGTCCAATACCACACAGTGGGCCTCGGTGCCGTGCTGCTGCTGCAGGGTGGCCGCCAGGTCCGTCAGTCGGTCGACCCGGCGGGCGGCCAGGATGAGCCGGGCCCCCTCCCGGGCAAAGGCCTCGGCGCAGGCGGTGCCGATCCCGGCACTGGCCCCGGTGATCAGGGCGGTCTTTCCTTTGAGCATGTCGATCTCCTATAGCTTGAAATGACCGGCGACGGGCAGTTTGCGCACGCGCACGCCGGTGGCGTCATGAAGGGCGTTCAGGACGGCCGGCCCCAGGGGCGGGTAGCCCGGCTCGCCAATGCCGCCGATCTCGTCTTCGCTGTCGATGGTGACCACGTCCACCTCCGGCATCTCATTGATACGGAGGGGCGGGTAGGTGTCGAAATTCTCCTGCTGAATGCGGCCCTCGGCAATGGTGATCTCTTCCCTCAGCAGAGCGGACAGGGCAAAGCCCACGGCCCCTTCCACCTGGGCGGCCAGACCGTCCGGATGGACCACCGGGCCGCAGTCCACCACCGCCAGCACCCGGTGCACCCGGGGCCAGTTGGCGGCATCCACGGAGACTTCGGCCATCATGGTCACCGAACTGCCGAAGCAGGTGTGGCAGGCCACACCCTGGCCGTGCCCGGCCGGCAGTTTCCGGGGCCAGCCCCAGATCTCCTTGGCCTTGGCCAACGTTCCGCGCAGGCGGCTGCCGGCCGGCAACTGTCGCAGGCGCAGTTCCACGGGATCCAAACCCGACAGGGCGGCCAACTCGTCGAAGAAACACTCGTTGGCCAGGGCGTTCTGGGTGTTGTAAACCGACCGCAGCCAGCAGGTGGGAACCGGCGTGTTGACCATGGAATACAGGACCTGCAGGGCGTCCACCTCGTAGGGGAGGTTGGCCGCCCCGTCCACCGCGCTTTCATCATAGCCGTCGGGCACGCTGTCGGGGTTCAACTGTCCACCGATGGACGGACAGGCCAGGTGGTGCTCCCAGGCGGTGATCCGCCCGTAGCTGTCGATGCCGCCGCGCAGGGTGTGACGGCTGGCGGGTCGGAACATGCCGGCCAGGAAGTCGTCCTCCCGCGTCCAGAACAACTGCACCGGATGGTCCAGGTGCGTGGCGATTTCCACGGCTTCGCTCACATAGTCCACCATGAGTCGACGGCCGAAACCGCCGCCGGCGTAGGTGGGCTGGAGCCGCACTTTCTCCCGGGGCAGCCCGGTGATCTGGGCGGCCACACCCTGGCCCCAGGAGACGGACTGGATGGGCGCCCAGATTTCGCAGCTGTCCGGGCCCAACCGCACCGTACAGTTCATGGGCTCCAGGGGGGAGTGGGAAAGGAAGGGCAGTTCGTACACGGATTTTTGGATCTTGTCGGCGCCCAGCAGGACGTCCTTGAAGTCCCCCTCCTGGCGCATGACGCGCGCGTCCTCGGGGGCGGCGCGGGCCATCCATCCGGAAATCGTCCTGGAGTCCAGATCCGCGGCCTCTCCCTGGGTCCAGGTCACCTTCAGGGCCTCGCGACCCTTCAGGGCGGTCCAGGTGTCGTCGGCGACCACGGCCACGCCACGGCCGATTTTGAACACTTGGCTTACACCCGGGATTTTTAGGGCCGCATCGGCGGAAAAATCCGCCAGCTCGTCGCCCAGACGGGGCGCCCGGGCCACCACGGCGAACTTCAGGCCGGGCAACCGTTGGTCGCACCCGAACTCGGCCTGGCCGGTGATCTTGGCCATCGTGTCCACCCGCGGCAGGGATTTGCCGATGAAGGTGCGGTCCGCCGGGTCCTTCAGGGGGACGTTCGCGGGAACGGCCAGGCCGGCGGCCGTGCCCACCAGGCGGCCGTAGGCGACAGTCTTGTCTGAATCCAGATGGGTCACGCGCCCGTTGACGGCCCGGCACCGATCCACAGGCACGCCCCAGGTCCGGGCCGCGGCTTCCAGGAGCATGACCCGGGCGGCGGCACCGGCCTGCCGCACGGGATCCCAACTGGTCCGCACGCTGCGGCTGCCGCCGGTGCCCATGTTACCGAACTGCGGGTCGCTCCAGGCTTTCTGGATCTCGATGCGATCCCAGTCGGCTTCCAGTTCATCGGCCAGAAGCATGGGAACGGCGGTCAACGGTCCCTGGCCCAGTTCGCTCCAGGGCACCCGGATGACCACGCGGTCGTCGGGGTGGATTTCCAGCCAGGCGTTGGGCGCAAAGAGGGTGGCGGGGTCCGCGGCGGCCTCTTCCAGGCGGAAACCCAGCACCAGGGCGCCCGCGGCGGCGGCCGAGGCCTTCAGGAAATCACGACGGCTGAGATTGACGACGGCCATGCTCAATCCTCCCCGGCGGCGCGGGCCACGGCCCGCTTGATGCGATGATACGTCCCACAACGGCAGAGCACGTCGGACATGCCGGCGGCGATCTGATCGGCGGTGGGGTGGGGGGTGGTTTCCAGGAGGTTCACGGCGGTCAGGATCTGGGCCGGCTGGCAGTAGCCGCACTGGGACACTTCCTCTTCCTGCCAGATTTTCTGCACCGGGTGGAGATCATCCGGCGCCCCCAGGCCCTCGATGGTCCTGATCTCGGCGCCCTGCGCGTCGGCCACGGACAGGGAACAGGACCTCTCCAACTGGCCGTCCATGACGATGGTGCACGTGCCGCACTCACCGATTCCGCAGCCGTATTTGGTGCCCTTCAGGTCCAGATGATCCCGCAGGGCCCAAACCAGAGGCATGTCCGGGTCCACATCAATCGGGTGGGTCGTCCCGTTAACGCGAAGATTGAGGGGGGCCATGGCGGCTCCTGTCTGCTGGAGATCGAATGACTTTGGCAGAGTACAGGGCCACCGGCCGGGGGGGGAATAAAAAAAGCCGGCGGCCCCGGGGGCCGCCGGCCGATTCAAGCCGAGCCTATTCGCTCCAGCGGGTCAACCAATCCATGACCTCGGTGTGCCACTGGATGGAATTCTGGGGCTTCAATACCCAGTGGTTCTCGTCGGGATAGTAAAGCAGCCGTGCGGGCACGCCCTGACGCCGCAGCGCCGTGAAGGTGCTCAGGCCCTGGGTGTCCACCACGCGGTAGTCCAGGGCGCCGTGCACCACGAGGGTGGGCACGTGCCAGTTCTGCACGAAGTCCACCGGGTTGTGCTTGCCGAAGCCGCTGCCGGCCTGCCACGGGGTGCCGCCGTGTTCCCATTCGGGGAACCACAGTTCCTCGGTGTCATAGTAGGCCATGCGTTCGTCCAGGTTGCCGTCGTGGTTGACGAAAGCGCGGAACTTGCGACCGAAATCCTGGCCGTGCATCCAGTTGATCATGTAGCCGCCGTAGCTGGCGCCGGCGGCCACCACGCGGTCGCCGTCCATCCAGGTGTAGGTGTCCAGGGCCGCGGCGAGGCCCTTTTCCAGGTCCTCGAGGGGGCGGTCGCCCCAGTGGCCGGTGATGGCGTCTGTGAAGGCCTGGCCGTAGCCGGTGGAGCCGTGGAAGTCGACGGCCACCGTGGTGAAGCCGGCGCCCACGTAGGCCTGGGGATTCCAGCGGTAGTGGAAGTCGTTGCCGAAGCTGCCCTGCGGTCCGCCGTGGACCAGGAAGGCTACGGGCCAGGTCTGGCCGGCGGCGGCCTTCTCTTCGGTCCAGTCGTAGGGTTTGACCACGTAGGCGTACACGGTCTCGTCGTTCCAGCCGGTGAAGGTGAACTGCTCGGGCTCACCCATCAGCGTGGCGGCCAGTTTCTCGCCGTTGAAGTCGGTGATCTGCTTCAGGTCCTTGCCGTTGGTCTTGAGGGTGTACAGCTCGGTGGGACCTTCGAGGGACTGCCGGCCGAACAGCAGGCGGCCCTTGAGCAGACCCAGGCCGGAGTGGCGGCCCATCTTGTCGATGAGGGTCACCTTGCCGGACTTCACGTCCATCTTGAACAGGGAGCGCTGGCCGAGGTAGCCGGCGGTGCAGTAGGCGGTTTTGCCGTCGCCGGAGAACTTGAAGCCGTGGGCGGTCAGGTCCAGGCCGTCGTACATGAAGTCGATGCGGCGCAGGTCGCCGGTGGCCCAGTCCATGAGTTCCAGATGGAAGCGGTCGGCCTCGAAGCCGGCGCGGTCCATGGCCAGGTAGACCAGGGTCTTGCCGTCGGGCGTGAACACGGGCTCGGTGTCCCAGGCCTCGTTGGCCTCGGTGAGGCAGCGCATCTCGCCGCTGCCGTCGGTCTTCACCGCGTAGAGGTCGTAGTCGGTGCTCCAGGCCGGTTCGCTGCCGGCCAGGATCTTGGCCGTGAAGACAATTTCGCTGCCGTCGGGGCTGACGGCGGTTTCCTCAAGGCCGCCCCAGGGGCGCGTGGGCACGTCGGCGTCGAGGTCGGGCATGAGGTCGACAGGATCTTCACTGCCGCCCTTCAGCAGGAACAGGTGGCTGCGTTTGCCGTCTTCCCAGGTGTCCCAGTGACGGAACATGAGCTCGTCGTAGACCATGCCCGTGGCGGGGTCGGCGGCCTTGGCCGCGTCCTTGTCCAGGGTGCCCTGGATGCCCAGCCCGGGATAGACTTCCAGGGTGAGCAGGAAGCTGTGGAGATCGGGCACGAGGTTCATGCCGCCGATGTCCAGCGGCAGGTGGGTGACCTGCACGGCCTCGCCGCCGGCGGGGTCGATGTTCCACACCTGGGAACTGCCGCCGCGGGTGGACAGGAAGTAAATCGTGCCGTTCAGGCACCAGCGGGGATTGAAGTCCGTCGCGGTGTGCGTGGTCAGGCGACGGCTGCCGCTGCCGTCGGTGGCGGCGACCCAGAGGTCGGTGCGGCCGCGATTGGCCTCCAGATCGGTGCTGCGCACGTTGAAGGCGACCCATTTCCCGTCGGGGGAGATCTGGGGATCGCTGAGGCGGTCCATGGCCAGCATGTCGTGCACGCTGAAGGGATGGGGCTCTTCGGCCACGGCCAAGCCGGCCAACAGGATCGAAGCGAGGGAGAACATGAGGATCAGATGGCGCACGAGGCAGACCTCCGGTTGGAGCGGGGGGATTTTGAACCGGCCCAATATAACCCGTAGGGGCCTCCGATGGAAGTCAGAGCAGGGCCACGCTCTTGACCTGGGCGTGAAGGGAGAGCCCCGGCGCCAGGTTCAGTTGCTCGGCTGAGCGCCGGGTGATCATGGCCAGCATCCTGGACCGACCGGCGGCCAGTCGCACCAGAACCCGGGCCGGGCCGGCGTCGATCAGGGCTTCGACCACGGCGGGGATCACGTTCAGAATGCTGGATTCCGGGGTGGGGTTGCGGGTCAGGCTCACATCGCGCGCATTAATCCGCACCCGACGGGCCGCCCCCACGTCCGCGGCCACGTGGGGGACCAGCAGGTCGCCGCCGTCGAAATTCAAGCGGGTCAGGTGATAGACGGGGTCGTGTTCCGCGACGGTGGTCATCAGGACACTGCGGGCCTCGTCCCCCGCCGCCAGCAGGGGATGAGGGGTGTTGAGAATTTCCAGCAAAGGGCCCTGGCCGGCCACCCGGCCGTCCTTCAGCAGGACCACCTGATCGGCCAGACGGCAAACCTCGTCCAGGAAGTGGGTCACGTAGAGGACCGGGCCGGCGGTCCGGTTTCCCAGTTGCTCCAGAAAAGGGAGCAGGCGCAGGCGGGCGGGCTTGTCGAGGGAGGCCAGCGGTTCGTCCAGGAGCATGAGGTCCGCCCCGGTCAGAAGGGCCCGGGCCAGGGCGGTCCGCTGACGCTGCCCGCCGCTCAACTGATCGGGTTTGCGGGCCAGCAGGCTGCCCAGTTCTGTCTGGTTCACGATGTCGTCAAGGGTGGCCCGACGGCGTTCGACCGGCACCCGCTTGAGCGCGTAGGCCAGGTTGTCGGCCACGGTCAGATGGGGGAAGAGTCCACCCTGCTGAAACACGTAACCCAGGGGCCGCCGGTGGGGCGGCCGGTTCACGCCGCGGTCGGTATCCAGCCACACGGCCTCACCCAGGGCCACGCGTCCCCGGGCCTTGGCCTCAAGCCCGGCCACGGCCCGCAGCAGACTGGTCTTGCCGCTTCCCGACGCCCCGTAGAGCGCCGTGATTCCCCGGGCCGGCACGTCGAAGTCCACGTCGAGATGGAAGTCATCCCGGCGAAGGTCCAATCGCACATGCAGCTTGCCGCTCATGGCCGAACTCCGGTCCAGCGGCGATTCACCAGGTTCACCGTCAGCAGCAGGACGAAGGAGAGAAGGAGGATTCCGCCGGACATGAGGTGGGCCTGGCTGTAGTCCAGAGCCTCGACGTGATCGTAAATGGCGATGGACAGCACCTGGGTTCGGCCGGGGATGTTCCCGCCGATCATCAGCACCACGCCGAATTCGCCCAGGGTGTGGGCGAAGCCGAGGGTGGCCGCCGTGAGGAAACCCCGCTTGGCCAGGGGGACGGCCACGGTGAAGAAGCGATCCCGGGGGCCGGCGCCCAGAGTGGCGGCGGCATCCAGCGGGTCGTCTCCCACGGCGGCGAACGCGTCCCGCAGGGGTTGGACCACAAAGGGCAGGGAGTAGACCACCGAACCAATGACCAGTCCGGCGAACGTGAAGGCCAGAGGACGTCCCCCGATCTGGATCATGAGCCGGCCGAGAGCCCCCTCCGGACCCAGGAAGATCAGCAGGTAGAAGCCCAGCACCGTGGGCGGCAGGACAAGGGGCAGGGACACGACCGCGTCCACCACGGGCCGCAGACGGCGGCGGGTCCGGGCCAGCCACCAGGCCAGGGGCGTTCCCAGCAGCAGGAGGGTGGCCGTACTGACGGCGGCCAGCTTCAGGGTGATCCACAGGGCGGTCCAGGCTGCCGGCTCCAGGGTCATTCGATGTCTCCTGACGGCAGAAAGTAACCGTGTTTCTCAATGAAGGCGCGGCTTTGCTTTCCCTTCAGGAAGTCCAGGAGGGCCCGGGCGCCGGGGTTGTCCGCGGCGCGGGTCAACAGGACGGCTTGCTGGAGGATGGGGTCGTACAGGTTGGCCGGCACAGGCCGGACTTCCAGAGGCCGGTGTTTTGTTTGATCGAGCAACAGGACCTGACCCCGGCTGACCAGACCCAGTTCGGCATTCCCCGAAGCCACGAACTGGAAAGCCTGGCCCACATTCTGCCCGCGGACAAGCTTGTCCTGCATTTGATTCCAGAGGTTGAGCCGTTCCAGGACCTGCTGGGCGGCGCGGCCATAGGGCGCCAGGCGCGGGTTGGCGATGGCACAGTGATCGAACTGCAGGGACGTCAGCACGTCCGCGCCCGCCTCATCGGTTAAGGTTCCGAAGAAGACCAATTGGCCCATGGCGTAGGTAAAGCGGGAGTCCGCTACGGCCAGGCCCTTTTCCACAAGCAGGCGCGGTCGACGGGCGTCGGCGGCCAGAAAAACATCGAAGGGGGCGCCCGCGCTTATCTGGGCAAAATGCCGTCCGGTGGAGCCGGAACTGACGATGACGGTGTGGCCGGTGGCCAACTCGAACTGGCGGGCGATCTCCCGCAGGGCGGGCACGAAGTTGGCGGCCACCGCAACCTGGACTTCCGGGGCGGGGGCGGAAGCGGCCCCGTCGACCGGTCCCAGGCAAAGAAGAAGCCCGCACAAGAGAGAGATCATCGCTTTACTCGGGGGGACAAGCCGGCCATACAGGCCGGGTGAAGGGGAGGGAGACCCGTTGGAACTGGAAGAGGATGGTTCATGGCGGAAGTATCTCTCCGCCTTTGCTCGCCAGCAAGCCAAAAGCGGCTCCGTTCTTTTTGCCCCCTGACGGGCCGGGGTGCTATATATGCGGAATCCGATCCCTGTCCCCGACTCCAGGAGCCGTGCCATTGATCGTCCTGACGGACAACCGGGAATGGGCCCGCCGGCTGCGGCCCGAATTGGGTTTCCCTTTCCCCGGGGCCGCTCCGGTGGAGGACTGGCAGGATCTCCCTCCGTCGGGTTTGCCGGCGGCCGAGCAAAAACTTTGGCAGGCGCTGGGCCCTGACACACGCCTGTCCCGGGGTGAAATCCAGGTCGGGCCCGAGCTCTCCGAATGGGATTACCTCGTCCTGATTGATGAGGCCCCTGAGTCCCAGTACGACATCCTGCGTAAAATGGACCCGGCCGGCCTGCCCGGATCGGTGGCCTGCCTTGCGGCCACGGGCCGCGGATTTCATGGGCATCGCCAGCGGGTCTGGACGGCCCGGCGGGGCAATCTCCATCTGAGCACCTTCTGTAACCCGGACCTGGACGCCACGCGCTGCGGCCTGGCCATGACCACCCTGCCGGCGGTGGCGGTGATGGATGCCCTTGCGGCGTTGGGACCCTGGGCCGGCCCGCCCGGCATCAAATGGGTGAACGATATCCTGATCCGGGGCCGCAAGGTGGCCGGTGTTCTGACCGCCACCCAGAGTTTGCGACGGAAACTGGTGGCCCTGACCCTGGGCATCGGCCTGAACGTCGAGGTTTCCCCCGCCGTCCCTGCGACGCCCTTCGTGCCCGCCACCGGCTGTCTCGCGGACCTGGTGGACGCGGACAAACCGCCTTCGGTCGGGAGTCTTCTGGCTGGCTGTCTGGCGGCGGTTTCCCGACGGCTGCAGGCCACGCGACGGTCCGGCCCGGACGCGTTGATTCAGGCCTACATCGCCAACAGTCTGATTATCGGGCGCCGGGTGGAAATATGGCCGGACACCCTGGATGTCGACACGCCGGGGGCGCCTCTGGCGCGGGGGGTGGTCAAAGCGATCGCTCCGGATCTATCCCTGACGCTGGAAGGTCATCCGGACCCCATCCACAGCGGCCGTTTGGCCTTCCCCGAAATTTCCGAATCCCACTGATTTGGTGGGTTTCCAGCGAATTTTTTTCGGGTTCCTCACCCAAAGGCTTGCCCTTTGAAACCACTAGTGGGATTCTCATCCCGTAAGCCTGCTATGTCTTGGCCCATCAGATTATCCGTTTGGAGCTGAGGGATAAAAACTCCATGCTCAAGCCCGCCGTTCGGACGGGATTGACAGAAAGGTGATCCCTTGAACCTACTGACCGCCTGCGGCACTGCCTTCCTGGCCGTTTTTCTCCTGCTATCAATTCTGGCCGGGTTGATGCAATTGATCACGCGCATTTTTCCTGAGCGGGACTCAAAGGTGGATTCGGGCCTCGTGGCCGCGATCACCAGTTCCGTCGCCGTCCTTATCCCTGGAGCCCAGGTTACGAAAATCGAGGAGAAATCATGATCTTCACCGACACGCCCAAGACAATCAGAGTGATGTTCACGGCCTTCCGGGATGGCCTGCAGAGTTCGTTCGGCGGAAAGGTGCGGCTCAAGGATATCCTGCCCGCCATGGAGTTCTCCGCCCAGCGCGCGGGAATCCGGCATTTCGAGTTCGGGGGCGGCGCCCGTTTCCAGGCGCCGTACTTCTACGTGGGGGAGAACCCCTTCGACTGCCATGACAAGATGCGCGAAGCCGTTGGACCGGACGCCGACCTGCAGATCCTGACCCGCTCGGTCAGCGGCGTGACCCTGACCACCCAGGCGCTGCCGGCGCTCACCATGCAGGCCCAGTTGATGGCCAAGCACTGCACCACCTGGGACCGGAACTTCGACTTCATGAACGATGTGGAAAACCTGGTCAAGACGGGGCAGCCCATCATCGATGCGGGCATGCACCATCAGGTCTGCGTGTCCATGATGGGCCTGCCGTTTGCCGACGACAAGGTCCACACCCCGGAGTTCTACATCGACGTGGTGCGGCGCCTGCTCAAGAGCGGCCTGCATTTCGACTCCGTCTGCATGAAGGACGCGTCCGGCACCACGGATCCCCTGACTGTCTACAAGACGGCTAAAGGCATCCGCGAGATTCTGCCGCCCGAAGTCCTCTTGTGGCAGCACTCCCACGATACGGCCAGCATCTCGGTGGCCCAGTACATGGCGGGAATCGAAGGCGGCGTGGACGGCGTCGATCTCTCCGTGCGCCCCATGGCCAGCGGGACGGTCCAGCCGGACGTGCGGTCCATGGCGCACGGTTTGAAGGGAACGGGCTACTCCCTGGATCTGGACGTGTCGCGGATGAATGAGATCGAGAACCTGCTTCTCGAGGGGATGCACGACTACTACTTCAATCCGGTGACCACCACCGCCGACGCCCGCGTGGTGGGCTTCCCCATGCCCGGCGGCGCCATCGGACCCAACGTGCACATGATGAAGGAAGCCGGCATCCTCAACAAATACGACCAGGTCCTCGCCGAATTCCCGGTGGTCGTGCAGGCCGGCGGCGCCTGGACCAGCGTGACGCCCGGCAGTCAGCAGTACTGGCTGCAGGCCTTCAACAACGTGCTGCACGGTCGTTGGAAGAAGATCGACCAGGGCTACGGCAAGTCAGTGCTGGGCTACTTCGGCCGCACGCCGCTGCCGTCGGACCCGCACGTGGTGAAGATGGCCTCCGAGCAACTGGGCCTGGAGCCCTTCGACGGCGACCCCCTCGAAGCCGCCCCGGACAGTCTGGCCCCGGCCCGTCAGGCCCTTCATGAGCGCGGCCTGGATCTGTGCGACGAGAATGTCTTCCTGGTGGCCGCGGCCATCATTCCGGGCAAGAACATGGAGTTGAACGAAGGCATCCGCCTGCTGACGGGGAAGCCCAGGATCGTGCTCCCCCTCAAGGACAAAAGCAACACCCCGGAAACGGGCCAGACTGCAGCGGCCCCCGCCGCGGCCCCGGCCCCGGCCTTTACCCAGCCGGTGACCACCACCTGTACCGTGGTGGAGGGATCCACCACCCGGAATTTCGAGGTGACCATTGCCCCGCCCGGTGGCAGTGCCAGCGCCTCGGCGGCGGTTGCGACACCCGCGGCCGGGACCACGCCGGTGTTCTCGCCCTTCGAGGGCAAGACCGAACTGGTCGAGATCAACGTGAAGGCCGGCGACAAGGTGACCGAAGGCCAGGTGGTGGCCTCGGTGGAGGCCATGAAGGCCAAGCATGATGTGAAGGCGCCCTGTGCCGGGACCGTTGTCAGTGTCGATGCCGATCTGGGCGCCGATATCGAGTCGGGCCAGGCCATCATGACCCTCGCCGCGAACGGGGGATGACATGGAGTCCCTCATGACTCTTCTGATGGACTCGGGTTTTGCCGGCCTCGGTTGGCAGAACCTGGTCATGTTCGCGGTGGGCGGAGTGCTGATCTATCTGGCCATCAACAAGCACTACGAACCGTTGCTGCTGATTCCCATCGGCTTCGGTGCCATTCTGGCCAACCTGCCGTCGGCCAACCTGTCCGCCGCCCACGGGTTCGTGCAGGATCCCCAGCATCCGACGCATTTCCTGCTGCAGATGGTGTACGACGCGGGTATCCGCACGGAATTCCTGCCCCCGGTGATCTTCCTGGGGGTGGGGGCCCTGACGGATTTTCGTCCCTTGCTGGGTCGGCCCATCACCTTCCTGCTGGGGGCCTCGGCCCAGTTGGGGATCTTCGTGGCCGCCCTGGGCGCGTACTATCTCTTCGGCGATACGTTCACCCTCAAGGAAGCCGCGTCCATCGGCATCATCGGCGGGGCGGACGGACCCACGTCCATTTTCCTGGCGAGCAAGCTGGCGCCGGAACTGCTGGGCGCCATCGCGGTGGCCGCCTACAGCTACATGGCCCTGGTGCCGGTGATCCAGCCGCCCATCATGCGTCTGCTCACCACCCAGCATGAGCGGGAAATCGAGATGCGGCAGGCCAAGCCCGTGTCCCAGACCGCGGTCATCCTGTTCCCCATCCTGACGGCGGTCGTCGCCATCCTGGCGGTGCCCACCTGCGCGCCCCTGGTGGGCATGCTGATGTTCGGCAATCTGCTGCGCGAGTCCCAGGTCACCGACCGCCTGTTCAAGACAGCCGGCGGCACCCTGGTGAACATCGTGACCATCTTCCTGGGCATCACGGTGGGGGCCACCATGGAGGGCCATTCCTTCCTGCAGTCCCGGACGATTTTCATTCTGATCATCGGCGCGGTGGCCTTCAGCTTCTCCACCTTCGGCGGCGTGGTCTTTGCCAAGGCCCTGAATCTGCTCCTGCCGCAGGGCAAAAAGATCAACCCCTGCATCGGGGCGGCCGGCGTGTCGGCCGTGCCCATGGCGGCCCGTGTGGTGCAGACCTTCGTGTCCGACAGCACCGGCGGCCGCGTGAACCCGTTGATGGCCGCCATGGGGCCCAACGTGGCGGGCGTGATCGGCTCGGCGGTGGCCGCGGGGGTGTTCCTGCAACTCTTTGGCTGAGCCGGACATATCCGTTTGGATGAGCGTGGGGGGCCAAGCCTCCCGCGCTTTTTTGTGTCCTGTATAAAACAAAATGGATTTTATAGTGGACAAAAAGTTCGCTGTAGCGTACATTCTGGTTCATGAAGTTCATCAATCACATTAAGCAGCACCGCGCCCGACTCGACCTGACCCAACAGGATCTGGCCGAACGGGTGGGCGTGCGTCGCCAGGCGATCCTGGCGATCGAGAAGAACAAGTACGTGCCGTCGGCCCAGCTGGCGTTCCAGATCGCCCGGGTGCTCGGCATGAAGGTGGATGACCTGTTCGAACTGGTGGAGGAGGATTGACGATGATGACCCAGATGACACGCAGGCTTCCATCTGCCGACTGGATCGCTTTCGGACTCGGCATCCTGGCCCTTCTGTTGAGCCGCTTCTTTGCGCCTCTGGTCGGGTTGACGGCTCTGGCGGTCTTCGCACCCTCCCTGCTGCGCGAGTTGGGTTTGCTCAAGGACGGGGACGAGTTCTCCCGCCAGATCATGTACCGCGCCGGTTTTCACGCCATTCTGATGGTGGGACTGCTGCTCATCGTGAACAGCACTTTTCAGGGTGGGCCGGGTTTGGACCCGGCTTCGCCCTTCGGCCATCAATGGGCCTTTCCCATGGACAGTTTGCGTCAGTATCTGGTGCTGGTTTTCCTGCTGAGTTACCTGATTCAGTATTGGGGGCCGGCACGAGGTGTGTTCAGGATCCTGCTGGGTGTGGCCCTGGTCTCCCTGGTTGAAACCGGGGTCATGGTTTTCCGAACGGCCTCCTATGCGGATGGGGCCTTGCCGGTGATGTTGGGCATTACCCTTCTGGTCGTCGGTCTGGCGTTCGCGGTTCGTCGCTGGCCGACTCCTGCCGGCTACCTGCTCTCCCTGCTGGCCTTGGTCAGCCTCGGGTTCTCCATCCAACAGCTGGACGGCGCACCGGATCGCGTGGTCTGGCCCATTATCAACGGCGCCGTGCTGGGCCTGGTGTTCTTTGGCGTCACGGGCCTGAGCCTGGTGTTGTCGAGTCGGGAGGTCGAAGAATGAGCCGCAAACTTCTGCCGGCCGATTGGATCGCCGTGATGGCCGGTGTTCTGGGTCTGGTCCTTGGCCGGTTCGCCTTCCCGGGTTTGGGTCTTTTGGGTCTGGCGGTTTTCGGACCTTCGGTTCTGCGGGAATTCGGGGTCCTCAAGGACTCCGACGAGTGGGTCCGTGGCCTCACCCACCGGGCGGCCTTTCATGCGGTGGTGGTGGCTGGGAGCTTCGGCGCTCTGAACCAGATCCTTCTGCTGATAAAGGGGCCCCAGAGGCCCGCGCTAAGTGCGGACGCCCATTACTTCGACATGACCTTCATCTGGACCCTCCTGATCCTGGTTTTTCTGGTCAGCTACCTGCTCCAGTACTGGGGCCCGGTGCGGGGAACTTCCCGCCTGTTGGTTGGTTTTGCCGCCATCCCTGTGTTGGACCTGGCCATCTCGCTGATCTTTCTGCAGGCCTTTCCCTCGAATGGGTTCCTGCGTCTGGGGGCGGTGGGTTTGATCCTGCTGATGGCCTGGGCGGTCCGGCGAAAGCCGCGTCCGGCGGGGGCGGTTCTGCTGGGACTGTCTGTTTGCATGCTGGGCCTGGGCTTTCTGGCCGTGGACGATTCGCCCGCCAACACCACGGCGTGGGTCCTGGCCACCCAGATCGATGTTTTCCTGCTCTTCGGGGTAACGGGATGGATCCTGCTCCGCACCAACCCGGACCTGGAGGGATGACATGATGAACCAGATGACTCGCAAGCTCCCTTCGGCCGACTGGATCGCCTTTGGGTTGGGCGGGCTTCAAGGCGGCCCTCATGTCTCCGCCCCAAAACCTGTTCTTCTTCATGTCCGGCCGGGAGGGGTCCGAATGAAAACCGCGTTGTTGCTCTTTGTCCTGCTGACGGTCGCTCCGCTGCTCCACGCCCAGACGGACGCCGGCCCCGCCGACACGCTCTGGGACCTCTATCAGCAAGGCGCCTTCGAGGAGGTGGCCAAGCAGGGCCGCGCCCTCATCGCCACGGACAACGGCACCGCCCAGGTGAACCTGGCGGTGGGCCGCGCCCTGGTGGACATGCAACGCTACGAGGAAGGTCTGCCCTACCTTCTGAAAGCGGCTGAAGGCGATCCGGACCGCACCTGGGTCTTCGCCTGGGCCCAGGTCTACATCAGCGGTTGCCAATACCAGGCGGGGAACTACGACGGCGCCCGCCAGGCCCTGGTCAGCGCCCGCAACAGCAGCGCCACCAAAAACGTGGTGAACACCGCCCGCCGGAACCTGGTGTTCCTGGGGTTTGCCGAGGAATACGATGAATGGCTCCCCTTCGAGACGGAGCATTTCTCCTTCCGCTTTTCACCGCGGTTGGCACTGTTTGACCGGGTGGAATTCGCCCGGGAGCACGAGGCGGCCTACGAGACCATCAGCACCTGGTTCGGCGGCGGACCGGACCGGAAGATCCGGTTCTTCGTGTGGATGGACAACGCCGAGGCCCAGGCCATGGGACTGCCGCCGCTGGGTTTCGCCCGTCCGCCCTACCATCTCATTCACGCCTATGAGAAACAGACCGTCGGTCACGAGATGACCCACATCATCAGCGACTACGCGGTGGCTTCGGAGTTCAAGTGCGGCCTCATCAACGAGGGGACGTCCATCTATCACGACCAGACCGGGCGCGACACCCTGGACCGGGCCCGCACGGCCATGGCGGCCTATCCGGCCGAGGCGCCGGCGGTCAGTCTGGCGGCCTTGTGGGAGGACTGGAGCCTGCTGGAGGACACCTATTCCTACCCCGTGGCAGGGGCCTGGATCACCTGGCTCATCGAAAAGGGTGGCCGGGAAAAATTCCTGACCTTCTTTCCCAATCAGAGCCTGGCCAACGCCCGCGCGGTGTACGGCCCGGATCTGTCCGACTGGATGACCGCCTTTGAAACGGCTTTGGCGGGGGACTAGCCCCCGCCCGCCCATTCAAGTGGCGAAAAACCCACCCTTTTGCTTATCTGGGCTTGCCCCTCCCCATAAAATGTTTAAATTAGGACAAAAGGGTCCACTTTAAGTCGGATGCTTCGCCGAGTCGTATTTTACGCGGTTTTCCGCAGGAGGATAAACATGGCTGACACAACTGCCGGCATTTCCATCACCCCGGAAATGACCCTCTTCGACATCACCGAAAAATACCCCGCCACCATCGATGTGTTCGTGTCCAACGGCTTCGAACACGTGGGCGACGAGGCCAAGCGCACCCAGCAGGGCAAGATGGTCACCCTGGGGCAGGCCATGACCCTGAAGAGCAAGGACCTGACGGCCTTTACCGCCCTGCTGGCCGGAGCGGTGGCGGAGAGTCTGGACACCGGGGATGTGACCCTGAACATGGCCCAGGACGAAAACGAGATCTTCCCCAGCAGCGGGGACATCCGGGTGGCCGGGCTGCTGCCCTGCCCGGTACGCATTCCTCTGCTGGAGGCCTTCGAAAAAGTCAGCAAAAAAGTCACCGCCGAGACGGGACAGACGGTGGGGGTGAAGCTCGCCGCCGCGTCGGTGGGCGCCGATATCCTGGATGCGGGCATGCAGAAGATCCAGTCGCAGGACGACCTGCCGGACCTGTTCCTGTCCGCTGGATTCGAAGCCTTTTTCGACACGAAGAGCCTGGCCCGCTTCAAGGACAAGGGCGTGTTCACCGACCGCAGCTGGGACACCCACAACACCCTGTTTGCCGAATACGGTCTGAAGGATCCCGACGGGCACTACGCCATGCTGGCCGTGGTGCCGGCGGTGTTCCTGGTGGACAAGACCCAGCTCAAGGACGGCGAAGAGGTGCCGCGCACCTGGGCCGAAATCCTGGGTCCCCGCTTCGAGAACAAGATCGCCATGCCGGTGGGCGATTTCGACCTGTTCAACGGTATCCTGCTGACCATCTGGAAGTACTTCGGCGACGACGGCGTGAAGGCCATCGGGCGCAACCTGCTGGCGGGCATGCACCCCAGTCAGGCGGCCGGCCGGTTTGCGCCCAAAGGCGGCAAGGGGCCTCTGGTGTCGGTGATCCCCTACTTCTTCAGCAAGATGGCCCAGTTCAACCCCGACGCGGAGATCGTCTGGCCCAGTGACGGCGCGGTCATCAGCCCCATCTTCATGCTGCTGAAGGACGGGGCGCCCAAGGGGGCCGAACAGATCGCCGACTTTTTCGCCAGCCGCGAGGTGGGCGAGATCCTGTCCCATCGCGGCCTGTTTCCCAGCTGCCATCCCGAGGTGGAGAACAAGGTGCCGGTGGAGGCGCCCTTCATGTGGCTGGGCTGGGACTTCATCCATGACAACGACCTGGGGGATCTCATTCCCCGGGTGAACGACATCTTCCTCAAGGCAGGCAAATAGCATGAGGTTCGTCACCGTGAGCGGGCCGCCCTCGTCGGGCAAGACCGCCGTGATCATCAAGACCCTGGAGCACCTCCAGGGCGCCGGCCGCAAGGTGGGGGTCGTGAAGTTCGATTGCCTGAGCACCGACGACGACGACCTCTACCGCAAGAACGGCATCATGGTGCGCAAGGGCCTGGCCGGGGCGCTCTGCCCGGACCACTACTTCGTGAGCAACGTGGAGGAGTGCGTGCAGTGGGGCATGGCCGAGGGTCTGGACGTGCTGGTGAGCGAAAGCGCCGGCCTGTGCAACCGCTGCTCGCCCCATATTCGCGAGGTGCTGGCCATCTGCGTCATCGACAACCTCAGCGGCACGGGCACGCCCAAGAAAATCGGTCCCATGTTGAAGGCCGCCGACCTGGTGGTCATCACCAAGGGCGATATCGTGAGCCAGGCCGAGCGCGAGGTCTTCGCCGCCCGGGTGCACATGGTGAATCCCAAGGCCCGCATTCTTCATGTGAACGGGATTACCGGTCAGGGGAGCTTCGAGCTCAGCACCGTGTGGGTCGAGGGTGAGGAAACCGCCACCGTGGAAGGCAAGCGCCTGCGCTTTTCCATGCCGGCCGCCCTGTGTTCCTATTGCCTGGGCGAAACCCGCATCGGGTCGGATTTCCAGATGGGCAACGTGCGGAAGATCGATCTGGAGATGCCCACCGGCATCAAGAACGACGGCGGTCCGGGAGGTCAGGTCTGATGCCCGACTTCACTCACCTGACGGTGGAGACCGCCCTGGGACGCTGGCCCTTCATGGCCCAGTTCCTGGCGGACAAGGGTCTGGCCGAGTTGACGGACCGCCCGGAGGCCCGGTTGACGGAGGCGCTGTCGGCGGATCAACTGACCGACCTCGACGGCTTCATCGCCGGTATGGAAGCCTTTCTCGGCACCAGCGACGAACAGGTGACCGAATTGACCATCCGCGGCGGCCGCGCCAAGGACGGCAGCCGTGAACCCGTGACGGAATTGATCGCCCGCGTGGGCGAAGTCATCTGCATCGTGGGGCCCACCGGCAGCGGCAAGAGCCGTCTGCTGGCGGATATCGAGTGGGTGGCCCGCGGCGACACACCCACCGGCCGCCACGTGCTGATCAACGGCCAGGTGCCCGAGGACAAGTGGCGCTTCAGCACGCAGTACAAGCTGGTGGCGCAGCTCAGTCAGAACATGAACTTCGTGATGGACCTGTCCGTGCAGGAGTTCCTGGCCCTTCATGCGGAGAGCCGTCAGGCGGCCGACACCGAGGAAAAGATCCAGCGCATCTGGACCTGGGCCAACGAACTGGCCGGCGAGCCCTTTGGGTTGGATACGCCGGTGACCAGTTTGTCGGGGGGACAATCGCGGGCCCTGATGATCGCGGACACGGCGGTGCTCAGCGCCAGCCCGGTGGTGCTGATCGATGAAATCGAAAACGCCGGCATCGACCGTCAGCAGGCGTTGGACATTCTCATCCAGCAGGAGAAGATCGTGCTCATGGCCACCCATGATCCCATCCTCGCGTTGATGGGCGACCGGCGTGTGGTGATCGGCAACGGCGCCATGCGGCAGGTGATCGAGCCGAGTGCGCAGGAGAAGGCCAACCTGGACGAACTGCGGGCCATGGATACCCGGCTGATGGATCTGCGACACAGGTTGCGCATGGGGGAGCGGCTGGATCGGATTTGAGAGGATGTTCCAGCCCTCTCGGTTTCCCTCCGCATGACCGGGGCTTGGCGGTCCCGGTTTAACAGGCTATCGTGTCGGCAAGCCGCGGGGCCAGGGGTCCATCAGGACCGGTCTGACCGCTGACCACACGAGATATCCCTCGCCATACGGAGACACGAATGTCCACGAGCCTGCCTCGGAATTACAGCCGGACTCTGCGCACCCTGATCCGTTTCGCCATTGCCATGGCGGTCTTCGGTCTGCTGGTCGGCATCGCTTTTCAGGAGTCGGCGAAGAAGCTTCCCCTTGAAGCTGTGCCGGCCGGACTTCATCTGGCCGCGGTCATGCCGCTGGCCTTGGTGCACGGCCATATCTTCACCCTGGGGGTGCTCCTGCCGTTGGCCCTGGCGGGGGCTCTGGTCCTGGGTTTGAAGGCCGGTGGCCGGCCGGTGGGTTCGCGTTCCCTGGCCTGGCTGCGGTGGGGATTCCTGCCGTTTGCCACAGCGACGGTGCTCCTTCAGTTGTTCAAGGGGTATTTCGTGCTTCTGGCCGTGCGCCACGGCCAACACGACCTGGCCGCGGTGGATGCGGCATTCCTGGCCGGTTCCGCCACCCTGCGCTATGCCCTCTACGCGGGGATACACTCGGGACTGGGCATCACTCTGTGCGTTTTCCTGGTGGCTCTCTGGCGCAGCCTGGGCGCGCGGGCGCGGGGATAGGGCGGCCCATCCCTACCTAATCTCGGCGAAGGACGGAGCCCATTGCAGGAATTAACCTATCTGACCGGATACTCGCCCACGATCCTCGACCAGGTCCGCCAATTGCTCGCGGACGACAAGCTGGGGCCCTGGCTGCTGAAGCAATATCCGACGTGTCATCCCCATCGCAGCGAGAAGGCCCTCTATGGTTATGCCATGGAGCTGAAGAATCGTTTCCTGCGTCAGAGTCCGGCCCTGAGCAAGGTGGTGTATGATCCCAAGCTCCACGTGATCCACCATTCCCTGGGGGTCCATGCCAAGATCTCCCGGGTTCAGGGCAAGAAGCTCAAGGCGAAAAAGGAGATCCGCGTGGCAACGGTTTTCCGGCAGGCCCCGCAGGCTTTTCTGGATATGATCCTTGTCCACGAGCTGGCCCACTTCAAGGAAGTGGATCACAACCGCGCCTTCTATCAGCTCTGTCGCCACATGGCCCCGGACTACCATCAGCTGGAGCTGGACCTGCGACTCTATCTGACCTATCGGGACTGTGTCGGAGACCTCTACTAGGCCGGTTGGTCTTGGCGGCCCACGGAGGGGCCGGACCTCGCTTGGCGGGCGGTGGTGTTAATCGTTGCCCGGTTCGGTCCGATTCAAATAGGCCTGCAGGCTCGCCCCTTTTCCGGTGAGTCCCAGTTTCCGCCGAATGGTATTGCGGTGGTTGTTGATGGTGCTGGCCGAACAGCCCAGGGCCATGGCCAGGTCCTTGCTCGTCATGCCGTCCCGGATCATTTCGCAGATCAGGATCTGGCGCCGGGTCAGGTTGGCCTGGAAGGAGCCGGCGGGTTCCTTGATCCCGATTTCCCGGGTGAGTTGGGTGATCCGCCCGGTCATGTAGTCCAGGATCTCCCTTTGACCGGGGGACGCCGAAATCCTCAGCTGATCGATCAGGGGGAACAGGACCATACCCAGGTTGTCCCGGATGTTCCCGGTCATCCGCTGCTTGCCTTTTTCGATCAGGGTCAGCATGCCCAGCGAACTTTCCCGCGACCGCTCCAGGGCCGTTTCCATCTCCTTGAACGCGCTGAGGTCGTGGTGCTCGGTCAGCAGGCAGGGGCCGTCCTCGCCGTCAATCAGGGTCATGTGCAGTTTGACGGGAATCGCCGTATTGGAGCTGTCCAGCAGGGTCGACTCGGTGGTGAAGCTTCCCTGCTCCCGAATCATCCGGTTGACCTGCTGGATCAGGGCCCGGGTTTCCCGGCTGGCCTGCAGGGTGGGTGGCTTGCTCAGGATTTCTTCCCG
>Ga0209475_10001104_pt1 | contig 37373 bp, 34 predicted proteins | sample tdDd471_FD_187128 | JGI IMG/M metagenome (GOLD analysis project Ga0209475, IMG submission 187128) | Marine sediment microbial communities from the Atlantic coast under amendment with organic carbon and nitrate - tdDd47.1 (SPAdes)... | ecosystem: Environmental > Aquatic > Marine > Coastal >... | reverse complement strand
GGCGTTGCCAGCCGGATCAGCGAAATGTCCTGCGCCGCGGCGGCAGACAGCAGCTCGGCGTCTTCCTCCGGCGGCAGGTCAACGATGATCAGGCCATCCACCCCGGCAGCAGCGGCATCCACCGCGAAAGCGGCAATGCCGTGGTTCAGCACCGGGTTGAAATAGCCCATCAGCACGATCGGCGTGTCCTGGTCGGTCCTGCGGAACCGAGTCACCAGTTCCAGCGTCCGCTTCAGGGTCTGGCCATTGGCCAGCGCCCGCAGGCCCGCGACCTGGATCGCGGGACCATCCGCCATCGGGTCGGTGAAGGGCATGCCGATCTCGATCACGTCGGCACCCGCATCCGGCAGGATCTCCAGAATGCGCGCGGAGGTCTCGAAGTCCGGATCCCCACCCATGACGAAGGTGACAAGGCCGGACCGGCCCTGTTCCTTCAGCGCCGCGAAGCGCCGCGTGATACGCGCGCTCACAGCTTCACCCCCAGGGCGTCGGCAACCGTGAAGACATCCTTGTCGCCGCGACCGCACATGTTCATCAGGATGATGTGGTCCTTCGGCAGGGTTGGCGCGACACGGGCGACATGCGCCAGCGCATGCGCCGGTTCCAGTGCGGGAATGATCCCCTCCAGCTTCGAGCAGAGCTGGAACATCTCCAGTGCCTCCTGATCCGTGGCGGAGACATATTCGACCCGCCCCGTATCCTTCAACCAGGCATGTTCCGGCCCGATGCCCGGATAGTCGAGACCGGCGGAAATCGAATGCGCCTCCTCGATCTGCCCATCCTCGGTCTGCAGCAGATAGGTCTTGTTGCCATGCAGCACCCCGGGACGTCCGCCAGTCAGCGATGCGGCGTGCTTGTCCGTGTCGACACCATGGCCCGCGGCCTCGACACCGACGATCTGCACATCCGGGTCGTCCAGGAACGGATGGAACAGGCCCATGGCGTTGGAGCCGCCGCCGATGCAGGCAACGATCTGGTCGGGCAGCCGCCCTTCCTTCTCCATCATCTGCTCCTTTGCCTCATTGCCGATGACGGACTGGAAATCACGCACCATGGCCGGATAGGGGTGCGGCCCCGCCACCGTGCCGATGATGTAGAAGGTGTCGGAGACATTGGTCACCCAGTCCCGCAGCGCCTCGTTCATCGCGTCCTTCAGCGTGGAGGAACCGGAGGTGACGGGGACAACCTCCGCCCCCAGCAGCTTCATGCGGAACACGTTCGGCGACTGCCGCTCCACATCCACCGACCCCATGTAGACATGGCAGGGTAGGCCGAAACGGGCGGCGACGGTCGCGGTGGCGACGCCATGCTGACCCGCACCGGTCTCCGCGATGATGCGCGGCTTGCCCATGCGCCGGGCCAGCAGGATCTGGCCCATGCAGTTGTTGATCTTGTGCGCGCCGGTGTGGTTCAGCTCATCCCGCTTGAAGTAGATCTTCGCGCCGCCGAAATGCTCGGTCAGCCGCTCCGCGTAATACATCGGGCTGGGGCGCCCGACATAATCGCGCAGGTAATGATCCAGTTCCTCCTGAAAGCTGGGGTCGGCCTTTGCGGCCTCATAGGCCTCGTCCAGCTCCAGGATCAGCGGCATCAGGGTCTCGGCAACATAGCGCCCGCCGTAATCGCCGAAATGTCCGGTTCCGTCCGGTCCGTTGCGAAAGCTGTTGGGATTGTTGGTCACAGTCATGGAATTGCATCTTTCTGAAACCCGGCAGCCGCCGGGAAAAGGTCTGTCACACCGCGTGGACGGCCTGCAGGAAGGCCGTGATCCGCGCGGGGTCCTTGTGGCCGGGGGCGCGCTCGACACCGGATGAGACATCCACCCAGGGTGCGCCGCTGATGCGGATCGCCTCCGCCACGTTCGTCGCGTCGAGCCCGCCGGAGAGCATCCATGGATGGCCCCAGTCGCGCCCCGCCAGCAGCCGCCAGTCGAACGTCATGCCATTGCCACCCGGCAGGGCATGTTTCGCATCGTCCGGCGCCTTGGCGTCGAACAGCAGCCATGACGCGGCGCTGTCGTAATCCCCGACAGCGCCGAAATCCTCCGCATCGCGAACCTTGAAGACCTTCATGATCGGCAGACCGGTGCGACGACCAATCTCCGCCACCCGCTCCGGCGTCTCCGCCCCGTGCAGCTGCACCAGATCCAGCGGCACCAGGGCCAGCACCGCGTCCAGCAGGGCGTCATCCGGATCGACGAACAGCCCGACCTTCTGAACCTTGTCCACAGCCGAACCAACTTCCGCCAGCAAGGCGGCAGCCTGTTCCGGGCTGACGACACGGGGTGACGGGGCATAGAACACCAGTCCGATGGCATCCGCACCACCAGCCAGGGCCGCCCGCAGCGACGCGGCATCGTTCAGGCCACAGATCTTTGTGCGTACAGCCATCAGCCAATCTCCTCCAGAATGGCCATCGCGGCGGCAGCCGGATCATCGGCACCGGTGATCGGACGACCGATCACCATGCGGCTGGCCCCGGCCCGCATCGCCTCCGCCGGGGTCATGACACGCTTCTGATCGCCCAGCGCGGCACCAGCGGGACGAATGCCCGGCGTCACCAGCAAGGGCTCCCCCCCCAGCGCGGCACGCAGCGGCGCGATCTCCTTCGGGCTGCAGACCAGTCCGTCCGCGCCATTGGCGATGGCCAGCCTGCCCAGCCGCACCACCTGTTCCTCCGCGCCACCGGACACGCCCGTGTCGGCCAGGTCGCTGTCGCTCATGCTGGTCAGCACCGTGACGGCCAGCAGTTTCGGGCGGGCCGCACCAAATTTCTCCGCCGCTTCCCGCGCCGCAGCCACCATCGCCGCACCACCGGAGGCGTGCAGGGTCAGGAAGGCTGGCGCCAGGCTGCGTGCAAGAGAGGTCACGGCACCGGCCACCGTATTGGGAATGTCGTGCAGCTTCAGATCAATGAACAGCGGCAGCTGTTCCCGGATCGCTTCGGGCAGCACGTCGTGGACCCCCTGGGGACCGTTCGCCATGAAGAACTGCTTGCCCAGCTTGATGCCGCCCACCGACCCGGCAAGCGTCAGGGCAAGGTCGCGCGCCGTCGCCACATCGTCGGTGTCGATCGCCACGAAGATCGGATTGCTGGAGACTGGATCAGACATGGGGGCGTTATAGTCATCCTGAACGCCCGACAAAACAAAACTGTGCCGAGACGGAGAGATTTTCGCTTTTGGGCCACAGGCGCACGCGCCAGATAGGGAGGAGCAACGAAACCAGCGGAGGACATCATGGCCACGGCATCAGCATACGCACCACGCCCGACAGACGCAGAATCGGTGGCACCGGTTCCGGCAGTCCGCGCGGACATCGTCTACACGGTGACCGACGGGCAGCGCCACAAGGCCTTCATCCCGCCGAAGGGCACGAATGCCGAGACCCGGCGCACACACCCGGACCGGCCCGTGACCGTCAATATTCGGGACGGACGCCAGGAGGCCGGGGACTTCGATCTCGACCGCTCCGGCTTTGCCTTTCGCGCAGTGCCCGCGACCGACATCGACTTCCATGATCCGGCCCAGGTGGAACGCGACTACTACCCGCAGCTGGAGGCATTGCTGAAGGCGGAGACCGGTGCCAGCCGTGTGCGGATCTTCGATCATACCGTGCGCGTCACGGGCGGTGGCACGGACCAGGCGAATCCGACCCGCCTGCCGGTGCACCGTGCCCATGTGGACTACACGGAGAAGTCGGGACCGGCGCGGGTGCGCGATCTGATGGGCGACACCGCAGAGGATCTGTTGTCGCGGCGTGTGGCAGAGATCAATGTCTGGCGACCGATCACTGGCCCGGTGCTGGCCTCCCCCCTTGCGGTGGCGGAAGCCGACAGCCTGCGGCCCGAGCACCTGATCGCCACTGACCTGGTGTTCGAGGATCGGGTCGGCGAGATCTACGAGTTCGCACATGATCCGGCCCACCGCTGGGTCTACTTCCCGGAGATGACACGGGACGAGGTGCTGTTGCTGAAGAGCTATGATTCGGCCACGGACGGACGCGCCCGCTTCACCCCGCACACCGCCTTCGCACACCCGGACACGCCTGCCGATGCGCCGGCACGGCAGAGCATCGAGGTGCGGGCATTCGTGTTCTTCGACTGATGCTGGGACCAGATCACAGAGGGCCGGACACCAGAGGACCGGACACCAGGGGGCCAGGCAAGGCCCGGCACTGTTGGCTCAGGGTCGACGGTGTTCCCGGCGGCGGGTGGACGCTTTCAGGCCACTTCCCCCGTCAGGTCGTTCTCAATCAGGCCGGTCATATCCGGAGTGTTCCGCAGATCAGCGGTCGGTACGCGGAATCCCGATGGCGGCACGGGCTTCGGTGAGCAGCTTGCGCTCCCGCCCCGTGTCGATGGAGATATGCGCCGTCATGCCGGCACGCAGCGGCGGGCGGTCCTGGTTCGGCAGCAGGCGCAGGCGCACCGGCACACGCTGAACAACCTTGACCCAGTTACCCGTCGCATTCTGCGGCGGCAGGATGGAGAATTCGGCGCCGGTCGCGGGGGCGATACCCTGCACGGTCGCGCTCCAGGTCACGCCGGGATAGGCATCGACCTCGATCTCCGCCTTCAGCCCCTCATGCACATGGGTGAGCTGGGTTTCCTTCAGATTGGCCTCGACCCAGGTCTCCCGGTCATCGACCAGGGCAAAGATCGGCTCGCCCTTCTCGACAAACTCGCCCGGCTCCAGATGGATCGCGGTAACGATGCCGTTCGCAGGCGCAATGATGCGTGTGTAGTCGAGCCAGAGCAGCGCCTGATCACGTGCCGCGGCGGCGGCCAGATAGAGCGGGTGCTTCTCAACCGGGCGATTGATGTCGCCGCCAATGGAGATCAGCGCTTCCTTGACCCGTTCCTGCTGCGTCGCGACCCGGCGCTTCGCGGCTGAAAGGTCAGCGGCTGCTTCCTCATATTGCGCCGAGGCGGCAATGCCGCGCTTCGACAGGCTGCGGTAGCGTTCGGTCTGGCTTTCCAGATGGCTGATCCGGGCGCGGGTTTCTTCCAGTTCCGCCAGCGAGGCACGGTAATCGGCCTTCAGGCGGGCTACCTGGCTGCGGGCACGGGCCAGATCGGCCTCCGTCTCCGCCAGCCTGATCTCGTGCGAGCGGCTGTCGAGTTCGACGAGCACGTCCCCCGCGCGGACGCGCTGGTTCTCGGCCACATGGACCGCGGAAACCCGGCCATCCAGATCGCTCGAAACGGCGAACTTGGCTGACTTGACATAGGCATTTTCCGTGGTGATGTAGCGCCCGCCCAGCGCGTAGCCGAAGCCCACACCTGCAATGACCAGAAACGGAATAACGAACAGCAGCACGAAACGGCGCATCAACCGCTTTCGCGGGCGCACCGGCTGGGACACCGCCAGACCGCCGTCAGCACTTGCGGAGCCAACTTCCTGACCCTGTGCATCGGCAGTGGAGAGTTCCTTGCGTGTGTCGGACAAAACGAACCTCACAACATTTAAGGTATCGCAGCGTAACCTGTCGGCAGGCTACCGACCAGTATCGTTCCTGCATGGCTCCTCTTCACCAGTGCATAAAGCGTTTCTCAACTTCCCGCCCGTTGCATGCCGTCCTGACCCGCCGGATCAGCCGTCCGGTCTGCCCCCCGCCGCCGCGTCGATCTCTGCGGCACCGGCACGAATGCGGGGAATGAGTTCGCGACCGTAGGCCGCCACGTCGCCCAGCGGATCGAACCCCCGCAGCAGGAAACCACCGATCCCCAGCCTGTAGTATTCCAGCAGCGCGTCCGCGACCTGCTCCGCCGTGCCGACCAGACAGGTGGTATTGCCCTGCGCGCCATAGGCCTTTGCCAGCGCCGTCCAGAGCCGCGTGTCATGCACATCGCCGCGCGCGGCCGCCTCCAGGATGCAACGGCCCGATTCATCGGACGCGGCGCGACCGGCGTGCTGACCCAGTTCCGCATTCACCTGGGCCAGAATGTCGTCCGCCTTCTGCCAGGCTTCCGCTTCGGTCTCCCCCAGGATCGGGCGGATGGACATGTTGAACTGCGGGGTGCGCCCGAAGACGGCGGCGCGCTTGTGGAAGTCCGCCATGCGTTCCGCCGTATCCGCCAGTGGCTCGCCGAAGATGGCGAAGACATCGCAATGCTCCGCCCCCATCGCCAGCGCACCCTCCGACGATCCCCCGAAGAACAGTGGCGGATAGGGCTGCTGCAACGGCTGAACGTCACTCCGCACCCCCTCGAACGCATAGAACTCTCCCTTGTGGTCGAAGGGGCCGGGTTCGGTCCAGACGCGTCGCATGACCGAGAGGTACTCGGCAGCGCGGCGATAGCGGATGTCCTTCGGCTGAAAGTCGCCGTCCATGCGCTGTTCGGCATCACTGACGCCCGCAATGATGTGCACGGCAATCCGGCACTGATGCAGATTGTCGAAGGTGGCGATCTTGCGGGCCGCCAGTGTGGGCTGGATGAAGCCGGGCCGGTGCGCGATCAGATAACCCAGCCGTTCCGTATGGGCCGCCGCGAAGGACGCGACCTGAAACCCCTCCGCCGACTGGGAGGTATAGCCCACCAGCACCAGGTCATAGTCCGCCGCCTCATGCGCCTGCGCGAAGGTCTTGAGGAACGCCGGCGAAATGCCGCCGGTGATGATGTGCACCGTCGCCTCCGTGGCTGGCGGCGCCACGCCGATCATGCCGACAATTCGTACCGGAATGGCTCGATCCTCCCCCTCCGGAGCGGCCCTGAAGGCCTGGTCCGGGATTTCCCCAGGTGCGTTTCCGGGAACGACAATGCGGCCAGTCAGGCGGAAGGGCAAGCCGACGCAGCAAGGGACGGACGCGCTGGCGGGTGCAGTTTTTCCTGTCTTCGGGATCAAACTGGCGCTAAAGAAAATGGCATGAGCACGTTCATGGAACAGCGACGACGCGGCGGCTGACGTATCGGGTGGGCACCTGATGCGTGGTTCAGCAGCTTGCCCGCCGTCTTGCAGCCACCAGATCGAAGTCGCCTCATAATGTTCCGGATCTCTCACATGGACGCAGAAAGTGCGTCCCGGTTTCCCGCCATCCTCGATATCTGTTTCGGTCCCGACCGGACCTCCAAGATCGCCTATCGGTTTCGCGATGGCGTGCCCCCTTGCGACCGTTTCGGCCTGGCGGCCCATGCGGAAGAGGGCATGATCGGCGGCATCCAGTACTGGCCCTGCCGCGTTGCGGGTGTCACCGCGCGCCTGCTCGGACCCGTTGCCGTGCTGCCGGCATGGCGGGGACGGGGCGCGGCACGGGCTCTGGTGAACCAGAGCATGGACCTGGTGGCAGAGGCCGGTATCGACCTGGTGGTGCTGGTCGGCGATGCCGCCCTGTACCGGCAGTACGGGTTCTATCCCGCCTCAGCCCAGAGCCTGTTCATCGCGGACGAGAACCCGGAGCGGGTACAGATCCGTCCCCTCACCCCCGCGGGTGCCGCAGCCTCCGGTGAGGTCTGCACGGCAAGCAAGGTGCTCGCCTGACCTCAGCCCCTGTCCGGGTTGACCCCCAGCGCATCCAGCTTCTCCCGGAAGCTCAGCAGGTCCTGCCAGGCCTGGCGCTTCAGTTGCGGCTGGCGCAGCAGATAGGCCGGATGGAACATGGGCAGCGCAGGGATCGGACCGTTCGCCGCCGGGTAATCCCGCCAGCGCCCCCTCTCCCGCGTGATGCGGGCGTCGAAGTCGAACAGGGCGCTGAGGGCGGAGCCACCGACCAGCAGCAGGGCCTTCGGCGCCACAAGTTCGATGTGGCGCACCAGGAACGGCAGCATCGCGGTGACTTCCGCCGGGGTCGGCTTGCGGTTGCCCGGCGGGCGCCAGAGCACGGTATTGGTGATGTAGACCGATTGTCGGTCCAGGCCGATGGCCCCCAGCATCCGGTCCAGCAGCTTCCCCGATTCCCCGACGAAGGGACGGCCCAGCCGGTCCTCGTCACGGCCCGGTGCCTCTCCGATCAGCATGATGTCGGCCTGCGGATTGCCGTCCGCGAAGACAAGCTGCGTCGCCGTTTCGCGGATCGCCAGGCCCTGGAATCCATCCAGCGCGGCACGCAGGGCATCCAGATCGGCGCACTGGGCTGCCAGTTGCTGCGCGGTGATCGCGGCCTGCCGTTCCGATATCACCTCCGGCGATTCCGGGCGGGCGGCAACCGGTCGGGACTTCGGCAGCGGTTCACGGGCAGCGGAGGCCGTTGCCGTGGGCTTCGCGCGCGCCGGTTCAGCAGGCGCGGCAACGGGCTCAGGGGGCGGTTTCAGCCGATCCGTTGGCTCCGCCCCGATCACGACGTCCAGCCCGGCGTCCACCAGAAAGGCGAGTGCCGCCAGATCGGCGTGGAACTGACTTGTGGTATCGGTCATTCATTGAATATACCCCGGATTGACCGTCGCTTGAATTTGTTGTGTTCAAGGCTAGGCTGATCCGTGATGCGCGGGCTGGCGTATGGCGAACAGGGCCCGCGGTCACGGGTCGATCGGGGTCGGCGGGGTCCGGCACAGGTGCAAGGGGAGTCTCTCAATGGAACGCGAGTATATGGAGTACGACGTTGTGGTCGTCGGCGGTGGTCCGTCCGGCCTGTCGTCGGCAATCCGGCTGAAGCAACTCGCGGAGAAGGCTGGCACGGAGGTGAATGTCTGCGTGCTGGAGAAGGGTTCCGAGATCGGTGCCCATATCCTGTCCGGCGCGGTGATGGACCCGCGCGCCATGAACGAACTGTTCCCCGACTGGAAGGAACGCGGCGCACCGCTGAACGTCCCCGTGACGGGCGAGAAATTCTGGATGCTGACGGAGCCGAGCCACATCTCCGTCCCCGCGAAGCTGCTGCCGCCGCCGATGCAGAACCATGGCAACTACATCGTCAGCCTGGGCAACGTCTGCCGCTGGCTGGGCGAGCAGGCGGAGGCGCTGGGCGTCGAGATCTACCCGGGCTTTGCCGCCGCCGAGGTGCTGTACCACGAGGATGGTTCCGTGAAGGGTGTTGCCACGGGCGACATGGGCGTCTCCCGCACCGGGGAGCAGAAGGACAGCTATACGCCGGGCATCGAGCTGCATGCGAAATACACCTTTTTCGCCGAGGGCTGCCGCGGCTCCCTGACCAAGACGCTGATGGAGCGGTTCAGCCTGCAGGAAAGCTGCGAGCCGCAGACCTATGGCATCGGCATCAAGGAGCTCTGGGAGATTCGCCCGGAGATGCATCAGGAAGGTCTGGTGGTTCATACGGCGGGCTGGCCGCTGGACCGGGGCACCTATGGTGGCTCGTTCCTCTATCACCTGGAAGATAACCAGGTCGCCGTCGGCTACGTCATCGGACTGGACTACAAGAACCCGTACCTGTCGCCGTTCGACGAGTTCCAGCGCTACAAGAACCACCCCGACATCCGCCCGTTCTTCGAGGGCGGCAAACGCATTTCCTATGGCGCACGTGCGCTGAACGAGGGCGGGCTGCAGTGTGTGCCGGATCTGGCATTCCCCGGCGGCGCGCTGATCGGCTGTGCCGCAGGCTTCATGAACGTGCCGAAGATCAAGGGCAGCCACAACGCGATCAAGACCGGCATGATGGCCGCCGACGCTGCCTACGACGCGCTGATGGCCGCCGGCGAGGAGGGCGAGGCCGAGAAGGTGCTGAGCGCCTATCCGGAAGCCTACGAGAACAGCTGGGTCCACAAGGAACTGCATCAGGCGCGCAACGTGCGCCCGGCCTTTGCCAAGTGGGGCCTGATCGGTGGCACGCTCTACACGGGCATCGAGCAGATGCTGTTCCGGGGCAATGTCCCCTGGACGTTCAAGCACGGCCACAAGGACAACGAGTCCCTGGTGAAGAAGGATCAGGCCAAGCCCATCGACTATCCGAAACCGGATGGCGAGGTTTCCTTTGACAAGCTGTCTTCGGTGTTCCTGTCCAGCACGAACCACGAGGAAGACCAGCCGATCCACCTGACGCTGAAGGACGACAGCGTTCCGGTGCAGCACAATCTCGCCTACTACGACGCGCCGGAGCAGCGGTTCTGCCCTGCCGGTGTCTACGAGATCATGCGCGATGATGACGGATCGAACCCGCGTCTGCAGATCAACGCCCAGAACTGCGTCCACTGCAAGACGTGCGATATCAAGGACGTGACGCAGAACATCAACTGGGTCACACCGGAAGGCGGCGGCGGCCCGAATTACCCCAACATGTGATCAGGCCGCATCGGGAAAGCGCGCGGCAAGGCCCTCGGGCGACAGCCGCGCCACATTCGCGACCTGACTGACGGTGTGATAGGTGCCGCAGAGCGCGATGACCTCCAGTTGCTGCGCGACCGTCCAGCCGTCCCGGAAGGCCTGCAGCACCGGATCAGGCAGATCACCTGACGCCGCGAGGCTGTCGGTCACGGAAAGCAGCGTGCTCTCCCGTCCGGACCAGCACGCGGCATGCGGATCCGCCTGCACCGTTGCCGCAATCTGCTCCGGCGTGAAACCGGCGGCCTCCGCAAAGACGGTGACATGCACCCCCCATTCGTACTCGCAGCGCCAGTGGGCCGTCGTGCGCAGGATGACGATCTCCCTTTCCCGCAGAGGCAGCGGGCTTTCCTGGTCCAGCAGGTTCGGCACCCCCTTGCGCAGGAAACGCGTGCTGTTGGCGAAGGTCCGGAACAGGCTGAGCAGATGCCCCTGCACACGCGGGTAGCTTTCCAGCAGGGCAGCGGTCTCGGCCTCGAAGGGCGGTTCCACGGGGGAGAGAATGTTGGTCATGGTGTCAGTACTCCAAGCTTGCTACAGAATGTGTAGGAGCAATTTAGCTACAAATTATGTAGCGTCAAGGAGGTTGTCTTGAGCTTTGGACCCGTGCGGGGATCGACCACAGGTCGCCCGATCATGGTGCTGTTCGATATTCTGGGACAGCGCTGGAGCCTGCGGATCCTGTGGGAACTGCGACAGGGGCCATTGACGTTCCGGGCGCTGCGGGACGCCTGTGACGGGGCATCGCCGACCGTTCTGAACACACGCCTGAAGGCACTGCGCCAGCTCGGGCTGGTGGACCTGGGGCCTGATGGTTATCTGCGGACTGCCGACGGCAATGACCTGGGCAAGCAGCTGGCCGACCTTGACCGCTGGGCCAACGAATGGGCGGACCGCAGCGAACCGGAAAGCCCGCAGCAGTCCTGAAGCCACAGCGCATTCAGCCCCGGGGCCGACCATCGCCGAAATGGGCCTGCCAGGCAGAGGGGGAGACACCCTTCTGGCGCTGGAAGGCCCGGCGCATGCCACCCGATCACCGCTGACCGGGCGACACCCCGTCAGTCAGCAGCCGTGCTGGCAAGCTGGTGGCGGGTCAGCGCGGGCGGGGTCAGGCCGGAAACCTCCGTGATCAGTTTTGCCAGCATCGCCCGCGGAAAGTCGTTGAAACCCAGCGTCGGCAGGACGAACGCACCGTTGCCGCCTGCCACGTCGGTCTCGAAATAGCGCACCAGTTCCTCGCGATCCTCGTGCTCCTTGCGGTCCTGCAGGATCGGCAGGCCATTGATCACGATGCCGCGCAGCACCACCAGGTCACGGGCCTCCGCCGCCTTCACGCCCTGATTGGAGGGGTCATCGCCCGACAGATCGATGATGCGCCGGCGCCCCTCGAAGCGGTTGCTGTCGATCTCGTCGGCCCCCCGCAGCAGCGCCGTGCCGATGGCAGTGAAACTCAACCCATCCCACGGCGGTTCCGTCTCGGCTGCAACGCGGCTGGCAAAGGCGTGTGCGCTGGAGTCATCCGTGATCAGGGTCCAGGGCACGGCCATGATCTGATTCTCCGGCCCGGCCCAGAACATGACGGCCACGGCGGCACGCCCCGTCGGCAGATTGCGGATGGCGGAGATCAGGCGCGCATTGCGGAAGGCCGCCGCCAGTCCGGTGATCTGAGAGGCATGTTCCTCCACCGTGACGCTATGTGAGACATCCAGTGCCAGCAACAGTTCCAGATCAACCGGCTGCCGCTCCTGCGCCGATGCGGACCAGGCGAAAGGCAGTACCAGCATACAGAAAATCATCGAAAATCGCCGCGCCACGCATCAATCCTCCCCCTACGTCACCGACATTGTTGCAAATGTTTCACTGCTGTTGGACACTTGACGCATTCAAAGAGCGGCATGCAATGCAAAAGAAACGCCGCCTGGGAGGAGATAACCATGTTGAAACGCGTACTCTGTGCGGCGGTGATTGCTGGCATGCCGGTAATCGCCGGGGCGCAGACCATTGACGACCTCAAGAACGACGCCGCGACGACTGACGATGTGCTGACGCTTGGCATGGGCTGGGGCCAGACCCGTTACAGCCCGCTGGAGCAGATCAACGCGAAGAACGTCGGGCGTCTGGTTCCGGTCTGGAACTACAGCCTCGGTGACAACCGTGGTCAGGAGGCACAGCCGATTGTCCACAATGGAGTCATGTACGTCACGACCCACGACGCGACACATGCCATTGACGTCCGGACCGGCAAGAACCTCTGGGTCAACAAGATCGAGTATCCGCCGGAGACACCTCGTATCGTCTGCTGCGGCATCGTCAATCGCGGTGCTGCCGTGCTGGATGGCCGCCTGTTCCGGGTGACGCTGGACGGCAATGTCATCGCGATCAACATGGAAACCGGTGAGGAGATGTGGCGTTCCGCTGCGGCCTCCATCGATGACGGCTATTCCATGACCCTGGCACCGCTGGTGACCCCGGCAGCCGTGATCACCGGCGTATCCGGCGGCGAGTACGGCACCCGTGGCTTCATCGACGGCTGGGATCCGGCAACCGGTCGCCACCTGTGGCGCAAGTACGTGATTCCCGGGCCGGGCGAAGAGGGCAACGAGACCTGGCCGGGTGACACCTGGAAGCATGGTGGCGCGCCGACCTGGATCACCGGTTCCTACGATCCGGAGCTGAACCTGGTCTACTGGGGCACGGGCAATGGCGGTCCCTGGAACGCCGAGTTCCGCAAGGGCGACAACCTCTACATCACCTCCACCCTGGCCATGCGCCCGGAAACCGGTGAGATCGTCTGGCATTACCAGTACTCGCCGAACGATCCGTATGACTACGACGAGGTGGGCGAGAACATCCTCACGGACATGATGATCGACGGCAAGAACCGGAAGGTCATGATCCATGTCGCGCGCAACGGCTTCCTGTATGTGCTGGATCGCACCAACGGCGAATTGCTGCGGGCCAACCAGTACGTCAAGAATCTGAACTGGGCCGACGGGATCGACATGAAGACCGGTCGCCCCATCGATTCGGAGATCACCAAGAAGATGCGGGCGGGCGAGGAAATCGTCGTCTGGCCGGGTGCTTTCGGTGGCAAGAACTGGTTCCCGGCGTCCTACAGCCCGAAGACCGGTCTGGTCTATTCCAACACGCTGGAAATCGGCATGGGCTACAAGCCCATCGAGCCGAAGCTGGTGAAGGCCACGTTCTACGTCGGCATCGACCTCTCGAAGGCGCTGTTCTACGTCAAGGAAGGCGAGAAGCACTCCTACCTGCGGGGCATTGACCCGCTGACGGGCAAGGCCAAGTGGGAAGTCGGCTTCGACGTCGCCAACTGGAGCGGCACGATGGCAACCGGCGGTGGTCTTGTCTTCACGGGTGCACAGACCGGTGAGTTCATGGCCTTCGACGCCGACAACGGCAACAAGCTCTGGCAGTTCCAGACGGGCTCCGGGATCATCGGTCAGCCGGTGACCTACACGATCGATGGCGTGCAGTACGTCACGGTTGCGTCGGGTATCGGTGGTGCCTACCGGAACTACTTCCCGCTGCTGGGTGGCGTGAATGCCCCCGAAGTGGTGGAAGAACTGACCAAGGTGCAGCCGGGTGGATCCTTCTGGACCTTCGCGCTGCTGAAGTAAGCGTCCCCTGTGGACGTCCGAGGGGGTCGCCTGCACACCGGGCGGCCCCTTCTGCTTCTCTGGCTTCCAAGAACGAACCTACTGGAGAAATCGGACAATGCGTGCTCGATGGATCAAACTGCTCGGCATCGGCGCAACGATGCTCGCGACCATGACCTTCTCGCTGTCGGCGCAGGCCGCTGGCACGGCAGAGACAGGCAAGGAACTCTACAACACCTATTGCGTCATCTGCCACGGACCAAACATGGTCAACTCCGGCGCCCGCGCCTTTGACCTGCGCAAGTTTCCGCTCGGTGACCGGGCGCGCTTCGTCAAGTCGGTTAAGGATGGCAAGAAGGGGCGCAACGAGATGCCGGCCTGGGGCGACATTCTGACGGCGGAAGAAATCAATCACCTCTGGGCCTATACCAAGACCAGGGGCAAGATGTGATGCGCCTTCCGTTTCGTGACGCTCTTGCCGGACTTGCCGCCACTGCCGCGACTGCGCTGCTGCTGGCCGCCGGGGCACAGGCCCAGCCTGCGCCCCTGAAGATATGTCTGGAGGAGGATTCGCCACCGCTGTCATTCAGCTTCGGCCCCCGCAAGGGCGGCTTCGATCATGGTGTGGCGGAAGAGATCGCGAAACGCATGGGTCGCCCCCTGAAGGTTCAGTGGTTCGAGTCGGAGAACGACGAGGAAGCGGTGCCGGTGTGGGAGGCCAATGCCCTGCTCAGCGACGGGCTCTGTGACCTGATCGCGGGCTATCCCCTGCTCGGCTCCACTCTCGGCAAGCCGGAAACCGACAAGGGCGCGGTCCCGGAATATGAAGGCATGAATCGTTCCGAACGCGGCCGGCTGGTGAAACTCGGCGTGCTCAGTGCGACACAGCCCTACTACCGCGCAGGCTATGGCGTCATCGTCGGCCCGGCGGCAGAGGGCCGCCCCATCGACCGCCTGGCCGACCTGAAGGGCCTGCGGCTGGGGGCCGAAGTCGGCACGATGGCCAGCGTGCTGCTGTTCCGCAATGCGGGCGGTGTGCTGGTCGATGACATCTCCAATGTCTCGGAAACCAAGGATCTGCTGGCGCGCACGGCGGCGGGCGAATTCGATGCCGTGCTGATCGAACTGCACAAGTTCGACAACTTCCGACGGCGCAACCCGGACACCCCCCTGCACTGGAGCGGATACGTGCATCCCTTCGGCGTCAACATGGGCCTGGCCGTGCTGGAACGCCACGGCGCCCTGCGCGAACAGGTGAATGTGATTCTCGACGCGATGAAGGCGGATGGTACGCTGAACGCGCTGGCGGAACGCTGGCAGATGACGCGCATCCCCCCGGCAGCGCCGTGGGTGCTGGAGCGTTTGACCCCCGGAATGCTCAACGCAGGATAATCCATGTCCCGGCCTTCGCCACGGCCCCTGAATCTGTTGTCCGCCCTGATCGCGAGCCTGTCCGTCATGGTGACGGCCTTCATCGCCGAGGCGCAGGAAGATCCGCTGAAATGGCTGCCGCCCGGATCACGGATCGAGGCCACGCTGTCCGAATATCCGGCACGGGCCGTCGTTGCGGAGCAACGCGGCGGCACGGTCGGCCATCTGGCACGTCTGGGGGAGCTGGTGTTTCGCAGCCCGCTGACACTGGGGCGCGACGCCGCCCGGCGCGGCCTGTCATGCGATGCCTGCCACACCAATGGTGCTGCCAATACGGCCTTCATGATCCCCGGCGCATCGGATCGTCCAGGCAACATCGATCTGACCCATCGGGAGTTCCACTTCCGGGAGGATGACGGTCTCGAAAATCCGGTCAACATCCCCAGCCTGCGCGGTGTGCGCTGGACCGCGCCCTATGGTCATGACGGACGGTTCCCGACCCTGCGCGCCTTCAGCCACAATGTCATCACGCGGGAATTCGGCGGGCCACCGCTGGAGGACTGGCTGATGGATGCGCTGGTGGCCTGGCAGATGGAGTTCGGTTTCACCGACCGGGACCGCGCACAAGCGACCAGCGATGCCTATCGCGCGAACTGCCTGTCCTGCCATGGTGACGGCACGATTCTGCCCGGCGCCAAGGTATACGACATCGGGACAGGACGTCTGGTGCAGGCCCCGCCACTGTTCGGTCTGGCCGAAAGCGCGCCCTATCTGCACGATGGTTCTGCCGCGACGGTCGGGGACGCGGTGCGCGCCCACGATGATCTGAACCTGTCCGACGCGACCCTGGCAGCGGTGATCGGCGACGCCGAACACCTTGGCACCGTGACCCGGCGCTTCGATCCGGAGACACTGACCGGCGATCTCCGGCGGCTGGACGGGTTTCTCGACCTGGTGAACCAGCAATTGCTGGACGAGGACGGCGTCAGGGCAGACCGGATCGGCGACATGGTGGCGATGGAGATCGGCCACATCTACCGGCGCTTCGATCCGGCGGCGGAGAATGCGCGGGCACTTGTCCGCCAGTGGGCAAGGACACTGGCGCAGGTCATGCGGACCGGCCTGGAACGGGATTATCCCGGCGCACGCGACCTGCTGGCGGCGCTGAAGGACACGATTGCCGGTGACCTGCCGCGTCTGCAGGAACATGAACAGACATCGCTCTACGCCAGCGCGGCGGCCAACGTCGAGAAGGGGACAGACCAGTGAAGTTCTACGATTATTTCCGTTCGTCCGCAGCCTATCGCGTGCGCATCGTGATGAACCTGAAGGGTGTGGAGGCGGAGCGGATCTTCGTCAACCTGTTCAAGGGGGAACAGCGCGCGGAGTCCTTTCGGGAGATCAGCCCCTCCGGGCTGGTTCCGGTGCTGGAGCATGACGGCAACCGCATCTTCCAGTCACTGGCGATCATCGATTACCTGGATGCGCTCTATCCGGAGCCACCGATGGTGCCATCCGACGCCGCCGGGCGGGCGCGGGTGCTGGGGATCGCGCTGGCGATCTCCGCCGATATTCACCCCCTCGGCAACCTGCGGGTCCTGAACCACGTCGAGCATGAGGTCGGTGGCGGCAAGGCGGGCCGCGCCGCATGGATCGCCCACTGGGTCCACGACGGGCTGGCCGCGCTGGAGGCTCGACTGTCGACAGAGAAGCAGACAGGCACGTTCTGTCACGGGGAAGCTCCGGGCATCGCCGATGCCTGCCTGGTGCCGCAGATCTTCTTCGCCCGGCGCTTCGATCTTGACCTCGGCGCCTACCCGACACTGGTCCGCATCGACGCCGCCTGCAACGCACTGCCCGCCTTCGCCGACGCCCACCCGATGAAGCAGCCCGACGCGGCGTGAGGGGCAGACACGACCGGAAGGGGCCATGGCAGGGGCGGTGACGCCACCTGACGCCGCATTCCATTTGTCGCACCGCATATGGCGTCTGGAGCCCGAACCCGAACTCGCTCTCGGAACAGGATCATTTCCTTGCTGCCCCTTGCGGGGGAAGTGGGTCGAGAGGGTGACGCCGCAGGCTGCAGCACTGCGGCCTGATCGCTGTTCGGCTTCGCCGATTCACCCCCTACCCGACCTTCCCCCATCAAGGGGGAAGGAGAGCTGTCCACACTTCGATACGGTCGTGATCAGCCCTTGGCGTCGCGGGCCTTCGCGATCATCGACAACATCTGCTCCGTGCTGATCGCACCGGGGATGACCTGATCGCCAATGATGAAACCGGGCGTGCCGGTGATCTTGAGCGTGCGCGCCAGTGTGTAGTTCCGGCTGATCGCGGTATCGACTTCCGGGCTCTTCATGTCGGCCTTCAGTGCCTCGATATCCAGCCCGAGATCACGCGCGACGGCCAGAACCCTGTCTTCCGTGAAGCTGCCGCGTTCCTGCATCAGGGCGACATGCATGTCGTAGTAGCGGTCCTGCTTCGCCGCAGCCAGCGCACCGCGGGCGGCCAGGACGGAGTCCTCACCCAGGATCGGAAATTCCTTGAACACCAGGCGGACATTGCCGTCCTTGTGGATGGCCTCCATCAGCGACGGGAAGGCCCGCTTGCAGTAGCCGCAGCGGTAGTCGAAGAACTCCACCACCGTCACGTCACCGTCCGGGTTGCCCGCCACGAAGCGACCGGTCGGATCGTCGAGCTGGGTCATGTGCGCGGCGATCATGGCGCTGGTGCGCTCGTTCTCCGCCACTTCCGCGCGGCGCTGCATCTCCTCCAGGGCCTCTACGATCACCTCCGGATGACGCAACAGGTAGTCGCGGACAATCTGTTCGATTTTCGCCTGTTCGTCCGGTTTCGGCGCCTCGGCCTGCACCGGCAATGTGAACAGGAGCGCGAGGGCAAGGGCGAGCATGGTTCTGATCAAAGGACAGACTCCCGATTGAATGGGCCGCATTTCGTGCTGACCCTTCTGCCTGCGTCATACCCGGACCGCAAGCCACATCCGTGTGAAAGAGCAGGCGGCTGCCGTCAACGCGCCCGCCGCCTGATGGTGGTGATGGCATTCTGGATATCCAGTGCCCGGTAATAGTCAGGCGACCCCTTGGGCAACATGCCGAGCGCACGCACGACCTGTTCCTCCGCGAAATCGAGCTGTCCCGTATGGAAATACTGCTCTGCCCCGGCCAGCAGGGACATGCCCCGGTTGCCCAGCCTGCCATAGACGATGGCGAGCTGGCTCCAGGCCTGGGCGTTGTCATTCTCGAACCGGACAACCTCTTCCAGCAGGGCCTGTGCCTCCGTGTCCGTTGCGGGCGTGCCGGTTGCGATCAGGGCCTGTGCCAGCATCGTCGAGACGGCCGCATGCTGAATACGCTCCGCCGCCTGGCGCAGCGGTGGCAGTGACTCCGCCACGCGTCCCCCCTCCAGCAGGATCTGCCCGCGCAGTTCGACGAAATAGTCATTGTCCGGATAGGACGCGATCAGGGCATCGACCTCGGACAGGGCCTCGTCCGTCCGGGCCAACCGCATGAACGCGACCGAGCGGGCGTAGCGCGCCACATCGGAAGTATCCTCCGGCGGATAGTCCCGCATGATGTCGCGCGGCTCCCGCACGAAACCGGCGAGCTTGGCCCGCATCAGTTCATGCGCACGCACCATGTCCGGCGGATCCGGGCGGTCTGCCAGCGGCGACTTCGAGACCCGGTTCTCCAGTGCCTCGATACGCTCGAAGCTGACCGGATGGGTGCGCAGATAGCTGTTGCCGCCCCGGTCGCCGATCAGAAAGGACTGCTGGTCCAGCACGTTCAGGAACTCGACGATACCTTTCGGTGACCACCCCGCCCGCTCCATCAGTTCGACAGCGGCCTGGTCGGCAGCGGATTCCTGATTGCGGGAATAGGCGAGAAACATCCCGGTTCCGGCTGACGATCCACCCGCGATCAGGCCGCCTGCCGCGCGTCCGTTGCCGGCTGCCGCAGCGGCGATGCCGCCCAGCAGTGCCGCAATGATCGAAAGGGTCTGGGCATTGGCCAGCACCTCCGCCGTGCGGGACAGGTGACCGCCCCGGATATGACCGGTTTCATGGGCCAGAACACCCACAAGCTGGCGCGGCAGTTCGGTCTTCAGGATCAGTCCCGTGAAAACGAAGATCCGCTGTCCCCCGGCGACGAAGGCATTCAGTGACGGGTCATTGACCAGATAGGTGCGCGCCACCCGCGGGTCCAGATTTGCGGCCTGGAACAACGGCTTGGCGTAGAGCGCCAGGATATGCTCTATTTCCGCGTCCCGTACCAGATTGAGGGAGCGGTTCTGGGCATGGGTCGGCAGGGTGAACAGCAGCATCAGTACCAGTGCCGAACAGATGCTGGCAATCTGTCCACGCAGGCCCTGGCCGCGTGTCAGCGACTGCAGTCGGTTCAGGCGTCGCACCTTGGCGGTACTCCTCGGGACAGGTTTGTCGGGCTGCTGATGATATTGAAGGAAATGATGGCATGAAAGTGTCCAAGCGTGGTGCCGTTCCGCCATTCTACGTCATGGAAGTCATGAAAGCGGCGGCGCAGCGGGAGGCGGAGGGCAAGCCCGTGCTGCATCTGGAGGTCGGGCAACCCTCCACCCCCGCACCGTCCGGCGTGCTGAAGGCGGCCATCGCGGCGGCTGAGGGGCAGCGTCTCGGCTATACGGATGCGCTGGGCATTCCCGAACTGCGGGCCCGCATCGCGCGCCATTACCGGGACTACTACGGAGTACGGATTCCGGCGGAGCGGATTGCCGTCACCACGGGATCATCGGGCGCGTTCCTGCTGTCCTTCCTCGCCTCCATGGATGCGGGCGACCGCATCGCGCTGGCAGAACCCGGCTACCCGGCCTATCGCAACATCCTGACCTCGCTGGATGTCGAGGCCGTGGGCGTGCCGACCGGACCGGCGACACGTTTCCAGCCAACGCCCGAACTGCTCGACCAGGTGGAGGGGCCACTGGACGCCCTGCTGGTGGCCACGCCGGCCAACCCGACCGGCACCATGCTGGATACCGAAGCGCTGCGCAGCCTGATCAGCTATTGCGACCAGCGCGACATGCGGCTGATCGTGGACGAGATCTATCACGGCATCACCTATCACGGCCCCGCGGTCACGGCGGCGGCGCTGAGCGACCGGGTCATCATCATCAACAGCTTCTCGAAGTACTTCTCCATGACCGGCTGGCGGCTCGGCTGGATGGTGGTGCCGGAGGACCTGCACAGGTCCGTGGAATGCCTGGCGCAGAACCATTTCATTTCGCCCCCGGCCCTGTCGCAGCATGCCGCCATCGCCGCGTTCGACTGCCAGGATGAGGTGGAGGCGAACATGGTCAGGTATCGCCGGAACCGCGACCTGCTGCTGCGCGAACTGCCGAAGGCGGGACTGGATGAACTCGCCCCGGCGGACGGTGCCTTCTACATCTATGCCAATGTCAGCCGTCACACGAATGACTCGGTCACCTTCTGCAAGCGGATGCTGGCAGAGACCGGGATCGCGGCCACGCCGGGCATCGACTTCGATCCGGCGCGCGGCCACCAGTATGTCCGCTTCTCCTTTGCCGGAACCACCGAGGACATGGCGGAGGCGGCGGCGCGGCTGAAGGACTGGCTGAAATGACCGGCCACGCCTTCGATGGGCGGGTGCTGGACGCCAGCATCGACCCGGAGCAGCTTTCGCTGTTCCCCGACATCTCCGGCAACACGATCAACGGGCTGGGCGAGTCGGCAGTACGCCCCCCTTCCCCGATCTACTGGCAGGACCCGCGCAGTCTGGCGCACGGCAGACTGCAGAACTGGATGCTGGAGAAGACCCGCCGTGACGTGCCGGAGATCATGGAGATGCGCCATGGTCTCGGCGGGCGCGGCAATGAGGAACGCGCACCAGTTGCCGACCACAGGGCCGATGGCACTGCCGCCGGGTTCACCACGCAGGTGAAGGCATATGCCCTGACCGCCGAAGCCGATGACGTCGGCATCGCCCGGATGCGGCCGGAATGGGTCTATGAGGGGCACACGGTCGAACTGCCCAACGTCATCATCGTGCTGGTGCGGATGGATCACGCCGAGCTGGCCACCGCACCGGAGCCGCCATCGGTCGTCGAGGTAATGCGCCAGTACAATCGCGGCACCCGCGCCGCCCGTGCGGTCGCGGACTGGATCAGGCAGCGCGGCTTTCAGGCCGTGCCGCACGGTGGCCCGGTCGGCGGCCCGCTGGTCATGGTTCCGGCAGCCATCGCGGCAGGTATGGGCGAACTGGGCAAGCACGGGTCGATCATCCACCGCCGCTTCGGCTCATCCTTTCGGCTGGCCGCCGTGCTGACCGACATGCCGCTGGACGTGGACACCCCCGACGCCTTCGGTGCCGATGGCTTCTGCGAGAACTGTCAGGTCTGCAGCCGCGCCTGCCCGCCGGACGCCATCGCGGACCACAGGCAGACCGTGCGCGGCGTCGGGAAATGGTACGTCGATTTCGACCGCTGCGTGCCCTACTTCAACCAGACCTACGGCTGCGGCATCTGCATCGCCGTCTGCCCCTGGAGCCGCCCGGAAGTCGGCCCGAAACTGCTGCAGAAGATGCTGCGGCGGCTGGAATAGGGCTCGGGCGGGACCAGCGCGATCTCAGAGAGAGGCGCTCGGTCGTTCCTTCATCTTCGTGTACCAGACGTTCAGGGCAGGTTTCGTTTCATCGACGCGGACCTTGATGATGCGGGCGAAGTCGACGAACACGAACGTGGTGATGTCGGCGTAGGAAAAGCTGTCCCCCACCATCCATTCGCGCCCGCTCAGCCGTTCCTCCAGCATGTCCAGGAAGCGTCCGGCGCGCCTGACGCCACGCTCGGCCAGTTCCGGGATCTGGTCGTAATTGTCGGGACCGGGCAGGGCGCGGCCCTTCATGTGCGGGTTGCCGTTGCGCAATGCCTCCGCGACGGCGGCACCCCCCTGGCTTTCGGCGATGGCGGCCCATTGCAGGATCTCGGCCTTCTGCGCCGGTGTCGTTCCCATCAGTTTCGGTCCGTCGCCGACTTCGTCCAGATAGGCGGCAATCGCCAGGTTCTCGGTCAACGTGACACCGTCATCGGTCTCCAGCGCCGGCACTGTCGCCCGCGGATTGACCTTCAGGAAATCGTCGCCGAGCTGTTCACCCTTCGCGATGGAAATCTCGGTCGTCGGGATATCCAGCCCCTTCTCCGCAATGAAGATGCGCGCGCGGCGCGGGCTCGGTGCAGTACCACAATCATAGAAACGCATGGATCAGTCCTCCCCAGGATCAGAAGTCGGATGCGGCGCGCGACAGCGGAAACATCCGCCGTCACGCGCCATCATCAGCAGCAGGAATATTGGTCAGCAGCCATCAAAGGCCAAGTTCGCCCTTCACGGCGGCCATGCCATTACCACCGTCCAGGGTGGTGACACCGTCCAGCCATTTGCCCAGCACCGCCGGATGCGCCTTCAGCCAGGCCGTGGCCGCCTTCTTCGGTTCCTCGTCATCGTTCAGGATCGCGCCCATGATCTCGTTTTCCATGGCCAGGCTGAACTTCAGGTTGCCCAGCAGCTTGCCCACATTCGGGCATTCCGCCACATAGCCCGCACGAACGTTGGTATAGACAGTGGCGCCGCCATAGTTCGGGCCGAACCAGTCATCGCCGCCCGAGAGATAGGCCATCTTGTGGTTGGCGTTCATCGGATGCGGCTCCCAGCCCAGGAACACCACATCCTCGCCACGGCGGGCGGCGCGGCTGACCTGTGCCAGCATCCCCTGCTCCGACGATTCGACGACCTCGAAGCCCTTCAGGCCGAAGGCGTCCTTCTCGATCATGTCCAGGATCAGGCGGTTGCCATCGTTGCCCGGCTCGATGCCGTAGATCTTGCCGTCGAGGCGGTCGCTGAACTTCGCGATGTCGGCGAAGCTCTTCAGCCCGGCGTCATAGGCCCCCTGGGTCACGGCCAGGGTATATTTGGCCCCCTCCAGATTGACGCCCACGGTCTCGACGCTGCCGTCCTCCCGATAGGGAGCGATGTCGGCCTCCATCGTCGGCATCCAGTTGCCCAGGAAGATGTCGATGTCGCCGTTCTTCAGCGAGGTATAGGTGACCGGAACCGACAGCACCTTCACATCCGGCTCGTACCCCAGCGCGGAGAGCACCACCGAAGTTGCCGCCGTCGTCGCCGTGATGTCGGTCCAGCCGACATCGGAGAAGCGGACCGTCTCGCAGGCCGCCGGATCGGCTGCCATTGCGTTTCCGGCCACCAGGGTCGCCATGCCCGCCGCCAGTCCGATACCGGCAAGGCGCCTCAGTTGTCGCCGAAGGCTGCTGTGGTGTCCCATTGTGCTCTCCCGTCCTGTTGTCCAGATGGTTTGTTCGGACACGCATGGAAGCATTGAACGAATGCCGCGACAACAGCCGCCTTCAGCGGCTAGATTTGGTGCGAACAGCAAGGGGAGAACATATCATGCGTGTCGAGGGGAAGATCTGCGTCATCACGGGCGGCGCATCCGGGATCGGCAAGGCTTTGGCGGAACGGTTCCATGCGGAGGGCGCGAAGGGCATCGTCGTCGCCGACCTGCAGGAAGAGGCGCTGAAACAGGTCGCGGAATCAGTCGGTGGCCTGGCCGTCGTCACCAATGTCGCGAAGGAGGCCGACATCCAGGCACTCGTCGCAGCGGCGGAGAAGGCCTACGGCCACATCGACGTCTTTGTCTCCAACGCCGGTATCGCGCGCATGGGCGGACTGGATGCCTCCGATCAGGACTGGCAGCAGAACTGGGACATTCACGTCATGGCGCACGTCTATGCCGCCCGCGCGGTGGCAGAGAAGATGGCTGTCCGTGGCGGCGGCTACCTGATCAATACGGCGTCGGCGGCCGGGCTTCTGACCCACGTCAATTCCTCCACCTATTCGGTCACCAAGCATGGCGCCGTCGCCTTCGCCGAATGGCTGTCGATCAACTATGGCGACCGTGGTGTCCGGGTCTCGGTGCTGGCACCTCAGGCCGTACGCACCGCCATGACGACAGGGCGCGACGTCACCATCGCATCGGTGGACGGCATGATGGAACCGGAGCAACTGGCCGATTGCGTCATTCGCACCATGGACAGCGAAGAGTTCCTGATCCTGCCGCACGAGGAAGTGCGGGAGTACATGAAGCGCAAGGTCCTCGACGTCGACCGCTGGCTGAAGGGCATGCGCCGCTTCAAGGCCAAGCGCGGCGACGGCTCGACCTGAGTGAGGTCTCACCTGCTTTGAACTGAGGTGCCATGCAGTGATATGATAGGCAACCAGGACAGTTTTGGTCAGGAGTTTACCTATCATGGCGTCGGACGTTGCTCTCGGAACTCACTACGAGAACTATCTGCAGGAGCAGGTGGCCAGCGGTCGCTACCGCGACACAAATGATGTGCTGCGATCCGCGCTCCGGCTTCTGGAAAGTGAGGAAGAACTCAAGGCCCTGAAACTGGCCGAACTGCAACATGCAGTGCAGCTGGGTGCGGAGAGTGGTCCGGGCACCTCCGCCGATGCCGTGTTTGAACGGCTGGAGAAGAAGTACGAGGAGCTTGTTCGCAGTCAGGCCTGATGGTGGAGGTCCGTTTTTCACCAGCGGCGGAGTCTGATCTCGAGATGATCGCCGCGTTCATTGCGCGGGATGATCCACGGCGGGGGCTTGCCTTTGTCAGAGAGCTGCAGGAACGCACTGCCATCCTCTCGGAACATCCAGAAGCCGGTCCGACGCGGGATGCTGTCAGACCCGGACTGCGGGCGCTCACACACGGGCGCTATGTGATCTTTTGCAGTATCCACCGGTCAGCGGTGCGTATCGAACGCGTTCTGCACGGCGCCAGAGATGTTTCGCAGCATCTGAAGCCCTGATCCGGCCTTCAGCCGCCGCGCAGCACATGCGGTTCCGCCAGATACTCGGCGGACTGCATCTCGTGCAGGCGGCTGGCGGTGCGGTGGAATTCGAAGGCGCCATCGCCGGAGGGATACAGGTCGTCGGGTGAGGCATCGGCGGCGCAGATCAGCTTGGTGCGGTTCTCGTAGAGCGCGTCGATCAGCGTGACGAAGCGTTTCGCCTCGTTGCGCTTCTCCCGCGTCATCTTCGGCACCTCGGCCAGGATCAGGGTGTGATAGCGCTCCGCCAGTGCCAGATAGTCGGCGGCCCCGAGAGGGCGTTCGCACAGGCTGGCGAATGTCATGAAGGCCACGCCCTTGGCCGACCGGGGAATCTCCAGTGTCCGTCCCTGGGTGGTCAGGCTGTCGGCCTCCGCCTCCTCCCCCTCCGTCAGTGCCGCGAAGTCCTTCTCCAGCGCCGCATCCGCTTCCGCCCCCAGGGGCGAGACATAGACCGGCATCTGGTTCAGCCGGTCCATGCGGTAATCGGTCGGGCTGTCGAGATGCAGAACGTCGAGCTTCTGCTGCAGCAGATCGATGAACGGCAGGAAGAGCTGGCGGTTGAGGCCATCCTTGTAGAGATCGACAGGCGCACGGTTCGACGTCGCGACCACCACGACTCCGCGCGCGAACAGTTCCGTGAACAGCCGCCCGAGGATCATCGCATCGGCCACGTCCGTGACCTGGAATTCGTCGAAGCAGAGCAGCGTCGCCTCCGACGCCACCCGGTCCGCGATGGGCGGGATCGGATCGTCGCCGTCGCGCGCTTCCCTGGCGGTCTGTCGGAACCGGTGGGCGTACGCATGCACCTCCAGCATGAAGCGGTGGAAGTGGATGCGCCGTTTCCGCTCCACCGGGGCAGTGTCGAAGAAAAGGTCCATGATCATCGACTTGCCGCGCCCGACACCGCCATAGATGTAGAGGCCGGAAGGCACTTCCCCCATCTTCTTGCGGGCACCGAACTGGAACAGGCGGCGGACGCTCTTCTCCTTGCCCGGGTCATAGCCCTGCAGGCGGTGATGCAGCGACTGCAGCTTCTCCGCCGAAAGCTCCTGCACCGGGTCGTGGTTCAGTTCGCCCGCCTTGACGAGCTTGCGGTAACTGTGGATCGGGCCGGCGCTGTCCAGTTCGACCGCGCTCACAGGCTCAACCTCATGCCATCCTCCGCCACGGTCCAGCCATGGGCCTCGACTTCCGCACGTTCAGCGGCATCCCGGCGCAATACAGGGTTGGTATTGTTCAGATGAATGAAGACCTTGCGTCCGACCTCCAGCCCGTCGAAGGCGGCCAGCGTTCCGTCCGGTCCGCTGATCGACATGTGGCCCATCCGCTGTCCGGTCTTGATGCCCACCGATTGCACCATCATCTCGTCGTCGGTCCAGAGAGTCCCGTCGAAGAACACCATGGCCGCGCCCTTCAGGCGAGCGGCCAGTTCATCGGTCATGCGGGCACAGCCGGGAATGTAGAACAGTTTCCGCCCCTGCCCGTCCGTGATCTCCACGCCCACCGTATCCTCGTCAACCGTCCCGAAATTGTTGTCGGCCGAGCCATCCTCCAGCCAGAGCGCCACCTTGCCGGGTACGGGGAAGACTGTCAGCGAGAGCCCAAGGGGCGTGCCGTCCTGCTCGGTCAGGTCAACCGGCTGGTTCAGGGTGAAGGGGCGCCGATCGACGAACTTCGGGTTCAGCACGTTGAAGATCGTGTTGGCGGCCAGCACGTCCTGGATACGCTGCGTCGCATAGAGCGCCAGCGGCTGGCTTTCCCGCAGGTTCAGCAGCCCCGCCGTATGATCCACATCGCCATTGGTCAGCACCGCGGCGCGAATCGGGCTGTCGCGCATGCCGCTCTTCGGGTGCAGCACCGGGTTGCTCTCGATCTGATGGCGCAGGTCCGGGGAAGCGTTGAACAGGACAAACCGCGCCCCGTCCGCCGACACCGCAATGGACGACTGGGTCTGCGCCTGCAGCGCGGGATCACCGTCCCAGAAGGCGCGGCAGTTGATGCAGTTGCAGTTCCATTGGGGAAACCCGCCACCTGCGGCGGCACCCAGCACCAGCACTTCCATGTCGTCCCCCCGATTCCAGAAACGTCTTCCGGCAGACAATAACCCTATCTGTCCAGGGTTGGCATCTCGATCACCTTCACGGTGGCCGAAGCGGTCGCGACCGGCCCATCCGCGCCGTCGGTCAATTCCGCCTCGACGAACTTGGTGCTGGCGCCGCCACCGATGACGCGCGCCGTCACCCGCGCGTCCCCGGCGCGCGCGCTGCGCACAAAATTGACGTTCATCGTGATGGTGACCCCGTACATGCCAACGCCCCTGTTGCGGCTGGACGCGCCACCGCCCGCGATACCGCAGTCCAGGAAGGCGGCGATGATGCCGCCATGCACCGACCCGGCGGCATTGAGGTGATAGTCGGTGAAGGTCGTCTCGATGACGTAGAACCCGTCACCACGTTCGATCACCGAAACCGGCATGTGCTCGCTCAACAGCGGCGCACCCTTGATCTCGTTCTGTCGCATGAATCCTCCCCGGGGCCGACTTACCCGACACCATAGGGAGCGCCGCCGAAGACAAAAGCCCGCCAGGCGCATGGGCGGTTCAGCCAATAGAGGCTTCACCTGCACCGCTTCTGGCCCTATCTCTGGGCGACTGACCGTTCAGGAGTTGCCCAGATGAAAGTCGCCATCGTTCCCGTCACACCGTTCCGCCAGAACGCCTGCGTCATCTGGGACCCGGAGACCATGGTCGGCGCGCTCACCGATCCGGGCGGCGACAAGGCACACCTGCTGGAAGTCGCGAAGGAACATGGCGTGAAGCTGGAGAAGATCCTGGTCACCCATGGCCATATCGACCACGCCGGGGCGGTGGCGGAGATCGCCGAAGAACTCGGCCTGCCCATCGAGGGACCGCAGAAGGAAGAGACCTTCTGGATCGACAAGCTGGATGAACAGGGCAGCCGCTTCGGCTTCGACGGCGCACGCGCCTTCACACCGGACCGCTGGCTGGAGGATGGCGACAGCGTCACCGTTGGCGGCATGACGCTGGAGGTACGGCACTGCCCGGGCCATACGCCGGGCCACGTCATCTTCTACAATGCAGCGTCGAAGGTGGCGATTGTCGGTGACGTGCTGTTCCGGGGCTCCGTGGGCCGCACCGACTTCCCCAGGGGAAACCATCACCAGCTCATCACCTCGATCCGGGAGAAGCTCTGGCCGCTGGGGGACGACGTGACATTCGTGCCGGGCCATGGCGACACCTCCACCTTCGGGAATGAGCGCATGTCGAACCCCTATTGTGCTGACTTCGTGGAAATCTGAGCGCCTGCAACGGGCTGAACCGACATGGAATGGCTGAGCGATCCGAACATCTGGGCCTCCCTGGCGACGCTTACCGCGCTGGAGATCGTGCTCGGCATCGACAATCTGGTCTTTCTCTCCATCGTCACCGAGAAGCTGCCACCGGAACGGCAGCCTGCTGCGCGGCGGATCGGTCTGGGGCTGGCGCTGGCGATGCGCATCGCGCTGCTCTCCGTGGTGGTCTGGATCGCGGGACTGGTCGCGCCGGTCTTCAGCATCGGGGAGCACGTGGTCAGCTGGCGTGACATGATCCTGCTCGGCGGCGGACTGTTCCTGATCGGCAAGGGCACCTTTGAAATACATTCGGCTGTCGAGGGTGAGCACGAGGAAGCGGCATCAGGGGCATCCACCAGCTTCGCCTTCGCCATCGCGCAGATCGTGGCGCTGGACCTGGTCTTCTCGCTGGATTCGGTCATCACAGCCATCGGCATGACCCAGAACCTGCCGGTCATGGTGACAGCGGTGGTACTGGCAATGGCTGTCATGCTGTTCGCCGCAGAGCCGGTCTCACGGTTCATCCGCACCCATCCGACGACCAAGATGCTGGCGCTCAGTTTCCTGTTGCTGATCGGGACAGCGCTGATCGCCGATGGCCTGCACTTCCACATCGAACGCGGCTACATCTATGCGGCAATCGTCTTCTCGGTGCTGGTGGAAGTGCTCAACCTGGCGGCGCGGCGCGCAAGGCGGAAGAAGCCCTGAGCCGCGCCCCGCACCGACTGCTCAGCTGAGCATCTGGCCACCGTCGGCGGCAATGGTCTGCCCGGTGACCCAGGACGCCGCATCCGAACCCAGGAACGCGGCCAACTTGCCGACCTCGTCCGCGCGCCCCATGCGACCGTGCGGAATGCTGTCCAGGGTGCCCTTGTACAGTGCCGGATTGTTCTGCCGCGTCACATCCCAGACACCGCCAGGGAACTCGATGGATCCCGGCGCAATGCAGTTCACCCGGATGTTCTTCGACGCCAGTTCCACCGCCTGCGTCTTGGTGTACTGGATCACTGCCGCCTTCACCGCGCCATAGGGAGGCGTACGGCCGGAGGCCATCAGGCCGGAAATCGAGGAAATGTGGATCATGCTGCCGCCGCCGGATTTCTCGATCAGCGGTACCGCCGTCCAGCCAGACCGGACCAGCGCCATCAGGTCGATGTCCAGCCCGGCCTGCCAGCCCTCTTCGTCGTCGGTGCGACCGAAACCGGACGGATTGTTGACCATGACGTTCAGGCCACCCATCGCCTCCGCCGCGCCCTCGATGAAGGCCTTCAGGGCGGCCGGGTCCCCCACGTCGCAGGGCAGCGCGATGATCTGGGTACCATGTGCGGAGAGGCTCTCCTGCGCCTGGTCGAGACTGGACGCCGTCCGGCCACAGATCGCCACATTCGCCCCCTCCCGCGCGAAGGCCTCTGCCATGCCGAAGCCGATTCCACGGCTGCCGCCGGTCACGATGACGTTGCGTCCCTGAAGTCCCAGATCCATTTCGGTGCTCCTCCCGTTTGATACTGGTTCGACTTTGCATCAGGTCATCGGACGACACAACGACGCTGAAGCCCACGATCATCGTTGTCGCCGGACGCCAACTCAGCCTATGGTTGGAAAAGACAGAAAATAGACAATTGGGGCAGAAATGCGCTATCTCATGATCTTGATTGCAGGAGCGATGCTCTTTGGCTGCAAGACTCCGGAACAGCAATATGGAACCGGTCAGTTGGTTGTGAACAGCCGCTTCGCGACAACCATCCACAAGTATTACTACGTGGATCGGCTGCAGCATCTCGAGATCGCTATCGACAGGCAGGGGCGCAATGCCGGCTTGAGGTACTGCTCCAGCGGTGGTGGCAATTGCTTCGAAAGCACCGGCATCAATTCACTCAACGACTGCAACAAGTCCGGCAAGTTCGATTGCGGTATCTTCATGGTCAACAGCAAGGTCGTCTGGAATGGACCGATGCTCTCCCGCCAGTTCCGGCACGGGGCGCTGATGCCTTTCAGCGGCAACTGGAGCTTCAATTTCAGATGGGACAGGGAACCCTATCGGGCAACCGAGCTGCAGGCGCGGCTTGGCAAGCTCTCCTTTCCCGATTCCGGCGAAATGGCCGGCTGCGACCTGACCCTGTCCCAGACTGGGCCGGCATTCGGCACATTTCGCCTGTCCTGTAGCGGTGGATCCTTCGTGATCGGCCGGTTTGCCGCTCCGCCTTCAATGGTCGTGCGCGGCAATGGTGTTGATCAGGATGACAGGCCCTTCAGTTTCCGCCTGGATCTGGGCGCCGGACGGGGCGCGATCTATACGGCGGACCGGACCGTCGCAAAGGCAGGAAGAAGATGGCGATCAGACCCGAGTTCCTTGAATTCACCCTCGAGCACTTCGAACCCGTCGGCTCTATAGAAATCCGACGCATGTTCGGTGGCGCCGGTATGTTTCATCAGGGGCTGATGTTCGCCCTGATCATCCGCGAAACCATCTACATGAAAGTCGATGACGTGAACCGGCCGGACTATGAGGCGGCCGGGTCGGAACCCTTCACCTACGACACGTCGAAGGGAACACGCGGAGTCCTGAGCTATTTCGCCCTGCCCGAGGACCTGCTCGACGACCAGACGGAAGCGGTCGCCTGGGCACACTGTGCGATCGAAGCCGCCTTTCGTACCGATGCTGCCAAACCGCCATCCAAACGCAAGCGAAAGCCCTGAGAATCAGATCAATTCCTGTGGGCACTGAACTGGAATGCAACCGTGCAGGCTGCATTCGGGCGCATTCGCGACGATTTGCCGTGAATTGTTTGTTAACATGGTCACGTCAAGGTGGATCATGCGTTGTCGGCCTGCCTGTTGCGATGCAAATGTGACAGCGGTGCAGGAAGGCCACAGGGCGCGGTGTTCGGGTTGGATCCACCCTATGCATCTGTGGATACGGACTTTTTTGCTACGTCTCAGAGTCAAATGAGCGTAGAAACTGTCTAATCGCCGAAACATGTCCCGGGGGGTCGGGCAGGTTTCGGTTCTTTGTCGGACCGGCGCAGCCCAATGCTGTGCCGACAACCGGCAGGAAGCGGAGTGAGGGATGATCTCTACTCGTATCACGGGCAGGAGTGGGCAGTGACGCGCGACCTCCCGCCTGCCGGCTCCTTTGGCGATGGCGGAGACCAGTCCGGTTTCCAGGCTGTCTTCGATGCATCAGGCAAGACCAGCCTTGTCATTGACCAGGGTCTGCTGCTGCTGACGGCGCAGTTCGTGCGCTCCGGTCCCGACCTGATTCTGGTCGGCAAGGACGGCAGCCGTGTCCTGGTGATCAATTTCTTCTCCTCCGAGAACCCGCCCGATCTCTACACCCTGAACGGTGCCCGCATCGACGGCAGTCTGGCCGAGCTGCTGTCCGGTCCCCGCGCCACGGGTCTGGCGCAGCAGGGTGACGAGGCACTGGGCGACCCCATCGGCGTCGTCGAGCAGGCAGACGGTGCCGTCTTCATCACCCGCGTGAATGGCACCCGCGAACAGGTTCAGGTCGGTGATCCGGTGTTCACCGATGATGTGGTTGAGACCTCGGAGGATGGTGCGGCGGGTATCCGCTTCAATGACGACACCACCTTCTCCATCGGCGGTGACGCCCGGATGGTACTGGACGACTTCGTCTACGACCCGGCGGCGAACACGGGCAGCGCGGTGGTCAATGTGCTGCAGGGGTCGTTCTCGTTTGTCTCCGGCGCGGTGGCGAAGACCGGCGATGATGCGCTGACGGTGAAGACGCCCGTGCTGACCATCGGTGTGCGCGGCACCTTCGTCGGCGGCAAGGGCGCGCAGGAGGGCGAAGAGTCCGAGGTCGTGAACCTGCCGCAGGAAGACGGCACGACGGGCAGCATCTTCGTCTCCAACTCGGCTGGCGGTGTGGAACTGAGCCAGGCGTTCGAGGGCACGCAGACCTCGAGCCAGTTCCAGGCACCTGCGGTGCCGAGGATATTCAGCCGGACGGAGATTGAATCGAAGTTCGGCAATGCGCTGAGCAATCTGCCGGGCACGCCGCAGGTGGGTGAGAGCGGCAACAACGATGATTCAGGTGGTGACCGTCGCGGTGACGACGGCGGCGCTGCGGGTGAGACGGAAGGTGAAGGCGAAGGAGACGGCGAGGGCGAGGGCGAGGGCGACGGAGAAGCCGCGGCAGAAGGCGAAGGTGAGGAAGAGGGCGAAGGCGAAGAAGAGGAAGGCGAGGGCGACGGCGAGGAAGAGGATGCCGCCGCGGAAGGTGACGGCGGCGACGGCGACGGCGAGGCGGCACCGGAAGGTGGCCCTGCGGAAGGCGAAGGCGGTGGTGCGGCCGAAGGCGAAGGCGGCGGTGAAGGCGGCGAAGGCGGTGAAGGCGGTGAAGGCGACGGTGCGCCTGAAGGCGGATCAGAGGAAGGCGCTGCACCGGAAGGTGATGGCGGTGCGGAGGAAGGCGGCGCGGCTGAAGGCGAGTCTGGCGCTGGCGCTGGTGATGGTGCAGCAGACGGTGGCCCGGCTGATGGAGGTGGTGCCGATGGCGGTGCCGGAGATTCAGGTGGCCAGGCTGATTCGGGTGGCGATTCGGGTTCCGACGGACAGGCCGACGGCGGCGGTGGCGGTCAGCAGGACGGCGGCGCGGCTCCCGCGTCAGGCAGCCCGCCGACAGGAACCGGCACAGGAACCGGCGGGGCCAACACAGGCGGGACGCAGGGTGGCGGGGACAATCAGGCCGCAGGTGGGACCGGAAGCCTGCTTGCCTCGACGACACCTCCGGCAACAACGACAGCACCTCAGACCAACACGACTGCACCGACCCAGGATACAGGGTCACAGAATGACGAACCGCCGCCGTTTCAGACCATCAACAGTGGGGGCGGCAACGACGCCATCGCTGGAACTGTCGGTGCGGACTCGATCAGTGGCGGCGGCGGCGACGACACCATTCAGGCGCTGGGTGGCAACGACACGGTGTTGGGCGGAACCGGTGCTGACAACATCGACGGCGGCGCGGGCAATGACATTGTCCAGGGCGGCACCGGCAGTGACCAGCTGACCGGTGGCACCGGCAATGATGCTCTCAACGGCGGTGAAGGCAACGACACGCTGCTGGCCGATGCGGGTTCGGATGTCCTGACCGGCGGTGCCGGCCAGGATGCCGTCAGCTTCGCGAACGCCACGACCGGTGTCGATGTCAGTCTTGCCAATACCACCGCAAGCGACGGTTTCGGCGGGACCGACACCCTGCAGGACATCGAATCCATCATTGGCTCCAGCCACGGCGACCGGCTGGCGGGCAACGATGGCGACAACAGCCTTTCGGGCGGCGCAGGCGATGACACGATTGTCGGCGGCAGCGGTGTCGGCGATGACACGCTGGAGGGTGGCACGGGGACCGACACGGCCACCTTCACCAGCACCTCGCATGGCGTCGCGGTCAATCTCGCGGCGGGCACGGCGCAATCGAACGGCGAGATCGACGAGATCGGCACCGACAGCATTTCCGGCATCGAGAACGTGATCGCCGGATCGGGCAATGACAGCCTGACCGGCGATGCCAATGCCAACAGCCTGTCCGGTCTGGCAGGCAATGACACCCTCTCCGGTGGTGCAGGCAACGACACGCTTGATGGCGGCACGGGCAGCGACACCGCAAGTTTCGCCGCGACGACGGCTGGTGTCGCCGCAAGTCTGGCAACAGGTACGGCGGCATCGGTCAACGCGGCATCGGACGAGGTCGGGGCCGACACCCTGATCGGGATCGAGAATCTTGTCGGCGGCGCGGGCGCGGATGTTCTGGTGGGCGACGGGTCCGCCAACACCATCGACGGCGGTGCTGGCACCGACCTGATTGATGCCGGTGCGGGCAACGACAGCATCATTGGCGGTGCCGGTGATGATTCCCTGTTCGACAATGCGGGCAACGACACCTTTGTCGGCGGCGACGGGATCGACCTGATCGAATTCGGTGCGGCCACGGGTCCGGTGGTGCTGGACCTCGCGGCGGGCACGGCCACCTCGACCAACGGCACGGAAAGCCTGAGCGGGATCGAGCAGGTCAATCTGACGGATGCGGCCGACACGGCTTCGGGCAGCGCGGCGGATGAACTGCTGAACGGTTTCGCGGGTGGGGACAGCCTGGATGGCGCAGGCGGGGCGGACACGCTGGTCGGCGGCGATGGCGCGGACCGGATTGCCGGTGGCACCGGCGACGACCAGCTGTTCGGCGGCAATGACAGCGACACGATCTCCGGTGGCGACGGGGCCGATGTGGTTTCCGGCAACGCGGGCGATGATGTCCTGGATGGCGGCGCGGGCAATGACACGCTGGCTGGCGGTGACGGCACCGACCGCGCCGATTTCTCCGGCGTGGCCGTCAATGTCACCGTCAATCTGGCAACCGGCGTGGCCCAGGCCTCGGACGGGACGGACGCCATCGGAACGGACAGCCTCACCGGCATCGAGGACGTGACGACCGGCATCGGCGACGATCAGGTGACCGGCGACAGCGCGGCCAACAGCATCGCGACCGGCGCGGGCGCGGATACGCTCACCGGCGGCGCGGGTTCCGACAGCCTTTCTGCCGGCGACGGCACGGATCTTCTCGACTATTCGGCAGACGGTGGCGCATCGGGCGTCAATGTCGACCTGCGGGCGGGGCTGGCAACCGACAGTCACGGAAACACCGACACACTGAGCGGCTTCGAGCAGGTCACGGGAACGGCTGCCGCGGATACGCTGGCCGGTGACAGCGCCGACACGACTCTGACCGGCGGCGCGGGCGACGACCGCTTCGTCGTTCGTGACGGGGACGGCAATATCACGGTCACCGACTTCACGCCGGGTTCAGGCGGTGGCGAGCAGATCGACCTCACCGCCTTCGGTTTCTCCGACATCACCGATATCCAGGCCGCCGCGACCGAGCAGAATGGCGACACGGTCATCCAGTTGAGCGGGACGCAGACACTGACGCTGCAGAACGTTGCGATCACCGAACTGGTTGCCGATGATTTCACCGATCTCGGCAATGCCCAGCCCCTCGCCGCCGATGATACCGGCGCGGTGGATGAGGACAGCGCCGTCACGATCGATCTGCTGGCCAATGACACCGACCCGGACGTCGGCGACACCCTGTCAGTAATTGCCGTCGATGCCACGTCGCAGGGCGGGGCGCTGATCACGGACAATGGCGACGGCACCGTCAGCTACGACACGAACGGTGCCTTCGAAACGCTCGCTGCCGGTGTCACCGCGCAGGACAGCTTCAGTTACACCATTTCCGACGGTGCGGGCGGTACGGACACAGCGACTGTCTCGGTCACGATCACCGGCGTCAACGACGCACCGGTCGCCGTCGCGGATACGGCGACGACCGACGAGGACACGCCCGTCTCCATCGACGTGCTGGCCAACGACAGCGATATCGACGGCGACGCCCTCGGTGTTGCCGCCGTTTCCCAGGGCGCGAATGGCACGGTCACCATCGACGCCGGGACCGGGCAGGTGATCTATACGCCGAACGCGGACTTCAACGGCACGGACACGTTCACCTATACCGTCAGCGACAATGACACCGGCGGCAGTGGCGGTGTGGTCACCAACGGTGATTTCTCGAACGGCGGCACCGACTGGACGACGTTCGGCAGTGTGAGCTTTGGTGGCGAAATCGCGACCATGGTCTCCAGCGGCGGCACGGATGCGGAGATCGAGGCGTTTCTCGGCATAGCCTCCGGCGCGCTCGATGCCGCGCTGACTGCTGCGGTCGGGTCCGCGCAGAACGCCACCGACGGTTCGGCCATGCTGGCCGACACCCCGCTTGTCCTGGCACAGGCCGCGACACTCTCGTTCGACTTCTCGATATCCGGCAGTGACCTCGGCAGCAGCTTCAACGACGCGGGCTTCCTGATCATCGACGATCAGGTACACGTGATCGCGGAAAACCAGTCCGCTGTCATCAGCGGCAATTTCGAAATCGAGATCGCGGCCGGCACGCACACGATCAGCTTCGCCGCCATGAACGAGGGCGACACGATCGTCGACCTGACCCTCACGATCGACAACATCCTGATCGACGGTGGTGTCAGCGCCGATACGGAAACCGTGACGGTCACCGTCAACGCCGTGAATGACGCGCCTGTCGCAGTCGCGGACACCATCGCGACCGACGAGGACACGCCGGTTTCCATCGACGTGCTGGCGAATGACTCGGACGTGGATGGGGACACCCTCACCGTCTCCGCCGTCACGCAGGGTGCCAATGGTGCGGTCGCCATCGATGCGCAGACCGGCGAGGTTACCTATACACCCGACGCCAACTTCAACGGCGAGGACACGTTCACCTACACCGTCTCCGACGGTAACGGCGGCACCGACACGGAGACCGTAACCGTCACCGTCAATGCCGTGAATGACGCGCCGGTCGCAGTCGCGGACACCATCGCGACCGACGAGGACACGCCCGTCTCCATCGACGTGCTGGCGAACGACAGCGATGTGGATGGCGACACCCTCACCGTCTCCGCCGTCACTCAGGGTGCGAACGGTTCGGCGGCCATCGATGCCGAGACCGGTCAGGTCACCTACACACCCGACGCCGACTTCAACGGCGCGGACACGTTCACCTACACCGTCTCCGACGGTAACGGCGGAGAAGTCACCGAGACCGTCACGGTCACCGTCAACGCCGTGAACGATGCGCCGGTTGCGGTCGCGGACACCATCACGACGGATGAGGACACCGCAGTCTCCATCGACGTACTGGCCAACGACAGCGATGTGGATGGCGACACCCTCACCGTCTCCGCCGTCACCCAGGGTGCGAACGGTTCGGCGGCCATCGATGCGCAGACCGGCGAGGTCACCTACACACCGAATGCCGACTTCAACGGCGCGGACTCCTTCACCTACACCGTATCCGACGGGAACGGCGGCACCGACA
>Ga0209475_10001099_pt1 | contig 37559 bp, 28 predicted proteins | sample tdDd471_FD_187128 | JGI IMG/M metagenome (GOLD analysis project Ga0209475, IMG submission 187128) | Marine sediment microbial communities from the Atlantic coast under amendment with organic carbon and nitrate - tdDd47.1 (SPAdes)... | ecosystem: Environmental > Aquatic > Marine > Coastal >... | reverse complement strand
CGCGGGCTGAAGCTGGAGTGGATCATCGAGACCCATGTCCATGCGGATCATCTGAGCGCCGCCCCCTACATCCAGGAAGCGCTGGGCGGGTTGATCGGCATCGGCAACAGGATCAGCGATGTGCAGACCACGTTCGGGGCGTTCTTCCACGAAGGCGACAGCTTTCCGCGCGACGGATCCCAGTTCGACCGCCTGTTCGTCGATGGCGACACCTACATGATCGGCAGCATGCAGGCCTTCGCCATCCATACGCCTGGCCACACGCCGGCCTGCATGGTGCACGTGATCGGCGACGCCGCCTTTGTCGGTGACACGCTGTTCATGCCCGATGGCGGCTCGGCCCGCGCCGACTTCCCCGGCGGCGATGCCGGGACGCTGTACGACAGTATCCAGAAACTGCTGTCCCTGCCGGACGAGATGCGCCTGTTCATGTGCCACGACTATGGGCCTGGCGGGCGCGAGATCGCCTTCGAGACCACGGTTGGTGAGGAGAAGCGCGCCAACATCCATGTCGGCGGCGGCAAGTCGCGGGCGGAGTTCGTCGCCTTCCGCAGCGACCGCGACCCCCAGCTCGGCATGCCGCGCCTGATCATCCCGTCCCTGCAGGTGAACATGCGCGGCGGCCATATCCCGACCGACGATGACGGCAACATGGTGCTGCGCGTACCGTTGAACGGCCTTTGAGACCGAAGGATCAACAGCATGGACATCAAGCACATCACGGATGGCCTGTCGGTCAGCCCGCAGATCTCGGCTGACGACGTTCCGGCCATCGCCAGCGCCGGTTTCCGCACGATCATCTGCAATCGCCCCGACGGCGAGGGGGCAGACCAGCCAACCCACGAAGAGATCGCGACAGCCGCAAGCGCCAGCGGGCTCGAGATGCACTACCTGCCCGTGGTTCCCGGCGTGGTTTCCGATGAGGATGTCTCCGGCTTCGGCAACGCGCTGCGCGACATGCCGGGCCCTGTCCTGGCCTATTGCAGGACCGGAACCAGATCAGCGACGCTCTGGTCTCTGAGCGAGGCCGGCAAGCGACCGATGCCCAGCATCCTGGCCGCCACCAAGGCCGCCGGTTATGACATGAACGGTGTCGTTCGCCGGATCGCGAATGGCGGCCGGACGCCGACCGACCAGGGCGACGCATCATTCGATCTGGTCATCGTCGGGGCCGGTGCGGGGGGCATTGCGGTGGCTGCCAGCATCAGGGCCAGGATGCCGTCCCTGGAAGTTGCGATCATCGACCCGGCGGATGTGCACTACTACCAGCCCGGCTGGACGATGGTCGGCGGCGGCATATTCTCCGCCAGCGACACGGCGCGCACCATGGGCAACCTGATTCCCCGTGGCGTTCACTGGATCAAGAGCGCCGTTGCCGCGTTCGAGCCGCAGAACAACGCCGTCATCCTGGATGGCTGTCGGGTCGTGAAATACGACCGGCTGATCGTCTGCCCGGGCCTGAAACTCGACTGGGAAAAGGTGGAAGGCCTGTCGGAGACGCTGGGCCGGAACGGCGTCACCTCCAACTACCGCTACGATCTGGCACCCTATACCTGGGAACTGGTGCAGGGGCTGAAGTCCGGTCGGGCGATATTCACCCAGCCGCCCATGCCGATCAAATGCGCCGGGGCACCGCAGAAGGCGCTCTATCTGTCCGCCGACGCATGGCGGCGCAACGGGGCGCTGGACGCCATCGACATCCAGTTCAACAACGCCGGTGGTGTCCTGTTCGGCGTGAAGGACTATGTGCCCGCGCTGGAATCCTACATGGATCGCTATGGCGTCACCCGCAACTTCTTCCACAACCTCGTTGCCGTTGACGGTCCGGCGCGCAAGGCGACCTTCGAAGTTCGTGAACCGGATACGGAGCCCCGGCTCATCGAGACCGATTTCGACATGTTGCACGTCTGTCCGCCCCAGACAGCACCGGACTTCATTCGCGTCTCGCCGCTGGCCGACAGCGCCGGCTGGATCGACGTCGATCAGGCAACCCTGCGCCACAGGACCCATGACAATATCTGGTCCCTCGGCGACGTGATGAACGCCCCCAATGCGAAGACCGCCGCTGCCGCCCGAAAGCAGGCTCCCGTGGTGGCGGAGAACATTGTCGCCGACATCTCCGGGCGCTCTCCGGTTGCTCAGTATGACGGCTACGGCTCATGCCCCCTGACGGTCGAACGCGGCAAGATCGTGCTGGCCGAGTTCGGCTATGGTGGCACCTTGCAGCCAAGCTTTCCGAAGATCCTGATCGACGGAACGCGGCCCAGCCGTCTGGCATGGCTGCTGAAGGAACGCATCTTGCCGCCGATCTACTGGAAGGCGATGCTGCGGGGTCACGAATGGCTGGCAAGACCGGAGAAACTGGTCGCCCACAAGGACTGATCCGCCCGAAACCCGGACCAGCAAGGGTCATCCGCAACGATTGCCCGCCATACCTGCCCCTCAATCGCGGGATAACTGACCATGAATTCACCCATCGCGCGCTACCTGCCGGTCCTGGACTGGGGCCGCACCTATTCGCGCGAGACACTGGTCAACGATCTGGTTGCCGCCGTCATCGTCACGATCATGCTGATCCCGCAGTCGCTGGCCTATGCGCTGCTGGCCGGGCTGCCGCCGGAGGCGGGTATCTATGCCTCCATCGCGCCGATCGTTCTCTATGCGATATTCGGCACCAGCCGGGTTCTGGCTGTCGGACCTGTGGCCGTGGTCTCGCTGATGACGGCCACGGCGATCAGTCAGGTCGCGGAACAGGGCTCAGCCGGGTATCTGGCCGCCGCCCTTCTTCTGGCAGCACTTTCCGGCGGCATCCTGCTGATCATGGGCGTGTTCCGGCTCGGCTTTCTGGCGAACTTCCTCTCGCATCCCGTGATCGCGGGTTTCATCACGGCCAGCGGCATCCTGATCGCGGCAAGCCAGCTCGGTCATGTGCTCGGGGTCAGTGCCCGTGGCCACACCCTGATCGAGATCGTGCATTCACTCGCCTCCAACCTGGACCAGGTCAATCCCGTGACCCTGCTGATCGGTGTCACTGCGACCGGGTTCCTGTTCTGGGTCAGGAAGTACCTGAAACGGTCCCTGCTGGCGCTCGGTCTCGGGGCGATGCCTGCCGACATCCTGACCAAGGCGGGACCGGTTGCCGCGGTCGCCGTCACGACCCTGCTTGTTTGGGGCCTCGGTCTTGACACCGAAGGCGTGAAGGTCGTGGGTGCCGTTCCACAGAGCCTGCCGCCCCTCACCGTGCCGCCCATGGATGCGGAACTGATCCGGCTGCTGCTCGTGCCTGCGTTGCTGATCTCCGTCATCGGATTCGTGGAATCCGTCTCCGTCGCGCAGACACTGGCCGCGCGCAAACGGCAGCGCATCGATCCCAACCAGGAATTGATCGGCCTGGGGGCGGCCAACCTGGGGGCAGCCTTCACAGGTGGCTATCCAGTGACAGGCGGCTTTGCGCGTTCCGTCGTGAATGCGGATGCGGGTGCGGCGACACCGGCCGCCGGGGCCTTCACCGCCGTCGGTCTGGCGTTCGCAGCGATAGCGCTCACGCCTCTGGTCTATTTCCTGCCGAAGGCCACCCTGGCAGCGACCATCATCGTGGCGGTCCTCAGTCTGGTCGATCTGGGCATCCTGCAGAAGACCTGGCGCTATTCCCGGGCCGACTTCAGCGCGGTGCTGGCAACAATCGTCCTGACACTGACCCTGGGCGTGGAGGTCGGGGTTTCGACCGGCGTGATCCTCTCTCTGGCACTGCACCTCTACAAGAGCTCCCGGCCTCATGTCGCCGAGGTCGGACTGGTGCCCGGCAGCCAGCACTTCCGGAACATCCTGCGCCACAAGGTCGAGACCGATCCATCGGTGGTCAGTCTTCGGGTCGATGAAAGCCTGTTTTTCGTGAACGCGCGCTTTCTGGAGGATCTGGTGCTCAACCGCCTGTCCGGGAACGAGGATATCCGGCACGTGGTGCTGATGTGCTCGGCAATCAACGAAATCGACTACTCGGCACTGGAGAGCCTGGAAGCGATCAACCAGAGACTGGAAAGCGTCGACGTCAGACTGCATCTGTCAGAGGTCAAGGGGCCGGTGATGGACCGACTTCAGACCACGCATTTCCTCGACAGGCTCAGTGGTCAGGTCTTCCTGTCCCAGTATGACGCCTGGCGCACACTGAAACCCTGACCGGGCGGTGGAGCCGTCCGGAACGATGCTCGCGTGACAGGCTCCTTCGATCCTGCACCAGAGGCGTCAGGGACACCTATTCCTCGACGGTGAAGCTGAAGCGGCGTTCGCCCTTCCGGTCCCAGCTGTCGTTCACGCGGATCAGGATCTCATGCTCTCCCGACGGCAGATCGGCGTCGCTGGCCATGATCTCGCCTTCCTTCACCTGCGCATGCTCGAGAATCCGGTCCGTGATATCGAAGGAGAAGATGGAACCGACATAGCGGATCTCCAGGCTCGACATGTCGAGTGAAGCGCCGAGGCCGGGACGCATCCGGACGTGAATGTCCACCGGGGCCTTGAAATGCGTCGTCGCGTTGGGTTGCAGCAGTTCGATGACAGGCGCTTCCGCGACAGCGGCACGCGGCGCAGCCTCCAGCGTCGAACCGGGCAGCGATCCGTCACTGATCGCAAGAACCTCGCTGCGGCTGATCAGCTCGAAGGCACTGGCCGAAAAGGGCACGGACAGGGCCATGACGGCGCCTGCTATCGCGGAAATCGGTCTCATGACGGAATCCTCCTCTGACTGTTGCGACCGGTATCAGCCCCCGGCAGGTGCATGGCGAAATGACAATTCAGTCTGCAGCGGTCGACGCAGACGCCGCTCTGCCACGAGGTCGTCCAGCCTCGCAGAGGTGAAATGGTTCTTGCCCTTGTCGGCGATGAACATGTCCCGGGGCGCAGGCAGCCCGGCGCGCGCAGCAAGCCGCACATCACGGCATGCAGGCAGGCTGGACCGCACGTCCGCCGCGACATCCAGACTGTCATTGCCGGGGGGCGCAGGATCGGCGCAGGGCATGAAACTGAAGATCACCTGATCGGTGCCTGCGGCCCCCGCGAACTCGAACGGCCCGATATCGTGCACCTGTCCTGCGGCGGCCGGCCAGTCACCAAGTGGCACCAGTCTGCCGTCCGGTGTCCGGTTTGACAGGCGGTGGATGCCTGGCAGGTTGGCCGTGGTTCGCAGGACAATCCGGTCCTGACCGGTGAATGTGACCTCCTCTGGGGAGACCTGACGCAGTCTTGGGCCGCCATCGTCAACATAGGTCGCCACCACCAGGGTGGCGGAGACAGGCTCCGGCTCGGGTGCCGACACCAGTGTCTCGGCACTGGAATCAGCAGGAACACAGTCCATGGTCGCATTGATCGCGGCGGGCGAAGCGGAACCTGAATCGCTCGTGACCTTGTCGACCCCGGCCGCGGCAACCTCGGCACCGGTATCAAGGGTTCCGACCAGCAGATCGAAGATCTTCTCCGCCGCAAATCCGAGTATCGGCGCGGCAAGCGAGGAGAGAAAGCGCGACTCGATCTCATCCGGCTGCACAACCGCAGCGCGAGGACACGGCGTGACGCCAGCCGCCGACGCGGTCTGCACCGGCCCCGGTTCAGCCTGATCCCCCTGGCAGGCGCCAAGACCGATCATGGCCAGCGCAAGCACTGAAACACCCAATGGCTTCATCGCATCTGGTCCCTGTCCCCCTGTACGACACGTCATTGTTGCCGTCGTCACGTGACAAGGCAACGCCAAAGAGGCACAATTCAGCAATTGATCGGTCGGGACCGGTGAACGCACACTCCCCTGATGGTTGTACGCCGACTTGGATCGCGACCGGACCATGAATTGGGAACAGCTGGAATGAGAGCCAGTCGCAATGCCTTCGGAACCTGCCTGTCCGCACTTGTCGCGGTGCCGGTTCTGCTCGCGGTCGCAACTTCGGCGGCGCAGGCCGACGACTGCCCCGACGCCGATACCGCCACACAGGCATTCGCGCGGGGTGATCTGCAGTCCCTGAGACAGATGTCCGGAAAAGCGACTGTTGCACCATGCCCCCCCGGATTCCGAAACTGGATCCGTGTGGCCCTGGCGCGGGTCGCGACCGCGGGCATTGTCAGCAACCCGCCTTCCGACCTTCACATGGCAGCGGCCCCGCCCGAACTGGTCGCGCTGCAGCTCGACGTTCCGCCGCCCCTGGTGCTGGAGGCACTGGGCGACGGCTATCGTGCGGCGGGCCATTACGCGGCGGCGGCCATGGCCTATCAGCGCGCGATGACGTTGCTCGCTGACATCGGCCAGAGCTGGCAGGACTTTGATCCAGGCCCCGGCTTCGTGCGCATGATCCATCAGAAGATGGAGGAAGCGCGCCTGCTCTCCCCCACCCATGTCCCTGTCGATCTCGACCCCGCCACGCAACGAAAGGGCGGGTATGCGCTTGGCTCCGTGCGCGGCTTCAATCCGACGGTCCGGCGGGAGCCAATCGCGTTCGAAACCGACTCGACGGAACTGACGGACGATGGAAAGAAGACCGTCTCGCAACTGGTCGAACGGCTGCTGAACGAGAATCCGGATATCGTCACGGTCGTCGGCCACGCGGATGAGCGTGGCGAGGATGGCTACAACGAGGCACTTTCGGAGCGCAGGGCCGCGGCAATCGCCGAGAAGATCCGGAACGCCGGATTTCCGGGCAATGTCACGGCCATCGGGCGCGGCGAGAGCCAGCCCTTCCCGATTGACGGGCGGAATGTCCTGCCGCTGGAGGATCAGTGGCGGCTTGATCGGCGGGTGGAGATCTGCGTCGGCATGGCCACGGCCACATGCGGCGGCTGATACTCGTTCCCATTACCCTGCTGGCCTTGCTGATTTCCGCTCCGAGCCAGGCTGAACTGCGCGCGCTTGTGGTGGCGGTCAATCTGGACGCGCCGGGTGCGGAACGCGATGCCGCCGACGTGGCGAGCGCACTGAAACATGTGCACGGCAGCGACATCACTGTCCTGACCGGCCCGGACGCAAGCCCCGGGACCGTGCGTCGGGAACTCGCACTGCTGCAATCCCGCGCAACGGCGGGCGACCTGATCTTCTTTTCCTTTGCGGGCGCGGGGGGCCAGCAACCGGAACGGGCACTTGGCAGCGAGACCGACCAGCTGGATGAGGTGCTGCGGCTGAGCGACGGCGACCTCGCGACCGGCATTCGGGACGGGGAACTGGCGCTGTGGGCCTCCGAGATTGCGGCAAGGGGCGCACTCACGATGCTGTTGCTGGACACGGGTTATGTCGATGCGCCGCGTCGACGGGCCAGCGGTCCTGGCGGCGCACCGCATTCTAGAGGACTTCCGGTGCAGTCGGTCCGGCGATGGCCCGAGTCGCCAGCCGGATTTGCAGCACTCGCGAAAGTCTATCGCACATCGTCGCTGGCGGGTCTGGAACAGTTGCCACCGCGGACCATGATCCTGCAGGCAACGGCGAGGCCGGATCACGCAGCGCCGACATTCGCTCTGACAGATGGTACGGACAGTGCGACCACAGGAACACGGGGCGCACTCAGCCATGCCTTCGCGCAGGCAGTCCGAGGCGCGGCGGATCGCAATGGTGACGCCCGCATCACCGCCGACGAACTGGACCGGCACATCCGCGCGACGATGCGCCAGGTCACGGACGGCGCGGCCTGGCCCGGCATCCACTATCGCTTTGCACCGAATTCGACCCTCTTCTTCGGCAGGGGCAGCGCAGGTGGCGACCGCGCCTCCCGCCCGATCCCGCTGAACCGGACCGTGACGGTCGAGCCAACCCGGCGGCATGCCTTCTCGGCAAGAGGTGATCTGATTGCCGAGCAGGCAACGGTCGGCATGGTCGGCCAGATCACGCAGAGCCGTCTGGCGCTCGACCGGCTGCATCTGCTGGCCCGGCGCAGTCCCCTGGACGCCGGGACCATGCCTGATCGGGGTCTGTGGACCTTCGGAGAGCGCTTCTCCGTCCGGATCGGTGATCCGGAACTGCCGCATCATCTGATCGCCAACATCACTGGTCATGGAACGGTGCAGATGCTCTATCCGGAAGAGAATGGTGACTCCGACCGCGTGGGGGGAATGCTGAACGACCTGGCTATCCTGGGACCGTTCGGAACCGACAGCGTGGTGATCATCGCGACGGCGGAACCGGCAAGGGAGCTCTATCAGACCTTCAGGGCCTGGGACGGGCAGTCCTTTGACCCGGAAATGGCGACGACTGTCGGCAGATTGCTGGATCGACGCGACTTCCGGGTGGCAATCCTGCCAATCGTCTCGGCCGCCGGCGGAGGAGCAAGCCAATGAATCGACCGGAAACAACAGCTCTGCCGCCGCGAAGGATCCTGGGCTTCGGTCTTCTCGTCTGCTGCCTTGCCATGCTGCTGTCGCCTCACGTCAGTGCCGAGGAACCGCCCAGGCCGGTTGCGCGCATCATCGGCGGCCACGAGGTCCAGTCGGGCGCACGTCCCTGGCAGGCGCTGCTGAACATCAACCGCGCCGGCCTTCGCTATACCTGCGGCGCCACCATCATCTCGGCTGACTGGGTCCTGACCGCCGCCCATTGCACGAATGCCGTGGCCGACAGGCCGAACAGCATCCGTGTCCTGGCCGGCACGACGCAACTGGAGGAGGGACAGGGCGTCATCGTCGGCGTCAGGGAGGTACATGTCCATCCGGACTACGACGGATCAGCCATCAATCACCCGCATGACGTCTCCCTGCTGCGGCTGGCGGAACCGCTGCCCTTCGTGCCGGTGCGACTGATGGCACCTGCGGACGAACAGGTGCTGGGCGTGCAGGGCACACCGGGCCTCGTGATCGGATTCGGATCCGTCGAGGAAGGCGGCAGCGCATCGGGGAAGCTGCTGGAAACCAGCGTGCCACTACAGGGTTATGACAAGTGCAAGCAGGTCTATGGCACCTACCTCGAGCCCGGCATGATCTGCGCCGGACTGGACGAAGGGGGACGCGACACCTGCCAGGGCGACAGCGGAGGGCCGTTGCTGGTGCGCGACGGGAACGGTGATTTCGTGCAGTTGGGCATCGTCAGCTGGGGCGCGGGCTGCGCCGTTGCCGGTCGCTATGGCGTCTATACCCGGATCACCAGTTATATCGACTGGATTGCGGACCGGACACGCCTCAGCGTCGCTGCACTCACCGGTTTCGAGAATGATCCCCAGGTGGTGGCCGCTGCGGCACCACCCGTGCTCGAGTCGGCGCTGGTGTCTTCCGATTCCGTCATCGTGGTGCCCCAGGATGCTGCCGTGGCGCCAACCGGAACTGGCGATACCCCTGACAGTCCGGCCACGGATCCGACCGACAGCGCAATAAACATGGGTACGATCCTGGCGCCCGTTTCCCCGCGCCTGCCGCCGCCGAATCTTGCCACCCTCGACGTTCCCCAGCGCCCGGCAGGTAACCGCGCCCTGCTGATCGGCATCGACGACTACTGGGATGATGACTTCGACCTGACTGGCAGCGTCGCCGATGTGGAGCGCATCCGTGGCCTGTTGCTGGCCGACGGCAGCTTCACGGAGGATCAGATCCTTGTCCTGACCGATGCCGAGGCGACACGGGCCAACATTCATCTGGCCTTCGAGCAATGGCTGACGGCTCAGACCCGGCCCGATGACCTGGCACTGCTCTATTTCGCCGGGCACGGCTTCCACCAGCAGGACCTGAACGGCGACGAGGCCGATGCGATCGATGAAGCCATCGTGCCCTACGATGCCAACCGCTTCCGGGCCCGCGACCTGATCCGCCCCGCTGTCATGCGTGTCATCGTCGATGACGACATCGGCATCCTGCTGCGTGCGATCGCGGACAGGCGGGTGACGGCGATCTTCGATTCATGCTTCTCGGGCTCCGTCACCCGGAACCTCGCCGCGAACGTGCCCGACACGGCCATTGCGCGTTCCCTGGATTTCCGGCTGGGCGGCACGTTCAAGCCGCTGCCGCGCAGTTCCATGAGCGCCCGGACCAATGCCAACGACCTGATCGATCTGCGCAATGACAAACTGGTTGTCTGGACAGCGGTCTCGGAGCGGGAACTCGCCCTGGTCGATCGCAGCGCCACGCCGCCAGGCGGTGTCTTCACCTCCGCCTTTGTCGATGGGTTGCAGGACAAGGCGGCTGACGCGGACGGGGATGGAATCGTCTCGCACGCCGAACTGCTGGATCATCTGAGGCAGCGCGCAGGCAGCTATTGCGAAAAGAACCCGGGATCCTGCGGCATCGGGCTGACACCCACGCTGGAGGCGGCATCGGAGGCATATCTCACCGACGTCATTTCCAGACAGCCGGTCCACCGTGCCATCCTGGAATCGGCCACAGGTACACCATCGGCGACCCTCGGTCAGACGGAACCGGCACCTGTCGCATTGGCGGCGACGGCAGGCGCATCGGCTCCTCACCAGGTCGCGGCAGCCGCCGTGCCCGTGCCCCCGCAGCCAGCCAGGCCTGAACCGACCGCAGCCCCCGCCGCGACACCGCATTCGCCTGAACCGATCCCGTCCGTCCGTCCGCCACGTGTGGAGGGGGCGCCGGAGGAGACGATCGTCGACGGCCCGCAGAAGCCGAGAAACAGTGTCGTCCATCTGGCAGTGACGCCATCCAGCACCGTGAAGGTTGGTGACCGGATCCAACTCTCCGTGACCGCGCGGCGAGCGGGGCGCCTGTTTGTCATCGACGTCCGCACCGATGGCCAGATGGTGCAGATCTTCCCGAACAATCTGGCTGTTGCCGCCGGTCAGACATCGCGCATCGGCGCGGGCGAGACGATGACGTTCCCGAAGCTCGCCGACGGCTATGACTTCGTGGCAGGTCCGCCGCTGGGTCAAGGTCGACTGGTCGCCATCCTCGCCGACCCGGAATCGGAAGTGGCGAAGGTGCTGGACCGCCATCGCGATCTGGAGACCATCAAGGACCTGCGCGCCTACCTCGCCGACGTCGCCGCCGGTCTGCGTCAGCCGCAACGGGACGGCTTTGCCATGCGTCTGCCGGACTGGACGATGCATGCGGTTGAATACGAGATTGTCCAATGACCAGAGTACGGGGCAGCAAGATGCGCAAGGTTCGGAAGCTCCTTCTGGGACTGGCAACCGCCGCCGTACTCGGCGGCCTGGCGGCCACTGTCCCCGCCGCAGCCGACAGCGGTTCCCGACAGCTCGACGCCCTGGATCCGCCGCGCCGCGTCGCGGTGGGGCTGGAGCGGCTAGGCTTCTGTCTGGCCAGCGCGGCACTGCAGACCGCTCCGGACCGGAATGTCCTGATCGCGCCGACCGGCGCGGGCCGGATACTGGCCATGATCGGCGCGGGCAGTCCGTTGCCTGTCCGTCAGAAGCTGGCGGCACTGCTGGGCTGGCCGGAATTCCTGGGTGGGTCTCTGGCATTCGGCGTCAGTCTGGATCGGGCGCGGCAGTCCGCCGAGGCCGCTCCCGACCTGACGCTGCGTCTGGCGACGGGTGTCTGGCACGACAGGAAGCACACGCCCCTTGCCTACTTTGCCCTGCATGCCGGGGACGGCCTGCACGCCATGAATCCTGCCGACCCGGCCACCACCGACCAGATCAACGCATGGATCAGCGATGCCACGGGCGGCATGATCGAGGAGGCCGTCACCGACGTCCCTGCCGACATGGTCATTCTGATGGCCGATGTGCTTGCCTTCAGCGGTGCCTGGAGCACGCCTTTCGAACCGGAGGCCACGCGCCGCGCAGCTTTCGCGACGGGAACGCCCCTGGCGACGGAGGTTGCGATGATGCAGTCGGGCCGACTGGTGCTGCCGCATCGCCGCGATGCTCATGGTGACTGGCTGACCCTGCCCTATGGCGACGGGCGTTTCGAAGCCGTGCTGGTGCAGCCAGCAGAGTTCGAACTCGGCACCTTCAGCAGGATGGCCTGCGAGACCATTGGCGGTCTCGCTGTGCCTGTTGCCGCAACTGACTCCCATTCGGTCAGACTGCATCTGCCCCGCATGGAACTGAACGCAACTGCCAGTCTGGATCAGCTGCTTCATCAGGCGCGGCTGGGCGACGTGCTTGATGATCCCCTGCTCGGCTCATCGATGCTGTCACCGGCAACGCGGCCCGGCCCGATACGCCAGCAGGTCGTGCTGACAGTCGACGAGAAGGGATCGGAGGTCGCGGCAGCAACAATCGCCATTGGCACTCGTGCCGGCGCCGAGCCAGTGGAACTGGTTTTCAATCGGCCCTTCGTGCTGATGATCCGGGAACAGGCGACCGGGCTGCCCCTGCTGATCGGCATGATCAACCAGCCAACCGAAACAGCGGGCGCAGGCGAATAGGAAGGCCGACGGGCTATCTGCCCCGGAACACCGCTTCGCGCTTTTCCATGAAGGCGGCCATGCCTTCCTTCTGGTCCTCCGTCTGCATCAGCGGCAGCAATTGCAGATAGACGTGGTGGACATGGTCGCTGAAACCTTCGTCCAGACCCATGCGCATCATCCGCTTCGACGCCTGCACGGCCAGCGGTGCATTGGCCGCGATCTCGGCGGCAAGCGCCGCGCCGGCCTCTGCCACCGTGTCGGCCGGATGAATGCTGCTGACCAGACCAAGGTCGAGACTCTGTTGCGCGTCGAGCGTCCGGCCCGAGAAGATCAGTTCCGACGCCTTCGCCCAGCCGAGCATGCGCGGCAGCAGCCAGGTTCCGCCGGATTCCGGCACGATCCCGCGCTTGGTGAAGGCCGCCGAGAGCTTGGCGCTGTCGGACATCACCCGGATATCGCACCCGAGCGCCATGTCGAACCCGTATCCGGCGGCGGAACCGTTCAGCACGCAGATGGTCGGCTTGTCGATTTCATGCAGCACGGTGGGCGGCGCGGTGCGCAGATCGATGGTGGTCCTGACCGGTGCATTCGGATCCAGAATGCCCCGACTGCCGCCGCTGGTGTCCCGGCGCAGGTCCAGCCCGGCACAGAACGCCCGCCCGGTGCCTGTCAGCACGATCACCCGCACATCCGCGTCGTCGCGTGCCCGCAGCAGCAGCTCCGAAATGCTTTCCAGCATCGGACGGGAGATGGTGTTCATCCGGTCCGGGCAGTTGAGCGTGATCGTCGCGACATGGTCGGCGACGGCGTAGAGCACCTCGTCTGTGGTTTCGGTCATGGCGGTCGCCTCCCCCTCGCAGTTGTCCTGACGCTATGCGCGTTACCTGCTCAGTCTAGCCATGCGCAGGGTCGGGCAAAGCCGGAAGATTCCGTTTGTCAGCCATCGACGCAGACATTATGAATACAAATTGTATTCAATTTGAATGGTCGGCGGATGAAACAGAGTCCCAAGCAGATCTGCCTCGATGACATGAAGCATCGGATCCTGACACTGGACATTGCACCCGGTGCCGATCTGGATGAAACATCGCTCTCGGAGAACTACGGCGTTTCCCGCACGCCGCTCAGAGAGGTGCTGCAGCGCCTCGCGGGGGATGGCTACGTCGAAATGTCGGACAATCGCGGGGCCAAGGTCGCGTCGATGAACCTCGACGTCATGCGCACCTTCTTCCAGACCGCACCGATGATCTATGCAAGCTGCGCCCGGCTGGCGGCGGAGAACCGCTCTCCGGCACAACTGGCGGAACTGAAACTGGTGCAGCAGGGCTTCATCCAGGCGCTGCAGTCGGCGGAGCCGGTCGCCATGGCGATGGCCAATCATCGGTTTCACGAGTTGATCGGCGAGATGGCGGGAAATGCCTACCTGATGCCGAGCCTGCGGCGATTGCTTGTCGATCACACACGGCTGGGTCAGATGTTCTACCGCCCGGCGGCCCCGGCCGAGACCCTGGCGGTACGGCACGCAAGCCACCAGCACGACGCGATGATTGCGGCCATCGAGAACCATGAACCGTCGAAGGCGGTCGATCTGACGCTTCAGCACTGGGACCTGTCGCGCGATCGCGTCGAGCGTTTCGTTCGCCCCGACCCCCTGTCCATGGACGTGGCGGCCAATCCGGAGAAGCAGCATGCAGTTTGAAGGCATCTACACCCCGGTGGTCATGCCCCACCGGCCCGACCACAGCATCGACCGTGACCGCTTCGCAGAGGTGCTGGAGTTCCTGATCGGTGCCGGGGTCCATGGCCTGGTGATCGCGGGCACGACCGGCGAGTACTATGCGCAGACGCCCGAGGAGCGCATCGAAATGATGAACCTGGCCGGAAAGATCATCGCCGATCGCCTGCCCATGGTGGTCGGCACGGGCGCTATCCGGACCGAGGACAGCATCATGTATGCGGAGGCAGCGAAGGCCGCCGGTGCCGACGCCCTGCTGGTCACGACACCACCCTACGCCTGTCCGACCGGGCGTGAGATCGCGCTGCACGCGCTGGCCATCGACGAGGCCGCCAGCCTGCCGGTGATGCTCTACAACTATCCCGGTCGCATGAGTGCGGAGATGGACGAGGAGACGCTGGACCGGCTGGGTGGCAATCCGAACTTCTGCGCCATCAAGGAATCCTCGGGATCGCCCGACCGGCTGCATCTGCTGGCCCGTGACTATCCGCACATCCAACTGAGCTGTGGCATGGACGACCAGGCGCTGGAGTTCTTTGCCTGGGGCGCACGGTCCTGGACCTGTGCCGGATCGAACTTCGCGCCGGAGGCCCATATCGCCATGTATCGCGCCTGCGCGGTGGAGAAGGACTTCGACAAGGGACGGCGCATCATGTCCGCCATGATGCCGCTGATGCGGGTGCTGGAACAGGGCGGCAAGTTCGTCCAGAGCATCAAGCATGGTGTCACCCTGCGCGGCATCGACTGCGGTCCACCGCGCCGCCCGCTGCAGCCCCTGTCCGACGACGAAGGGCGCAGTCTGGCGGAAGTGATCAGCACGATGAACGCCACGGTCGCCGCAATCCAGCGCGAGTCGTCGGGCAGCACCGAAGAACGGGAAAGCGCCTGATGGAGACCCGGCACCGACAGGGCCTTCGGCCCATCGGCACCGAGAAATGACCGTGCTGGCGCAGGAGCGCCCCGGGCGAAGGGGTGGTCGCGGATCCCGCCGCATTGTCCGTACAGCCATCGACGACACCATGCTGCCCGCGCTGCGGCGAAAACTGCCGCTGACCGAGCCGCTGACGCCGGAGCAGGTGGAAAGGATCGACGATGCCTCCATGTCCATCCTGGAGGACGTGGGTGTCATCTTCCGCGATCCGGTCGCGATCGAGGACTGGCGGCGCGCCGGTGCCGATGTCCGCGACGGCGACAGGGTGCATCTGGATCGCGGGCTGGTACGGGAACTGATTGCCTCGATCCCGGAGAGCTTCACCTACCACGCCCGCAATCCGGCCAGGTCCCTGCCCTTCGGCACGGACCACATGATCTTCGTCCCCATGACAGGGGCACCTTACCTGAGGGATCTGGACGACGTTCGGCGGGGTCCGACCCTCGACGATCTCGCCAACTTCCACAAGCTGAGCCACATGCTGCCCGCGCTGCATTCCAGCGCGCATCACATCGTGGAGCCGATGGACCACGTGGTGGCGCACCGGCACCTGCGCATCACCTATTCGTCGATGAAGCATTCCGACAAGACCTTCATGGGCATGACCACAAGCCCGAAGAACGCGGAGGACGTGCTGGAGATGTGCGCCATCCTGTTCGGCGCGGACTTCATGGAGACCCATCCGGTCGTCACCGGCAACTGCAACGGCAACTCGCCGCTGGTCTGGGACGAGGTGATGCTGGGGGCGATGCGCGCGTTCTGCCGCCGCAACCAGCCGGTACTCTGCTCCCCCTTCGTGCTCGGCGGCGCCAATACGCCGGCCTCCACCGCGCCCGCCGTGGCCCAGTTGAACGCGGAGGCGCTGAGCGCCCTCGCCTATACTCAGGTGGTCCGCAAGGGCTGCCCCGCGATCTACGGTCATTATCTCTCGACGGTCAGCATGCGCTCCGGCGCGCCAATGGCAGGCACGCCGGAGATCGGCCTGATGAACTTCATGATCGGGCAGATGGCGCGCCATTACGGGGTGCCCTGGCGGACATCGGGCAACCTTGGCGGGGCCAAGACCTTCGACGCCCAAGCCGGTTACGAAAGTGCTTCGACCCTGATGGCGGTGATGCTGTCGGGCGCCAACTATGTCTGGCACGCGGCGGGCTGGAACGAGGCGGGAATGCATTGCTCCACCGCCAAGTTCATCGTCGATGCCGAACAGTGCGCCATGGCCTACCGCCTTGCGGAGGGCGTGCGCTGGGACGACTTCGACATGGCTCTCGATGCCGTGCGCGACATCGGCCCCGGCGGCCATTACCTCGGCCACCCGCACACGCAGGAGAACTTCCAGCGCGCCTTCTTCATGCCGGAGATGTTCGACAACAATTCGGTCGAGCAATGGATGGCCGATGGCTCAGTGGAAATCACCGAGCGTGCCCTGAACCGCGCCCGCGCCCTGCTGGAAGCCTACGAAGAGCCCAAGCTGGACGCGGGCATCGACGAGGCGCTTCGCGATTACATCGCCCGTCGCGAACGGGAGATTCCGGCGGAGGATGCGCTGAACAATGACTACTGACGCGGCGACCGCAGCCCGCATGGTGACCCGACTGCCGAAGGATCCGGGACCAGCCGCCTGGAACGCGCTGCTGCCCGATCCGGAACCTCCCACACCACTGGAGAGCGACCGCACGTCCGACTGGCTGGTGATCGGTGCGGGGCTGGCAGGGCTCGCTGCCGCCCGGCGCCTGAGCCGGAACTGCCCCGGCGACACCATCATGGTGCTGGACGCGGTGCGCGTCGGCGAAGGACCGGCGGGGCGCAATTCCGGCTTCATGATCGACCTGCCACACGACCTCTCTTCGGACAACTACGGTGGCGATGTTGAACGGGATCGCGCTCAGATCAGGGCAAACCGCGCCGCCATCGACTTCGCGCTGGAGGCGGCAGCAGAATATGGCCTGCCTGAAGAGGCGATCATCAGGTCCGGCAAGATCAATGCGGCTGCCTCGCCGAAGGGCCTGAAACACAATACGGACTATGCCGCCCACCTGGCCCGGCTGGGCGAGGCGCACGAGATGCACGATGCCGCCACGATGCGGGCGATCACCGGCAGCGACTACTTCCAGGGCGGCCTTTTCACCCCCGGCGCGGCAATGATCCAGCCCGCGATGTTCGTGCGCGGTGTGGCCGCGGGCCTGACCTCCAATCGGGTGACGGTCCACGAGAATTCACCGGTCATCGGGATGCAGCGATCCGGTGGGGTCTGGACCGTGCGGACGCCAAGGGGTTCGGTGCAGGCCCCCAGCGTCGTTCTTGCCGTCAATGGCCATGCCCAGAGCTTTGGCTACTTTCGCCACCGGCTGATGCATGTCTTCACCTATGCCTCGATGACCCGTGCCCTGACCGAGGCCGAAGTCAGGGTGCTGGGCGGCGTCCAGACATGGGGCGCGACGCCTGCCGACCCGCTTGGCACCACCGTGCGGCGGATCAGCGGCCTTGGCGGGGATCGCATCGTCATTCGCAATCGCTTTACCTACGATCCCGCGATGACCGTCAGTGACGCGCGGATCGAAAGCGTCGGACGCGATCACGACAGGTCGTTCCGGGCGCGCTTTCCGATGCTGCCGGATGTGGAGATGGAGTGGCGCTGGGGCGGTCGTCTCTGCCTTTCCCTGAACGACGCCCCGGCCTTCGGGGAGGTCGATGAGCGCCTGTTCGCGGCCTGCTGCCAGAACGGCCTGGGCACCGCCCGCGGCACCTTCTCCGGCGTCGCCGCCGCTGATCTGGCGACAGGCCGGGACTCCCTGTTCAGCAAACACCAGAGCGCCACCGACGCCCCGACCCGCCTGCCCCCTGAACCCTTCATGTGGCTCGGCGCCAACGCCCGCATACGCTGGGGCGAGCGGGCGGCGGGCAGGGAGCTGTGACCCGCTGCAGTTCCGGCTGAATCAAGAGGGCCCGGCGGATTGTCTCCGCCGGGCCCTTTTCTTTGGATCAGGGTGCACACCCGCGTCAGGAACAGCCGGTCGTCGCGCCGCAGGTGTCGCACTTCATGCAGGTGCCGTTGCGCACCAGGGTGAAGTTGCCGCAATCATCGCAGGAGTCGCCCTCGTAGCCCTTCATGCGGGCTTCCGCGACCTGCTTGGCTCGGCCGTTGCCGGGTCCACCGGAAGTGCTGACCGTCTTGGTCTCGGAATAGGCCACGGTCTGGCTGACGGTCGCCCCGCCCGAAGCACCCCCGGCGGAGCGCATTACGGTCGCGGTTTCCTCCAGCTTCTGTGCTGCGGCCTGACGCTTCTCCGGGTTCAGGACATAGAGGTTGGAGCGGACGTAACCGGTGGACGCCAGGCCCATTGCATGGGTCAGGGCCGCATCGGCGGCGCGGATCTCTTCCTCGCCCTTCGTCAGGTCAGGCAGATTGCCCTCGTCGGCGCCGTCACCAATGGCATCGGCGCGCAGGTCGCTCGGCTCCACATGCGCCAGGTCGTTGCGGCCAAGATAGCTGACCGCCAGTTCCCGGAAGATGTAGTCGAGGATCGACGTCGCGTTCTTGATCGCATCATTGCCCTGCACGATGCCGTTCGGCTCGAAGCGGGTGAAGGTGAAGGCCTCCACATATTCCTCGAGCGGCACGCCGTACTGCAAGCCGATGGAAATCGCGATGGCGAAATTGTTCATCAGACTACGGAAGGCGGCGCCTTCCTTGTGCATGTCGATGAAGATTTCGCCGATGCGGCCATCGTCGAACTCACCGGTACGCAGGTAGACCTTGTGTCCCCCGACCAGGGCCTTCTGGGTATAGCCCTTGCGGCGGCTGGGCAGGCGGTCGCGTTCGCGCACGATGATCTTTTCGATGATCCGCTCGGCCACGATCTGCGCCTTGTCGGTCAGCGAGGCCTCTGCCACCGCCTCTTCCAGCGTCTCGCCTTCCTCGTCCAGCGCCACGGCGTTCAGCGGCTGGGACAGCTTGGAACCATCGCGATAGAGCGCATTGGCCTTCAGACCCAGGCGCCAGGACAGCATGTAGGCCTGCTCGCAGTCCTCCACCCTGGCGCTGTTCGGCATGTTGATGGTCTTGGAGATCGCGCCGGAGATGAACGGCTGCGACGCCGCCAGCATCCGGATGTGGCTCTCTGCGGACAGGTAGCGCTTGCCGATACGGCCGCAGGGATTGGCGCAGTCGAAGACGATCAGGTGCTCGTCCTTCAGGTGCGGCGCCCCCTCCACGGTCATGGCACCGCAGACGTAGGTATTGGCCGCCTCGATCTCGGACTTGCTGAAACCCATCCCCGCGAGCATGTCGAAGTTCAGGTCGTCGAGCTGTTCCGGCTCGAAGCCCAGCACCCGCAGGCAGAAGTCCTCACCCAGGGTGTAACGGTTGAAGGCGAAGCGGATGTCGAAGGCGCTCTTGATGCCTTCCTCCAGCTGTTCCAGCTGGAACTCGGAGAAACCGCGTGCCTTCAGGGTCTCGGTATTGATGAACGGCGCGTCGTCCAGCGTGGCATGGCCCACGGCATAGTTGATGATCGCATCGCGCTGGCTGTCGGTATAGCCGAGCTTGGTCAGCGCCTCCGGCACCGTGCGGTTGATGATCTTGAAGTAGCCGCCGCCGGCCAGCTTCTTGAACTTCACGATGGCGAAATCCGGTTCGATGCCGGTGGTGTCGCAATCCATCACCAGACCGATGGTGCCCGTCGGGGCAATGACGCTGGCCTGCGCATTGCGGAAGCCATGGTTCTCACCCAGGTCCAGCGCCCGCTGCCAGGACCGCTGTCCGGCCTTGACCAGCGCCTGGTCCGGGCAGGACCGCACATCCAGCGGCACCGGCTTGATCGACAGGTCCTCGTAGCCCTCATCCGTGCCTTCGGCAGCACGGGCATGATTGCGGATGACCCGCAGCATGTGCTTCGCGTTCTTCGCGTAGCCGGGGAAGGCCCCCAGTTCGCCAGCCATCTCGGCGGACGTCGCATAGGATACGCCGGTCATCAGGGAGGTGATGGCACCGCAGAGTGCCCGCCCCTCGTCCGAGTCATAGCCCAGCCCCTGCGCCATCAGCAGACCGCCGATATTGGCAAAGCCCAGCCCCAGCGTGCGGAAGCGATAGCTGAGTTCCGCAATCTCCTTCGACGGGAACTGCGCCATCATGACGGAGACTTCCAGCGTCACCGTCCAGAGCCGCACCGCATGCTCGAAGGCCTCGATATCGAAGCTGGCGTCGGCCTTGCGGAAGGTCATCAGGTTCAGGGAGGCCAGATTGCAGGCCGTATCGTCCAGGAACATGTACTCGGAGCACGGATTGGACGCATTGATGCGGCCATCCTCCGGGCAGGTGTGCCAGTCGTTGATGGTGGTGTCGAACTGCACGCCCGGATCGGCGGAGGCCCATGCGGCGTAGCAGACCTTCTCCCACAGTTCCGCGGCGTTGACGCGCTTGCCCGACTTCTCGTCGGTGCGGAACTTGAGCTCCCACTCGCCATCGCGCTCCACGGCATCCAGGAACGCGTTCGGAACGCGCACGGAATTGTTGGAGTTCTGGCCGGAAACCGTCAGGTAAGCATCCGAATCCCAGTCCTTGTCGTAGACCGGGATATCGATGTGGCGATAGCCCTGCCCGGCGAACTGGATGACACGCTGGATGTAGTTCTCCGGGATCACGGCCTTGCGCGCGGCGATGATCTCGGTCTTCAGGGCGCTGTTCTCCTTCGGGTCCAGACGACGGTCGTCGTCGGGTGCGAAGGTATCGACCCAGCAGGCACCGATGATCGCGTTCAGGTGGCGGTTGGCCAGTGTGGAGCCGGAGACGAGGGCCGCAACCTTCTGCTCCTCCACGACCTTCCACATGATGTATTCCTCGATATCCGGATGGTCGAGGTCGATGGTGACCATCTTGGCGGCCCGGCGGGTGGTGCCGCCGGACTTGATCGCGCCTGCCGCACGGTCACCGATCTTCAGGAAGCTCATCAGGCCGGACGACCGGCCACCGCCGGACAGCGGCTCGTTCGCGCCACGCAGGGCTGAGAAGTTGGTGCCGGTGCCGGAGCCGTACTTGAACAGCCGCGCCTCACGCACCCACAGGTCCATGATCCCGCCCTCGTTCACCAGGTCATCGCTGACCGACTGGATGAAGCAGGCATGGGGCTGCGGATGTTCGTAGGCGGTCAGCGACTCGGTCAGCTCGCCGGTGCGGAAATCGACGTAATAGTGGCCCTGCGCCGGACCATCGATGCCATAGGCCCAGTGCAGGCCGGTGTTGAACCACTGCGGGGAGTTCGGGGCCGCCATCTGCTTGGCGAGCATGTAGCGCATCTCGTCGTAATAGGTGCGGGCGTCCTTCTCCGCATCGAAGTAACCGCCCTTCCAGCCCCAGTAGGTCCAGGTGCCGGCGAGCCGGTCGAAGACCTGCCGCGCATCGGTTTCGCCGGTGACACGCTCCGACTTCGGCAGTTCGGCCAGCGCCTCCTCATCAGGGACACGGCGCTGCAGCCAGACGGGAACATCATCCTCCGCATGCGGCTTCAGACGCGCGGGGACGCCGGCCTTGCGGAAATACTTCTGCGCCAGCACGTCAGACGCCACCTGGCTCCACGCCTTCGGCACATTCATGCGGTCCAGACGGAAGACGACCGAGCCGTCCGGATTCCGGATCTCGCTGGTCGTCGCCCGGAACTCGATGGCGTCGTAGGCATCCGCCCCGTCCTTCGTGAAACGCCGCTCAATGCGCATTGGTCTTCCCCTCATATTCCCGCAAACCGGAACAGTCTCTCCGATTCGCGGGTTGGCGCGTAGCCGTGTTTTTGAATCATGTACTATCTGTTGCGCCGCAGCCCTGTCCGCGCCCGCATCAACCACAACATATTGCGTTCCGCAGCCCATTCCCGTCAATCGGAAATCACAATATCTGGTGCCTCCTGGCACGTCGAAATCTAGATACAGGGGGCGTCGGCTGGCGCAAATGGCGGATTTCCGGGGCCTGCATATTCCGGCAACAATCTTCACACACCACATATGGCGTCACGTGATACCAGCAGGACACAGTACCCGAGGGCGATCAGCCGACCCGCCCATCCCTTCATCCAGCATGGAAGGCCCAGCAGGTGTCCCCAGTGTTCGCAACCGCCGCGGATCAGCGACCGGAAGATCTGCATCAGGCCATGCTGGGCGCCTTTGCCGACTATCCGGTGCCGATGAAGTCCGATCTGGACGGCTTCATGAACATGCTTGCCCAGCGATCATTCGACCCCGATCTGTCACGGGTCGTGCTTGCCGGAAATCGGGTCGCCGCATTCTGGTTCGTCGGACGTCGTGACACTGCGGTCTACCTGATCACCAGCGGCTGCACCCCGGAACACCGGCGTCAGGGACTGTCGCACATGCTGGGCGCACGCTGCATGGCCGCATTGACCGAAGCCGGTATGACCAGCTTGCAGCTCGAGGTGATCAGCGACAACGCGCCCGCACTGTCCCTTTACCGGTCTCTTGGCTTCATTGAACGGCGACGGCTCGGCTGTTTCACCCTGGTCGCGCCAGACGACACCGACGACGATCCGGCACCAGCCGCCATTGCATTCGACCAGTCCTGGCAGGACGTGATGCAGTCAGCCAGACAGTTGCGGGACTGGGAACCGAGTTGGCAGCACGACGACGGATCCATCCTTGCCGCAGGTGATTCAGCCGTCTGCGCCACACATCATGATCAGGGAGAGCTGTCAGGCTACGCCGTGCTGTTGCGCACACCGGGCGTCATTGCGCAGGTCGCGGTGCATCCGGCGCGCCGCCGGAACGGCCTGGGAAAGGCACTGGTTCAAAGCCTGCGGGAACACGCACCGGGGCGTCCGTTGCGGATCCTGAACGCCGATGCATCGGACAGGTCATTCACCCGGTTCGTGGCCCGCATCGGCGGAACGCACTTTCTCGATCAGTTCGAATTGGTGAAGAAATTGGATCAGGCAAGTGCATCAACGACCTGCAACACTTGAAAAAATTCGTCTTCTGGTGCCCCAGGCCCGACTCGAACGGGCACTCCGTTACCGGAAGCAGATTTTGAGTCTACCGCGTCTACCGATTCCGCCACTGGGGCATATCCAGAAGGCTGGCGGATCATAGATGGCGCGCCGCTTTGATCAAGTATCAACCGAGTGACAGGATCAGCGGTCGCTATTGGCTTGCGGGCGCGGCGCACCTTCGTTATACAGCCGCCTTCCTGAGACATTCACGGGCCAGTCTGCGCGCTTGCGCGTTGCGGCCCACAGACGAGCGGACGAGAGCCATGAAAGCGGACATTCATCCCGACTATCACGAGATCACGGTGCAGCTGCCCAGTGGCGATACCTACCAGACGCGCTCCACCTGGGGCAGCGCTGGTGACACGCTGGTGCTGGACATTGATCCGTCCACCCATGCCGCCTGGACAGGTGGCACGCAGCGTCTGATGGACAAGGGCCAGGTTGCCAAGTTCCGCAGCAAGTATGCGGGCTTCGGACTGAAGTGATCTGCCCGGCAGGGTTCGCCCTGCCGCATGCCGGATACGAAGATGCCTCTGCCGCCCTGCGCGGCGGGGGCATTTTTTTGGCCCTCACCCCCCTTGAACCAGCCTTGTGGGCACCAAGATATGGTTTCGGTCGTCGCCGCCAGGCGGGGCGACCAGAACCGGAAATCGCGTTTGCCCATACGGGACTCGCGAAACTCACATTGCTTCAAGGAGGATGTGCCATGCGTACGTTTGATCTCTCACCCCTGCTCCGCAACACGGTTGGCTTCGACCGTTTCGACCGTCTGTTCGACACGGCCTACAACGCCGCCGACAGCCAGTCCTTCCCCGCATACGACATCGTGCGCCACGCGGAGGACAAGTACCGCATCAGTCTGGCGGTCGCCGGCTACGGCGAGAACGAGCTCGAAATCAATCAGGAAGGCCGCAGCCTGACCATCTCCGGCAAGGCCGAGGAAGTCACTGCCGATGAAGGCACCGCGTTCCTGCATCGTGGCATCGCCCGTCGCGCCTTCACCCGTCGCTTCCATCTGGCGGACACCGTGAAGGTGGTTGGCGCTGATCTGGTGAACGGTCTGCTGAACATCGAACTGGTGAACGAGATCCCGGAGGCCGAGAAGCCCCGCGAGATCACCATCGGTTCCGGCCAGAAGCAGCTTTCGCAGGCTGCCTGAACGGCAAGTCATCGCTGAGAACACGGCGATAACCCACTGAACCATAAAGGCCCGCGTCGGAACCTCCGGCGCGGGCCTTGCTCTTCTCGGGTCAGGACAAAATTCAGGTCAGGGCAGCGGATCGACACCCATGATGATCGGGTGCAGGTGCAGGAAGCCGATGAAGACGACCACGGCCAGCAGCAGCCGCCACCAGCCGAGTTCCCGGACGACAAGCCGGTTGCGCCCCTGCAGGATGGCAAGAAACGGGACGATGGAGGTCACAGCGCTGTAACGCGCCCAGCCGTCAGGATCGGCCTTGCGCCGCTTGGCATCGATCAGCAACGTGCCCGCCGCAGCAAGCACCAGAAATCCGCCGAAGAAGATCAGGGCATTGTAGTCCCCGCGCACCAGCATGTGGGCCGTACCCCAGAGCACGACGGAGACCAGAAACGGGTGGCGCGTGATCCGCATGAAACCGCGCGCGGGATCATCGCCCGCCGCCACGGACTGGCCAACGGACGCCGGGTTGGGCTGCGTCTGTCCCCCGATGAACAGGATGAAACCAAGCAGGATCAGCAGCGCGGCCACATGGTTCATGACGTAGGGCTGATACCAGAGCAGGCCACTGAACGCCGCGGCGTTGAAGGCCATCACCACCCAGACGATGCCGACAAGCGACAGGATGGAATAGAAGGCGAGATAGCCGCCCTGCCCCATCATGGCCACCAGGCGCCCGCGCAGTGCGCTGGATGGCACCACGTGGATGACCAGAAAGACGGCCATGGCCAGAATCAGATGTGCTGTGGTTCCCGTCATGTCCTATCCCGCATCATTCGCTGCCAACCGGATCCCGGTGTCGCTGCCCTGAACATGATAGCCGCCGGTGAGATCCGACAGCCGCCGTCCCTTCTCGGTCAGGCGGCAGACGATCCAGTCGGGCTTGATGGGATTGTCGAACCAGGGTGCCGCGAGACCCCGCGCGATGCAGGCGCGCACCACGTCTACCGGCACCATCTGCCCGTCCTCGTCGAACAGGGGCAGTTTCCCGCCGGGCTGTGCCAGCCCACGCGCGAGATACCGCAGTTGCGCCGCAGTCGGCACATTCCTGTCCATGATGATCGTTCTTGAAGAATCCCCGGCCATCACCGGAGGATAATCGAGAACGCGATCAATCTGGATCACTTTCGTTGGCAATTCCGGCGACAAATGCGCCGATGGCCTCCAGCGTGGCCTGTGGCTGGTCCTGATGTGGTGCATGCCCGCAATCGGGCAGCATCCGCGACTCTGCCCTGCCCCCGACACCGGCGACTATTCCCTCGACCTGGGCCGCTGTGCCATAGGCGTCGTCGTCCCCCTGCATCACCAGACAGGGCACGCGGATCGCAGGCAGGAATTCTTCCAGGTTCCAGTGCAGGAATTCGGGATTGAGCCAGGAATCCGCCCATCCCCGGAACGCACAATCCACGTTCGCGCCGTGATAGCGCTCCAGCGCCTCCCGCAGTCGTCCCGTGGCATAGGCCTCACTGGCGGCAGCGATGGAGCGGACGCTCACATCCTCGATGAAGATATGCGCGGCCATCGTGACCACGCCGCGAAGCCCCATTGCGGCGGCGGTCCCCGCATTGATCAGCGCAATGGAACCACCGTCCGAGTGGCCAATCAGGATATGGTCCCCGATGCCCAGGTGCCGTAGCAGTTCCGGCAGCACCGTGCGGGCATCGTCGTGCATGTAGCTGATGGGGCGCGGCAACGCGCAGGGTGCCGAGCGGCCATAGCCATGACGGCTGTAGGCGAGCACGCCGCAGCCGGTCCGCGCCGCCAGTTCATCGGGGAACGTCCGCCAGAGATCGACGCACCCCAACCCCTCGTGCAGCAGAACCAGGGTCGGGGTCTGTTCGCGGTCGCCGAACCAGCGATATTCGATCCTGCCCTGGCTAAGCTGTGCGTAGCATGCTTCGTCCATCATGATCGGCCCGCCCGTCAGGCGGCGACGTCCGGGTTGTCGATCAGGCGGATCCATTCCTGGATCCACACCACACCGGCTTCCTCCGGCAATTCCGCACCATTGGCATTATGCTGTGACCGTTCACCGATGATGCGGGCACCGCATCTGGTCAGCAGGTCCTCGAACAGCTTGCCGCCGAAATTGTAGGTCTCGCCATAGGTCGAGTCGCCCAGACCGAAGACGCCGAACCGCACGTCCGACAGGTCAGGTGCGGCTTCATCGATGGCTTCATAGAAATCCAGCGCATTGTCCGGCACCTCGCCCTGTCCGTAGGTGGAGGTGACGATCAGGAACACTCCGTCCCGATCGAACACGCCAGCGTCCAGATCATCCATCAGCATCATCTCGACGGAATGATCACTGACTTCCTCGATCTTGGCCTGCATGTCCTCGGCGACCATTTCGGCTGTACCGGTCATCGATCCGACAAGAATATTGATCGATGCGGACATGGCTTCCCCTCGTTTGACCGACAGCACGCTGAAAGCGGATCGTATAGACCAAACAGGGGGGCTGATCCAGCCCCCGACGGTGCCCGAAGCGGCGGTGTCACCAGCCGCTTCGGGCACCGCAGCACGGGCACCTGACGCAACCGCGACAAGGATCGGGAAGGGAACCAATTCGCCTTTCGGACGATTCTAAAGCCTTCGTTAACAAAATTGGCCCATTCCTTGCTAAGGGATCTGCAACACCTAGTTTGCATGGGGACTTGCGTTGGCCGGGGGTCAGCGAGATTTGGGGCGACACCATCCCCTGGCGTTAACGAACCGAGGAGAAGACCAGATGTTCCGCAAGATTGCTTTTGGCGCGACCTTCGCGACCGCACTGATGATGGGCAGCATGGCCCAGGCCGGTTATGACGAGGGCAAGGCGCTCTACGAACAGGGCAAGCTCAACGAGGCGCTGCAGGAATTCGTGCAGGCTGGCGGTGATGGCAATGTAGAGGCTGTCTATCGTGCGGCCCTGATGTTCGAAGCCGGTGAAGGCACCGCCAAGGAAGACACACAGGCACTGGCCAAGGCCGCAGACTGGTTCCAGACCGCCGCACGGGCGGGCCACAAGGGCGCCATGAAGAAGCTGGCAAAGATGTTTGCCGACGGTCGTGGCAAGCCGCAGGACCCGGTGCAGGCCTGGGCGATCCTCCAGATCGCAGCCGACCGTGGTGACAAGGAAGCTGCCGCACAGCGTGATGCCCTGGCCGAGACCATGCGCCCGGGCCAGTTGAAGGCTGGCAAGCGGCGTCTGGAAAAGATTGTCGACGCCTACCAGGGCTCCTGACGCCACTTCGTCAATCGGTCGCCAACTGCATTTTGCAAATATCAACCGGTTGACCGTCTGGTTTTGAAACGTTTTCGAGAAAGCCCGGCATGTCCTCATGGACATGTCGGGTTTTCTTGTTTCGGTTGGGCGTGTTTCTCAGAAACCAGTGCGATAATACAACAAGCTGACATGTCAGCGTTACGCAGCAGGCGAAAGCGGGGCGCATGAAGCCATCATGCCATCCGTCCCGCAGCTGATTGGAGCCATGCAACCCGATGGGGTGGAACTGGGCCGATTCAGGCCTAAACTCGGGTGATACATCAGGGGGAGGATGCGATGGGCAAGCGACTTGAAGGACGCCGGGCACTGATCACCGGGGCCAGCAGGGGCATCGGGCGCGCCATTGCGGAGGAATATGCGCGGGAAGGTGCGGACCTGTTCCTGGTCGCGACAGGCCTGAAGCAACTGGAGGCGACGCGCGACGCCGCACTTCAGCATGGCGGAAAGGTCGAGATCCATGCAGCGGATGTCAGCGACAGGGACGCCGTCGAAGGCATGATCGCCACCTGTGTCGACCGGATCGGCGGCATGGACGTGCTGGTGAACAATGCCGGAATCTACAAGGCGGCCCGCTTCGTCGACTACACGCCGGAGGACTTCGACACGGTCATGCAGGTCAATACCTACAGCGTGTTTCATGCGATGCAGTTTGCTCTGCGCCACATGAAGGCCGCGGGCCAGGGAAAGATCGTCAATATCGCCTCCACCGCCGGAAAGTGGGAGTCGATGAACCAGGGCATCTACAATACGTCCAAGCACGCCGTGGTGGGCATGACCCGCTGTGCCGCACTGGAACATGCCCGGGATCACATCACCATCAACGCCATCTGCCCCGGTTTCGTCGAGACCGACATGATCGACCAGTTCTCCGTTCATGCCGACCTGAACGGCATCACGCCGGAGGCGATGCAGAAGGCACTGGTGGACCGGGTGCCCATCGGACGCATGTTGCAGCCGGTCGAGATCGCGCATCTCGCCGTTTATCTCGGCAGCAGTGAATCCGACGGCATGACGGGGCAGACGATCACGATTTCCGGCGGCATGCGGATGGGCTGACCACAGCCATGCAAGGGTACGGCGGCACAATGAACGCGGGGGAGGAACGATAGTGAAACTCGGACTGATGATCGGTTATTCCGGCGACCAGATGGACCTGCCGGTGGAGCGTGTGCAGCGGGCGGAGAAGCTCGGCTATCACTCGGTGTGGACGGCGGAGGCCTATGGCTCCGACGCCGTGACCCCCCTCGCCTTCCTTGCCGCGAAGACGGAGCGGATCAAGCTTGGCACCGCGATCATGCAGGTCTCCGCCCGCACGCCGGCGAACGCGGCCATGTGCGCGGCGACGGTCGACGCCATGGCGGGCGGCGGACGCTTCATCGCCGGACTGGGTGTCTCCGGACCGCAGATCGTGGAGGGCTGGTATGGCCGTCCCTGGGGCAGCCCCTATTACTGGCTGAAGGACTACGTCGAGATCATGCGGAAGATCTTCCGTCGGGAAGAGCCTGTGACCCATGACGGCAAGCAGATCCAGTTGCCCTACACCGGTGACGGCGCGCTGGGCGTTGGCAAGCCGCTGAAGTCGATCCTGCACATGAACCCCGACATTCCGATCTACCTCGGTGCCGGCAATGAACAGACGGTCAGGCTCTGCGGCGACATCTGCGACGGCTGGCTGCCGCTGGGCTTCACCCCCGGCACGATGCACGAATATGCGAGCTGGATCGAACAGGGCTTCGAGCGGGCGCGCAAGCGCGGGGAGGAGAAGAGCTGGGACAACTTCGAGGTGGAGGCCATGATCCATGTCGAGATGGATGACGATGTGCAGGCAGCCCTCGACCGCCTGAAACCGGAGGTCGCGCTCTACGTCGGCGGCATGGGCCACAAGAACAAGAACTACCACAAGGAAATGATGATCCGGCGCGGCTATGGCGACGCCGCCGAACGCATCCAGGAACTCTATCTGGCGGGCCGCAAGGCAGAGGCAACCGCCGCGGTGCCGGACGAATGGGTCGATGCGAAGAGCCTGGTCGGTCCGGCGAAACGGATCCGGGAGCGGTTCGGTGCCTGGGAGGAATCAGGTGCCACGACCGGACTCGTGCGCACCCAGCAGGACTCCGTGGTCGATCTGATGGCGGAGGTCGCGCGGCTCAACCAGCCACGCTGAGCCTGCGGCCGGTCAGTCGGCACGGTCGCCGAACAGGTCCCGGTCGTCGCCAAGCGTGCGCCAGCCCTTCACGATCCGCGTCCTTAGCACAGAGATGTCTTCCAGCATGCCCAACAGCGCAGGAACGACGAACAGCACCAGCACCGAGGCCGTGGCCAGCCCGAACACGATGGTCACGGCCATCGGGATCAGGAACTGTGCCTGCAGGCTGGTCTCGAACAGCAGCGGGATCAGGCCGACGATGGTGGTGATGGAGGTCAGCGTGACCGCCCGCAACCGGTCGCAGGCGCCATCGACAATGGCTTCCATGACGGTCTGACCCTCCTTCACCCGCTCATCGATCGTCGACACGAGAATGATGGAATTGTTCACCAGGATTCCGGCCAGACCAATCAGGGCGACAAGCGACAGGATCGTGATGTCATAGCCCAGGATCATATGACCCGCGACGGCACCGATCAGACCGAAGGGGATGATCGACATGACGATGATGGGCCTTGAATAGGATGCGAAGACCCAGGCCAGGATGATGTAGATCGCTGACAGCCCGATCATGGCACCGGTCTTCATGTCGCCCAGGGTCTGCGCCTGTTCCTCCGCCTTGCCCGCGAAGCGGAAGGACAGGTTGTAGCGCTGGGCGATGGTCTGCACGCGCCCGTCCGACAGGGCCGTGATGATGGTGCCGGGCTTGGTCACCGTCTCGTCGATCTCCGCAAAGACCGCGACCTCCCGCCGACCATCCTTGCGGCGGATGCGCGCGAAACCGGCGTCCTCCCGGAAGGAGACGACTTCCTCCAGCGGCGTTTCGGCACCTGCAGGGCTGCGCAGGTACAGGTTGCGGACTGCGGCCTCTGTCGCCTCCGCCTCCGGCAACTGCACCCGGATCGTCACTTCCTCGTCGTCGCGCGGGAACCGCTTGGCAATCGCGCCTTCGAAGGCATTGCGGACCTGGCGGGCCACACTCTCCGTCGTGAATCCCAGGGCCCGCCCCCGTGGGGTCAGTTCCAGGATCAGTTCCTGCTTGCCGAAGGGCAGGTCATCCTCGATATCCGACAGGCCATCGAAACGCTGCAACTCAAGTTTCAGTTCCTCGGCAGCAAGCTTCAGTTCCGCGATGTCATCGCCTCGGAACCGGATATCCAGTTCCCGGCCCGGCGGGCCGCCGGCGCGCTCCTGCAACGTGATCCGCCGCACGCCGGAGATACGCGGGATCTCCTCGCGCCATATCTCGATGAACTCGTTGGTGCGGACATTTCGGTGATCAGACGCCACCAGTTCAACCTGAATCCCGCCCAGATGATCGCCGGAGACACGCTCGAAGGATCGCCCCTGGCTCCGCCCCAGACGCTGGAAACTCATGACCACGATATCGCTGGTCTCCGACGCCACCCGCTTCTCGGCGCGGACCAGCGCCCGTTCCAGTTCCAGCAGCGCGTCCTGCAGTTCCGGGCGGGGTGTGCCTGCCGCCATTTCGATGTTCGCATCTATCGTGTCGGACTCGGGGTTGGGGAAGAACACGAAACCGACCCGGCCACTGGCCAGGATGCCGACACTGATGATCAGCGCCGCGAGGATGGCGCCGATGGTGACATAGCGGTAGTCGAGCGCCGCAATGACAGCACGCCGGAACCGGCCGTCGCGAAGCTGGTTGAAGCGGGCATCGAACCCGAGCCGGAAACGTTCGTAGCGACCGGTACCCGAGCCGGGTTCGGCCCGCATCGCACCGCGAAGATGACCGGGCAGCACGAAGAAACACTCGATCAGACTGGCCAGCAGCACCGCCACCACCACAAGCGGGATTGCCACGATGATCTGTCCGATCACGTCACCGATGGCAAACAGGGGCATGAAGGCGGCGATGGTGGTCAGCGCGGCGGCCGTCACCGGCGCCAGCATGCGCAGCGCCCCGGCCTCCGCTGCGTCCACAGCGCTCATGCCCCCCTGGCGCAGGTGTGCGGCATGTTCACCGACGACAATCGCGTCATCGACAATGATGCCCAGCGTCATGATCAAAGCGAACAGGCTGACCATGTTGATGCTCTGCCCGCTCCACAGCATCACTGCCCCGGTGGCAAAGATTGCCACCGGAATGCCCATGGCCACCCAGAAGGCGATGCGCCCCGAAAGGAAGACGAACAGCACGATCAGCACCAGCACCAGACCGCTGAGGCCGTTGCGCAGCAGCAGGTTGATGCGGTCGGAGATCAGGGACGCCTGAATGTCGTATTGCCTGATCTCGATGTTGGGCGGCAGGACACCCCGCATCTCCTCCAGATAGGCGTTGACGATGGCCGCGGCCTCCAGCGCATCCGTGGTCAGCGACCGCTGCACGATCATCTCGATCGCCGGATTCTCTCCCCGCCCTCCGACAGGCTGGCGGGTATCAAAGCTCTCGCGCACCTGGGCCACGTCACGCAGGAAGATCTTCTCCCCGTTCGGTGCCGAGGCAACCTCTATCCCGGCAACCTCGTCCGCGCGTTTCAGTTCACCCAGCGACCTCAACTGCTTTTCGGAGGCACCGGTCAGATCGCCCGACGGCAGATCAACGGAGGTATCGCTGATCCGCTTCGACAGGTCCCCGAGCGTCAGGTTCATCCGCCGCAGCGATGAGGGCGGCACATCGACATGAATCTCCTCGTCACGCTTGCCGAAGAAGTTCACCAGATCGATGCCGCGATCCAGCAGCCCGTCCCGAATGCGCTTTGCCAGCGCCTTCAGCGTCGCCTCCGAAACCGGGCCGGAGACCGAAATGCGCGAGATCAGGTCATAGCGCACGACACGCTTGATCCGAGGCTCCTCCGCGTCTTCCGGCAGGGTGGTGATCCCGGAGACAGCAGCATCGACATCCGACAGGGCCGATTGCATGTCCGAGCCGGCCTGAAACTCGACAACAACCACCCCGGAACCTTCCTGGGAGTAGCTGTTGACCTCCTTGACGCCGTCAATAAAGCGGACCTCCGGCTCGATCGCGGAGACGATGCTGGAATCCGCATCCTCCGCGCTCGCACCGGGCCAGACCACCGTGACCGTGATGAAATCGAGGCCGGTATCGGGGAAGAACTGGGTATTGAGCTTCTGCAGGCTGAACAGACCGGCGATCAGCATCAGGGCCATCAGCAGATTGGCAGCATTGGGATGCCGGACGAAGATCCGGACCAGGTCCGCCGGGTTCATCGGCTGGACACCCTGGCCGGTGTCTGGTCTCCACTGCCGGTATCCCTGTCAGGACTGCGGACGAGGACACCCGGCCCGATTTCGTTGAACCGGGTCAGCACGATGGCATCTCCGTCGTTCAGTTCACCTGAGACGATGACATCATTCTCGGTCCGGGCCAGCGGTGTCACCGCGCGACGCTCCAACCTGTCATCGGGTCCGACAACAAAGACATGATCCCCGTCATGCACGGCGACGGAGGGAAGGCGCACCGTATCGGGGAAGCGCCGGTCCGGCAGTTCGATGCTCACGAACGCGCCGGGACGAATGGGCAGGTCCAGCCCGTCGGCGGCCAGCAGCGCGTAGAACGTCACGCCACCGGTTTCCGGCCGGATCTCTGCTGTTATGCGTGCGATGACCGCATCATAGGCAAGCTCTCGTTCGCCCACCGTCCAGACCACTCTGGCCAATCGCCCGTCCAGACCACCATCCGCCAGCAGGCGGCCATACTGCGCATCGGACAGGTGTCCGCGTGCCTCCAGCTGCGCTGCGCCGACCAGGCGTGCAATCCGGTCATTGACGCTGACACGCTGGCCGAGCTGGGCATTGACCTCCGAGAGGAAGCCATCGAATGGTGCAACCAGGCGCGTGCGCTGCAGGTCACGCTCCGCGCGCTCCAGTTCGATGGCGAGGCGCTGCAGCGCGGCACGCTGCTGCACGACCTTCGCGTCATTGCTCTTCACCGCCGCCTCGCGCCGCGCCACGGTCTGGCGCTGTCGGGTCAGCTCGATCTTGGCCTGATCCAGCGACTTGTCGGAAATGTTGCCACGTCCATGCAGCTCGGTGGTCCTGTCGAGGTCACGTTGCAACAGGACCAGCATCTCCTTGTCCTGGGTCAGGGAAATCGTTTCGGAATCCCGATTTGCCTCGGCTTCCGCGATGCGCGCTCTCGTTTCGGAGATACTGGCCTTCAGCTCGGCGATTGCGGTCTCGTATTCGAAGCGGTCGATCTCGATCAGAACGTCGCCCTTGGCGACCGCTGCACCATTGCGGAAATAATCACCAACTGCCGCCACCTCGCCCTGGACCAGGGCGCGCATCTCGCTGCTGCGCCCCGCAGCCAGTTCCCCGAAGACCTTCATGCGCGGTTGATGATCGCGCCGCTCGGCAATCCAGGTCTCGACATTCCAGACCCGCTCGACCGGCTCGGTCGGCTCCAGGCGCGTCCGGGTGGCGACCAGAAGCACGGTGATCACTACCGCAACGACCAGCAGGGCGAAGAAGCCAGCAAGGTTGACGGCAAATTGACCGCGTGGGCGCTTGAACTTGATCCTGGCCATGAACTGCCTGTCCTGTTGACGTTTGCGTCAAGGATATAGAGTGCTGCAGGCCTTGCCACAACGCGACCCGTATGCGCGGTTACAACTGGTCACATTGCCATGGCGTCATCACTGCCTTGCATTCGAAGCACCGCAGCCGACACTCTGGCGCACATTCGAAGGCAATCCGGGATCGGGAGGAACAGTTGCAGCATCCAGGCATGCAAACCGTGCGGCGCACGTCGCAGCAACAGAAGCTGACAGCCGACCTCTGCGTCGTCGGTTCAGGGGCTGCAGGACTGTCCGCGGCGCTGGAGGCCCGTGCGCTGGGTCAGTCGGTCGTCCTTGTCGATGCCGCACCACAGATCGGCGGACAGGCCGTGAACTCCGCCATCGGGACCATCTGCGGCCTCTACGCCAATGGCCCTGCACCCGGTCGCGTCACGCATGGCGTCATGGACCCGTTGCTGGCGGAGATGACAGCCAACGGCCAGGCCACCGCCCGCCGGGCGCGCAATACGCTGATCGTGGACTATGCCATCAACGGCTGGATGCGCTGGGTGGAAAGACAGATCCTGGAAACCGACGTCATGCCGGTGACCGGCGCGGTGCTGCGCGGCGTCGAACGTCAGGACAGGCGCATCACCGCGCTGCAACTGGCGACGCGCTGGGGTGACATGATGATCGAGGCGGAAAGCTTCGTCGATGCGTCGGGCGACGCGGTGCTCTCCTGGCTGGCCGGACTGCCCCTGAACCAGTCGGACACGGACATTCACGGCACCATCATGGCGGTGTTCGAAGGCGTGGACACCGACATCGTCAACGAAATGCCACGGGAAACCTATCACGCCGCAATGCGGACGCGCGGGGCGGAGTTCGGTCTGGTGCGCCATGACGGCTTCCTGTTCCCCCAGGCGGAGGCAGGCAAGGTGCTTGCCAACATGACCCATATCGAAACGCCGCAGGACCCGGTCGGCCTGGCGCGCGCGGGCATGAAGGGCCGGGCACAGGTCGACGGTCTGCTCGCCCTGTTCAAGGCGGAGTTTCCGGAAGCCTTCGGCAATGCGCGTGTCGCGACCTATGGCCAGCCCGGCATTCGCCAGACCCGCACCATTCAGGGCCGCAGCCGCATCACGGTCGAAGGTGTCCGCGCGGGCCACCGCCCCGACGACGCCATCGCCCGCTGCTCCTGGCCCATCGAGCTGCACACGGAAATGGCGGACACGCACTGGGAAGTCTTCGCCGACGACCACATGCACTGGATTCCCTTCGGCGCCATGGTGCCGGAAGGACTGGACAATGTGGTCACTGCGGGACGCTGCATCGACGCTGAACCCGCAGCACTGGCCAGCGTCCGGGTCATGGGTCCGTGCTTCGCCATGGGCCGTGCCGCCGCCAACGCCGCTGCACAGGTGGGGGCCGGATCATTCCACCAGATAGACGTGGCCGCCCTACAGACGGCCATCGACGACAACCTGTCCGTCACGAAGGATGATCCCTGGACCGCCGGTTTCGTCAGCGAACGCGGGCGGGAGGCGGATGGCGCGTGAGCAGCCTGTGAACCGCCTACCAGATCGATTTGCCTGATCCGGGCAGGCCGAGGCGGGACCATTTTTCGTCGATGGTACGGATGACGTCTTCGGTCATGCGAATCTCGGTGCCCCATTCCCGTTTCGTCTCCGGCGGCCACTTGTTGGTGGCGTCCAGACCGATCTTCGACCCCAGCCCGTCCTCTGGTGAGGCGAAGTCAAGGTAGTCGATGGGCGTGTTCTCGATCACCGTGATGTCGCGGGCCGGGTCCATGCGGGTGGAGATGGCCCACATCACGTCCTTCCAGTCGCGCGCATTGATGTCGTCGTCCACGACGATGACCCACTTGGTGTACATGAACTGCCGCAGATAGGACCAGACGCCCAGCATCACGCGCTTGGCGTGGCCCGGATAAGCCTTCTTCATGGAAACGACGGCGATCCGGTAGGAACAGCCCTCCGGCGGCAGCCAGAAGTCCACGATCTCCGGGAACTGCTGGATCAGCAGCGGCACGAAGACATCGTTCAGCGCCTCCCCCAGAACCGACGGCTCATCAGGCGGGCGTCCGGTGAAGGTGGAGAGGTAGATCGGGTCCTTGCGCCGGGTGATGGCGCTGACCGTGAAGACCGGGAATTTCTCGACCGCATTGTAATAGCCGGTGTGATCGCCGTAGGGGCCTTCGTCTTCGTAGTCTTCCAGGCTGACATGCCCCTCCAGCACGATCTCGGCATGGGCCGGCACCTTCAGCGGTACTGTCTGGCAGTCCACCAGTTCCACCTTGCGCCCGCGCAGCAGTCCGGCGAACTGGTATTCCGACAGCGTGTCCGGCACGGGGGTCACGGCGGCGAGGATGGTCCCAGGATCAGCGCCGATCACCACTGCGGCGGGCAGCGGCTCCGGCTTCTCCGCCGCCCAGCGCCGGTGATGCTGGGCACCGCCCCGGTGCTTCAGCCAGCGCATGATCGTCCTGTTCCTCCCCAGCACCTGCATCCGGTAGATGCCGAGGTTGAAGTCATCCTCCTTCGCGTCGGAGGGTCCCTTCGTCACCACCAGCGGCCAGGTGATCAGCGGCGCAGGCTCCCCCGGCCAGCAGGTCTGGACCGGCAGTTGCGTCAGGTCGATCTGGTCGCCGGTCTGGATCACGTCATGGACGGGGCCGTACCCGATGGTCTTCGGTCGCATCGCCATGACCGTCTTCACCAGCGGCAGCTTGTCCAGTGCATCGCGGAACCCGGCAGGCGGTTCCGGCTGACGCAGGAAGGCCAGCATCTCGCCGACACTGCGCAGTTCCTCGGGCCTGCGGTCCATGCCCATCGCCACACGCTCGACCGTTCCGAACAGGTTGACCAGAACAGGCATGGCAGCGGGCGAGCCATCAGCATTCACCGGGTTCTCGAACAGCACCGCCGGCCCCCCCTCCGCCAGCAGGCGGGTCTGGATCTCGGTCATCTCGAGCACCGTCGAGACAGGCTCGCTGACACGCACCAGATCGCCCTTGCGCTCCAGCCGGGTGATGAAATCGCGCAGTGACTGATCGGTCACGCGGATGCCCCGGGCAAGGGCCGCAGGGTCGATTCCTCGCGGCTGTAGGGCACGAAACCGATCCGCTGGTACATCGGCAGGGCCGACGGATGGTCCTTCGTGCAGGTATTGACGGTGATGCTCTCCGGCCCGCGCGACCAGAGTTCGCTGATGGCCCAGTGCAGGAACCAGCCCCCCAGCTTGCGCCCGATGAACTCCGGCATCAGACCGAAGTAGGCCAGATCGGCCTCGTCAGGCAGGCCACGGAAGTCGAGCTCGGCAAACCCGGCAGGCACGCCCTTCACATAGAGCACCATCAGTTCGACATTGGGATCCTGCACGATGGCTGCGAGTTCCTCGTCAGCCATGTAGCGTCGGTTGGTCCAGATCCAGCGTTCCCCGACCGTGTTGTAGAGATAGCGGTAGAAATGAACCGTCGGCTGCTCCGCCCGCATGATGGCATGCG
>Ga0209475_10001097_pt1 | contig 37611 bp, 31 predicted proteins | sample tdDd471_FD_187128 | JGI IMG/M metagenome (GOLD analysis project Ga0209475, IMG submission 187128) | Marine sediment microbial communities from the Atlantic coast under amendment with organic carbon and nitrate - tdDd47.1 (SPAdes)... | ecosystem: Environmental > Aquatic > Marine > Coastal >... | reverse complement strand
GTTTTGGTATAAAATTAATTTTTTGACTACCATCCTCATTTTTTTCTAATTCACCTTCTCTTGTACGTGCCGGCATTCCAACTTCGCAAAGGCACATCCGACAATTACCTGCTACAGAAAGTTCAGGGTGCCAGCAAAAGTGAGGAATTTCTATTCCGTTATCATACGCAGCTTCTATGACGCTTTTTCCCTGCGTGGTTTCTATTATTTGACCATCTAATGTAATATGAGGCATTGCCTACTCCTAAAATTCACTTATTTTAATTATACTTTGAATAAGTACATATAAACAATGTGCAAAATACAAATTTTCTTGAAAATTAAGAAGGATTTATTTTCTACAATTTAATTGCTAAGATTTGACTTAGTTTTATTTAATAAATATAGATTTTGAAATATAATAGAGTTTTTCTAATGGTTTTTATAGTATTTTATCATTCTAAAACAATAAATATGAACAAATATAAAATTGTTATTAAATAATTCGTTCTAAATCTGCTACTGATTCTAATATTACTTGTCTGGCTTTTGAACCGTCAAAAGGACCTACTACTCCAGCATCTTCTAATTCGTCAACTATTCTACCTGCCCTTGCATAACCAATTTTTAATCTTCTTTGCAACATCGAAACAGAACCTTGTTGGGTGCTAACTACTAACCTTGCTGCATCTTCAAACAATATATCTCTATCTTCAGCTTGAATCAAATCATCAGCATTTTTCTTCTCATGGATACTCGGTAAGAAATATGGTTCAGAATAACCTTTTTGATTTCCTATATGATTACAAATATCATCTACTTCATCTGTCGAAATAAAAGAGTTTTGTATTCTTTCAGGTTTTGGTCTTCCAGAGGGCAAAAATAACATATCACCATTACCTAATAGTTTTTCTGCTCCACCCATATCTAATATTGTGCGAGAATCTATTTTTGAAGCAACTAAAAATGCCATACGTGCAGGAAAATTGGCTTTTATAATACCAGTAATAACATCTACAGATGGTCTCTGTGTTGCCAAAATCATGTGAATACCCACTGCTCTTGCCATTTGTGCTAATCTGACTATTGGTTCCTCTACTTCTTTTCCTGCTGTTAAAATCAAATCAGCAAATTCATCTACTATAACAACAATGTAAGGCATAGGTCTATGAACCATATCCTTATCATTTTTATATTTCCCTTCTTTTACTTTTTTATTATAATCTGCTATATTTCTTTGTCCTACTTTTGCAAGTATATCATATCTGTTTTCCATTTCAATTACTGCTGATTTTAAAACTGCTACGGATTCTTGAGGGTCAGTGATTATCGGTGATCGAACATCAGGGGACATTGCAATAAAGTGGTGCTTCAACTTAGCATATTGTTGCAATTCTACTTTTTTAGGGTCAATTATTACAAATTTCAAATCCGAAGGCATCTTTTTATATAACAGAGATGATATTATACTGTTCACACCCACTGACTTACCAGAACCAGTAGATCCAGCTATCAATAAATGGGGCATTTTTGCAAGGTCTGCAATGGCAACTTCGCCACTAATTGTTTTACCTAAAGCAAAGGGTAGATACATATCTACTTCTTGAAATCTTTTTGATTTTACTACAGAGCTAAATGATACTAACGAGGGATTAGCATTAGGAATTTCAATCCCTACACTGCCTTTTCCCGGAATTGGTGCTATAATTCTAATTCCACGAGCTTTTAATGCCATAGCTAAATCATCAGATAGACTTTCGATTCGGCTAATCTTAATACCTGCGGCAGGTGTAAAAGCATATTGAGTGACAACAGGTCCAGGAGTAATTTGTAGATTTTCTATAAAAATCTTAAATGTTTCCAATTTGTCTTGAAGTATCCTTGCATTTTCTTTTAATTCATCATCAGCTACTCTATTTAGCCCCTTGTCTGGTTCCAAAAGGCTAAATTTTGGAGGTATATATTTAATATTTTCATCATGGATTTGAGTTGAAAGCGGTGAATTTAGTTCTACTTCTTCTACAATATCTTCTACTTCTAATATTAACTTAACATCATTTTCATCTTTAGAATTTTCTAAATCATTATTACTATTTTCAATGTCAATTTTTAAATCTACTTTATTATCAATGATTTCTTCAGGACTTTCATCTTCTTCAATATCCTTCATCAAATCATTTATTTCATCAGCTATGGAAATATTTTGTTTCACATTTTCATTTTTATCAATATCAATATTTAGTATTTGTGATTGTGGCAAATCATCAATTTCATCTTCTAGTTCATCTTCAAAATTATCATTATAATCATCAACTTCATCTTCTTCTGGTTGAGTAATTTTTGTAATTTTTAAACTAGGCTTTTCAATTATAGGTTCAGCTTCAATTTTATTATCTCTTGTAATTTTGAGTATATCCTCATCATTAGAATTAATATTTTCTTCTTCAGTTGGTTCATTTTCTTCAAAACTTTCTAAGTCTTCAATGGATGAATATTCTAACTTTTTAGATAACTTCTTTTTTTTCTTTGTTTTTAATTCATTTTCTTTCTTTTCATTGCTTTTCTTTTTCTTGGCATTTTTCTCAATTTTTTCTTTTTTCTTTTCTTCTTTAATAGCTTTTGCTTTTTCTGATAAATTATCTTTTAGTTTAAACATCATAGACTTAAACCCAGTTGAAGACGCATCTACACCATCTAAACCTTTATGTAATAATTTATCTATTTTCATATCAGTTCCAAGAATAATTAATGCTATCATAGATGCAAGATAAATAAGTAATGAACCAACATTGCCTACCAAATTTGTCGTAATTTGAGCTATAAATAAACCAACAGTCCCACTCCATTCTAAACTCATAGTTGAAAAATATTCAAAATTTGTAAGAGTACCGGTAAATGCAGAAAATAAAATTGTAAATAGAATAAATACAATTAATTTTTTGAGTGTACTATTGGTAATCTCTAATTCTTTGAATAAATCTTTAGAAATAAGTGAAATAAAATAAGGTAAGAATACAATTATATAGCCAACGGTAGAATGATATAATAATTTAGAAATAAATGCTCCAATTATCCCCAAAAAATTATAAGTGTTTTCTGCTCTATATTGTAACCTTTCGTCACCAGAAATCAAATCAAATAATTCATTTAAAGTCAGCTGTGCATTAGCATCATCTTCTGAAGTATAAGAAACTAATGCAATTGCTAATAAAATTGCAAACAAAAACAAAACCACAGCTAATGATTTTAGCTGTTTATCATAATTCTTTTCATCATCTTCGTCGTTTTCATCATCATCATTATCGTCTTCTATATCTTCAAATAATTCTGATTCGTCCTCATCTTCATTTTTTTTGGACTTTTTCCGACGAATTACTATATCATCTTTAGGCATTTTCCCCCTGAAAATGTGTTCTTTATGCTTCGTAAACTTAATAATTTTAAGTAATATATGCAAATTAACTTATCAAAAGTTTAGAAATATTTATTTTATTTAACTTTTAATATTATAATATTTTGGAGAAATCATTCAAAAATAAAGTTTTTAATGCTATGTCCATCTACTACTGGGATAACAGGAAAAATATTTTCCGACATTGAAAGTTCAATATCTTTATCAAAACCAATCGAACTCAAATATACAGCATGAGACCTTGTTTTAATAAAATCAAATAAATCATCTTTATGCAAATTATATAAATTTCTTGCTGCGTCAGCTGTATCAGTTAATGAAACTTCAGTATATTGTTCAGAGAGTTTATTAATAAAAGCACCAGCACAAATAACATCTTCATAAGATAATCTACCGTTAGTCCCAGCACAAAGAAAATATATTTCTGGTTTTTCTTCATTTGAATTTAAAATTTGATATTTTAAAAATTCTATTACTATATTCAAATTTACAAAAGCACCAACTATTCTATACTTTGCATCTTTTGCTTTATTGAATGTATTAGTTCCATTTGAAGTAGTTAAAATTATTGTTTTACCTTCTATTTTTTCTTTAGAGTATTCGAAAGGTGAATTACCTGCATCAAAACTATCAGGCTTCAATCCATTTCTTTCACCCCCTAAATATCTCATATCTTTATCTAAATTAGAATAAATTGAAACTGCTTTATCAATGTTCTCACAAGGAATAATTTCTTTTGCTCCATTATAGAATGCTGCACTTACAACAGTCGAAGCTCTAAGTATATCAATCATAACAATATATGCATTATTAAATTGCCCTTCTTTTTCTGGAAAATATGGAGTGAAATATGCATCAATCTTCATGAAATTGGTTCCTATATTAAATAATTATTGCTTAAAGAAAATTATTTCAAAACTAATACTTGAAATTAAACATTAATTCTCTTATTTTGCCACTAAAATTATCAACATTTAGAAAATAGATGTCAAAAGAATTATTTATTGTTGCCGGTCCATGTTTGATTGAGTCTAAATCAGTCCTTTTTGAAACGGCAGAAGTATTAAATGATATTTGTAAGTCCTTGAAAATAAAATTGTATTTAAAAGGTTCATATAAGAAAGCAAATAGGACAAGTGTAAATTCATTTACAGGAATTGGAGATGAAAAAGCATTATCTTTATTAGCCGAAGCTAAGGAGAAATTCAATTTAGAAACTCTAACAGATATTCATCTTCCTTCAGAAGCTAAAATGGTAAGTGAATACGTAGATGTACTGCAAATACCTGCTTTCTTAGCAAGACAAACTGATTTATTAGTTGCAGCCGGCGAAACAGGTAAAACTATTAATATTAAAAAAGCACAGTTTATGGCACCAGCTGATATGAAAAAAGCCTGTGATAAAGTTGCATCTACTGGCAATAACAAGATTTGGCAAACCGAAAGAGGAACATTTTTTGGGTATAATAATTTAGTAGTAGATTTTCGGTCTTTACTTATCATGCAATCACATGGTTACCCTGTTTTATATGATGCAACACACTCACTTCAGCAACCTTCAATAGGAGAGCAATCAGGAGGGCAACCAGAATTTATCCCTGCATTAGCTCGTGCTGCAGTTACGACAGGAATAAATGGAGTATTTTTTGAAACTCATCCAAATCCAAAAATTGCAAAAAGTGATTCGGCAACTCAATTGCCTTTAGAAAATGCAGAAAAATTTATTAAGGACATAGTATCAATTCACAAATATTCAAATAATTTATAAATTTATTTAATAATCAGGAATTTTAAAAATGAAATCATCTCTTTTATTGTATTGTTTACTATTGAGTTTTGTAGTTGTGTCATGTGATGATTCTTATACAGATGACCACTCAAATAGTATATATAATTTTCATATAAACGAAGTTATGGCAGACAATGAAACAACTATAATGGATAATAATGAAAAATATGAGGATTGGATTGAAATATATAATTCGAGTATCAAACCTTTATCTTTAGGTGGTTTATTTTTAACTGACGGGAAAACGGAATGGGAAATCCAAGAGTCTGATTCGACCATAGTTCCAGCTAATGGATTTTTAATATTATGGGCTGATGATGACGTTGAAGAAGGTGTATTACACTGTAATTTTAAACTATCTAAAAGTGGTGAAAAATTAGAATTATATGCTAAAGACGAAGGAAAAATTATAGATATAGATGAAATCGAATTTGATTCTTTAGGTACTGACAAATCTTATGGAAGGCTCGTAGATGGAAATGAAGAATTTGGAATATTAACAGAACCAACACCGGGAAGTCCAAACAAATAATTTGAAAAAAAAAGAATATATATTCATACTTTTAATCTATTTATTAGTGTTATCTTTTGTTTTTGCCTGCAACGATACAAAACAAATTAAAAAAAGTATTAAGCTGAATCAATTAGCAGATATGCCTGACCAAATAATGCATAAAATGAAAGTAAACTTTATAGATTCTAATAGAGTAAAAGCAATTTTGACGGGGAATAGAGCAAGAATTTTTAATGACAGAAAAGAAACTTGGATAGATAGTAATGTATATGTCGAATTCTTTTCAAAAGACGGCACAATTAAAGAGTCATATCTGAAAGCCGATAGTGCAAAAATTGATGATAGAACAAAAAATATGTATGCTTATGGAAATGTAAAAGTAGTGAGAATCGATTCAGGCACTACCACATTAACTACAGAAATTTTAGAATGGAATCAAAGAAAAAGAAAATTATACTCAAACGAATTTATAAGAATAGAAAATCCTTATGAAATCATAGAAGGCTATGGTTTCGAGTCAGACCAAAGCCTCAATAATTATAAAATATATAAAGTTAGCGGAGAAAAAAAATAATGTCTAAGTATCTTATCGCTGGTAATTGGAAAATGAACACTACAATTCCAGAAGCCAAAGAATTAGTAAATAATATATTAATACATTCAATTAAATTAGAAAATAAAAATAATAATGAAATTTTATTTTGTCCTCCATTTACTCACCTCTACCCTATTGGTGAGATAATCAAAGATAGTAACTTGAGTTTAGGCGGACAAAATTGTTTGCAAGAACTTGGCGGAGCATTCACTGGCGAAATTTCTCCTTCTATGCTAAATGATGTTGGATGTAAATATGTGATTTTAGGTCATTCAGAAAGAAGAGAATTTTTTTGCGAAACTAATGAACTAATAAATAAAAAGATTAGTATTGCAATTGAAAATGACTTAATACCAATTTATTGCATTGGCGAATCTTTAGAAGAGCGAAATAATGGAACTACAAATAACAAATTAAAAGTGCAGATAAAAGAAGGATTAAAAGATATAGAAGGTAATTTAGTCATAGCTTATGAACCTATATGGGCAATTGGGACTGGTCTAACACCTACTATTGAACAAATAAATGAAACTCATAATTTCATCAGAGGACTTTTAATTGAATTATTTGGAAGTTTAGGAAAGGATATTAAAATACTATATGGTGGCAGTTTAAATGATAAAAACGCTACAGATATATTGCCAATAGAAAATGTAAATGGTGGTTTGATAGGGGGAGCATCATTGAATGCAGATAAATTTAATAAAATTATTGAAATAGCTGAAAATACTTAATGACACTAAATCTACCGAACATATTAACTGTAATTAGAATATTTATCGCTCCGATATTTTATTATATGCTCCTTTCGGAAGATTCATTATTAATGGCTCTTTCGAGTGTAATATTTCTAATAGGTGCTTTAACAGACTGGTTCGATGGTTGGTATGCTCGTAAATATAATCTCGAATCAAAATGGGGAGCTTTTGTTGACCCATTGGCTGATAAATTATTAACTTCGTCTGCCTTGTATGCTTTTCATTTATTGGGATATGTAGAACTTTGGATGGTAATAATTATATTAATAAGAGATTTTGGAACAACATTTTTAAGAATATATACAGACAGGAGGGGAATCAGCCTTATTACATCAAAGTCAGCAAAAATTAAAACATTTTATCAATTTGCTTTTCTTGCCTATATTTTAACTTTAGTATTTTTGCAGCACCTTCCAATTATTTCTATGCCTAAAGAAATTTTTGATATAATTATATTCTCTGAATTTACTTATTATTCATTTTTGTTTCTAACTTTATTTGCTGTTTATACTTTAGTTGAATATATGATTACAATAAAAAATACAATCAAAAAACCAGAAGTAAAACTATAAAATTTTACTAAATATAAATTTCTATAATTATTTTATAACTTTTTTAATCAAACTAATACTGTAACTAAATATGAACAATAAGTCAGATAAATATATAATGCAAATTCTGACTTTATTAGGCTCTGGAAGATTACCCTATGCACCAGGAACTTGGGGTTCATTACTGGCAATGTTATTCTTTTTCATACCCCCATTGATAAAACCTTATATTTGTTTAGTATTTATAATTTATTTTTGGGTTATATCAGTACCATTGATAAATGAAGTAGAAGAAGAATATGGAGATGACCCATCATTTATAGTTATTGATGAAGCAATTGGAATTTGGTTGATGTTAATGGCACCGATAACCTATGAAAGTTACTTTTGGGCTGGCTTAGGATTTGTATATTTTAGAGTGTTTGATATATTGAAACCCTTCCCGATTAGTTATTTCAATAATAGAAAAGGAGGTAACTATGTAATCTTAGATGATGTTATTGCCTCAATACTTTCAATAATTGCACTTTATTTGACATATTTCTTTATTTAATTATCAACATAGCAATACACTGTTTTTTGTAAAATATCAATGATTACTCAACTATTTCTCTATAATATATGCCCTGTAACTTAGGCTATGACTATATTTTTTAAAATATTTGTTTTTTTAATTGAAATTTTATTTTATTTTGCAAATACAAAACACGTTTTTTTAAATATTATCAAGGGAGATATAAATGAATAAAGCAGATTTAATCAGCTCTGTAGCAGCTCAATCAGGATTAACTAAAGTTGATTCAGAAAAAGCAGTAAATGGTGTTATCGACACTATTACAAACCAATTAAAAGAAGGAAATAAAATTACTTTAGTTGGATTTGGAACTTTTGAAACAGCAGATAGAGCAGCAAGACCTGGTAAAAATCCTAAAACTGGTGCTCCACTTCAAATTCCTGCTAAAAGAGTTGCGAAATTTAAAGCTGGTAAATCGTTAGCTGACACAGTTAACAACAAATAAGATAAGTAGTATAATAATTAATTATAAACTATTTGATTATTATAAAGAAGGCAATATTAAAATTTAATATTGTCTTTTTTTTTATTATTAATTTTAGCCTAATAAAAAATAATAATGATAAAAAAACTCTGACTTCAATTAATGAAGTCAGAGTTTTAATTTTACAACTAAATATTAGTTATTTCAAATAAGTGTAAATTATTTTGTCAAGATTAATTCTTTTGTAATAATAGTTGCACCTATTTGTATTTGATAATAATATGCTCCAGCAGGGAGTTTTTCTGGACTCCATTCAAGAGTATGAATACCAGCTGGTTTTGTTGTATCTAATAAATCTGCAACCATTAAACCAGTCATATTGTAAACTTTTATTTTCAAATGAGTAGGTTTTATCAATGTATATTCGATATTTGTTGTTTTATCAAATGGATTTGGATAAGCAGAAGTTTGAAGATTTAATGCTATATCGTCTTCAACACTAGTTTTTGGCATAGTTTTAAATTTACAGGGCTCTGTCCAATCATTAGTAGAGTCAGCATTTGCTCCTTGAACTCTCCAGTAATAAGTCATATTTGAGTCTAAATCGCCAGTTTTAGAATTGTATTCGTTATCCGTAAGACCAGTAACATCTATTTCTGGTGAATTAAAACTAATATCATCATCAACTTGTAAATTGTATGATGTTGCACCTGTTAAATCACTCCATTTGAATGCAAGGTTTACATTTTCTACGTCATCAGTGTCGCAAAGTGGTTTTGTGGTAACAATAGTTTCCATTTTAGTTCTAAATGACCAAATATCTGACCATGAACCTTCTTGACCATCAAGTATAACTTTCACTCTCCAGAAATATTCTGTAAAATTCTCAAATCCTGCTATAGCAGTATTTTTATCAGCAGTTTTACCTTCTTGAAGAATATCAGTAAATTCTTTATTTTTTGATACTTGATACATATATTCTTCGGCATCTTTAAAAGTATTCCATCTGATTTTCACATCTAATTCCTGAGCTACGGCACCATTTTCAGGTAAGAATAATTGTGGAGCTGCTATACCAGTACAGAAATATGCAACGTCAGACCAAATAGACTCGCATCCATCAGTAGTTGTAGATTTGATTCTCCACCAATAACAAACATTAAACTCAAGTAAGTCAGTAGAGAATGAATCAATTTCCGTAGTTTTAGTTTTTATAACCCCATCTGTTAAAGCTTCGTCTCTATAAATTTCTATAAATACATTATCAGCTTCATCAGGTGCTGCAAAAGCAAAGTTTAAACTAGTTTCCACTTGTGTAGCAGAATCAGCTGGATATAAAGTCTCTGGAGGTGCCATCGCAGTTGTAAACATATTAGGTTCAGTCCATGGACTTGTAGATATTGAATTCTTAGCTTTAGCTCTCCAGAAATATGTAGAAGAGAAATCAAAAGTAGAATCTAATGAAGTAAATGTATTTGCAACATCACTTAGTGTGCTAAATATTGGGTCTGTAAAATCAACATCTTCAGAAATTTCAATATCATAAGTTTCAGCTCCGTCTGAAGTTAACCAAGTAAATGTATCAGAAGATTTAACACAACTTTCTCCATCTATTGGGTAAGTCAATTCTGGCATTTCTAATTCTGTAGTAAAAGTAAATACTTCTGACCATGGGCTATACGAATCATTTGTTTTTGAACGCACTTTCCAATGATAAGTGTGGTTATATTCGAAATCAAAATCTGTTGTCCAAGTCCTAGAGGCAAAAGTATATTGTGCAAGTACATGCGAGAACAACTCATTTGAAGAGATTTGCATTTCATACATGTCAGCTTTATTTGCTTTGTTCCATTTTAATACAGGTTTTTCTTGTCCCTTCTCGTTTGGATAATTTACTGCAATATCGCCAACTCCATTAGCTGGAGAAACCAATACTGGTGGTAAGAAGTTCTCAGGATTTACCCAATTAAAAATACCAATTCCGCCATATATCTTATCACCATCGTCATTAGTAGCAATAGCTTTAATTTTTGACATTTCATAAGAAGGATTTAAAGAATCCCAAGAATTTCCTGCATCAGTAGTAAAGAATACACCAGAGTGTTTTCCAAATCCTACTTGATAATCAGTATTGCTTTCTATATTTATAGATTCGACTCTTTTACTTACTTCTCCGAATGTTTTAGTATCAATATAATCAATTGGAACTTCAATAAAATTTTGACCTTTATCTGTTGATATATATAAGCCTTCCCAAGTACCGACTAAAACTCTATTTGCAAAAGCATCAACGCCGGTTAATCTTAAGTTTGATTTAGTGTCATCTATTATTTTTGATGTCCATGATGCACCACCATTCGTAGAAATAAATATACTATCAGTATTCGCCACAGCATATCTTTGAGCTGCAGAACTTGAACTTACTCCAACGAAGAAATTATCTAATGAATTTGCAGACTCGTTGTTAGTCCATGTATCTCCATTGTCAGTAGATTCTAATACTCCATAAGGTACTACAGGAGGGTTTATTGGGTTTGGTGGATCATCTTGAGTTGCATAAATAATTTGATATGAAACCATGATATGATTATTTTGAAGTATTTCTACGTCTGTGAACACTCTTTCGGCTACTTTCCAAGACCCATCATCTGAGTGAAAACTTGGGATATTTTTATTTACCCAATTATCACCATCGTCAGTAGATATGGCAAATGAAGATGAACTAATTGCTGCAAAATTATTATTATTACGAGTAACCTTTTCTATATCTTCTAAATCTAATGAAACTGACCAAGTTAAACCAAAATCTTTTGAATATGTTAATCCATCAAAATCACCCGAAGCAAATATAGTATTGCCTTTAAATGAAACTGCTTGGTTATAACCAGTATTTGCAAATTCGGTTGGATCCCAAATAAGTCCTTTGTCAGTAGATTTCATTATCCCACCAGCTGTAGTTGCTGCCAAATAAGTATCATCATTAAGTCTAATTAAATCGTTTACGCCATAAAAATTAGTACCTAAGCCCGGTTCAAATTCTTGTTCAGGTCCATTATCAACCCAATACCAACATCCCCAGTTACGAGTTCCTACTACTAAATTATCCTTTTGGTCATCTTCTGAAAAAGCAAATGATGTAACATTATGGTCTAACAATTCATCTGTTCTTTCTCCAGTCCAACTATAGCCGTCATCTTCCGAAGAGAAAACTCCTTTGCCAAGTGTTCCTACATAAATTTTATCTGTTCTATCTTTATTAAATGAAGTTGCATAAATGCTGAAGTCATCTAATCTATAAATCCCTGATGATGACATTTCCCATTCATAATTACCTACGTCCATACTATCTTTTGCAATTCTAAATACTCCCATTCCCCATGTTGAAACAAGCAATGAACCCATATCTGTCTCATATAATTCACCCATATCTTGGAATGTTAATCCTTCGCTAAAATCAAACCATGTAGCTCCACCATCTGTTGATTTAAAAACTCCATCACCTTTGGTTGAAGCATATACTGTTGATGCCCCTGATGTGATAACTGAAGCAACTCTTAAGTTTCTAAGTCCAACACTTGCAGATGTCCAAGTATTTCCGTTATCAACTGATTTGTAAACTCCATCACCATTTGTGGCAATATAAATTTCAGTAGAGCTAAATGCAATGTCATTGATATATTTAGAATTGTATGTAGTTAATCCATTTGAAGAGGCAGAAAAAGATTCTCCTCCATCATTTGATTTATAAATCCCATCACCCCAAGTACCAGCAAAAACAGTATTATCTGGACCTTGAGCTAAAGAATTTACTTCGCTTGCGTATGGATTATTTAACTTCCCAAGCATATTTTGCTTGTTTGCAAATGAAGGGCTTACACTCATAATATAAATAAGCAGTGTAGCTAAAGCTAACTTTATATTAGGTATTGCTTTATTCATAAGGTTCTCCTTATATTTTTATAAAATTAATTTAATTCGTTTTCTGTATATATTAACCCATATAATATAAAATGTTACACTTTAAATTTACAAAAGGAACATTAAAATATTGTAATAAGTATTTTGTAATCTCATAAATTTACGAAATTAATCTAATAATTTAGCTAAATATTTAGTGCTGTTTCTTCTTTCATAATTCGCAATTAATTCATGATTGGGATTAAATGAATCATTTTCATTTTTCCAATTATTAAAATATTCTAAAAAGATGGCTTCAATTTCTTTAATTTCTGATTGATGTGCAATTTTTCCAGCATTAGTCTTTTTTATCAAATCTGCTATAGCACTATTTTTTGGTGCAATAGCTATTAAAGGTTTTTTTATGCCTATATATTCATATACTTTCCCGGGTACAATCTCTTCACTCTCTTTAGATTCATCTACAATTAAAAGCAATGCATCTGAAAGCATTAAATGTTTGATTGACTCTTTGTGCGGAATATATGAAATAAGATTTACAGTTTCTTTAAAACTTGTATTTTCAATCATTTTATAAATTTCATTGCCAAAACGTCCAACTAATTTTATTTCGAATTTATCTGAGTCAATCAAATTATTTGATATTAGATTTTCAATTGCTTCAAATAATGCACTTGGGTTTCTTCGTCCATACATCGAACCAGTGTAAGTAAGTATAAATTTATCATTTCTTTTATGTTTTACATCAGGAAAATCTGAAGAATCAAAACCATTAGGCACATGATGAAATTTACTTTTATAAGGCTCTCTTGCTAATTCTGGATATTTCTTAAAAGCATCTTTGATTATACCAATCCATGCACATTCAACTGAATCAGCCTCTTTAAATACAGATTTTTCAAAGCTTTTATCTATAGCTTTTGGTAAAAACCATCGTTTCGGAGAAGAAATAAAACCAGTCCAGGGGTCTCTAAAACCCGCTACCCATTTTATTTTATATTTACGTTTAAGTTTACGAGCAATCATAGAACAAGTATAAGGAGGTGATGAAGAATAAATAGCATCTATTTTATACTCTTCCATTATTTTTTCAGCTATTTTTACAGCTGAATTTATCCACCCAATTCGTGCATCTGGAATAAAAAAAGTTGCTCTAATAAATTCTGCTATATTTTCTTTAAAATTAGACTTTTGTCCATCTTTTTTTATTACATTAACATCAATTGCTGTGTCTTTAGACTTACCTGTAAATTTTCTATACAAGTCATAAGGTTCAAATATATGAGAGCGATAAACCTTAATATCTTTAGGAATTTCTTTCATTAATGATTCGTCTCTTGCAGGAAATTGACCATTTGAAACAGTCAAAACAATTGGATTCCAACCAAATTCTTTTAAATATTTAATATGTTTAAGTACTCTTTGTACTCCAGGACCACCAGAAGGAGGAAAATAATATGCTATTACTAAAACGTTTTTCAATTTACTCTTTATTTCTCTTTTTATTATTGTTTTGTATTCTCATTATTCTTTTAAAAATTAACTGAAAATTTCCTTTGCTTCCTCAATTATGTTCGTTTTTAACTCCTCAAATTCTATTCCTATAACTCTTGCTCCTGAGGCATATCCATGTCCACCACCCCCAAATTTAGCTGCCAATTCTCTGATATAATAATTTTCTTTAGAACGAAATGAAACACGAACTTCGTTTCTTTCGATAACTTCAGTCATTAATATTCCGACTTTCACACCAGCAATAGATAATGTATTTGAAACAAATCCTTCTATTTCTTCCTCTGTTGCATCAGCTTTTTTAAATTTTTCTTCTGTTATTTTCATTATACACATCTTCCCATTATAATGTATCTCCAAGTCGCTTAATGCTAAGCCTAATAATCGCAATCCATTTATTTTGTGTTGATTATACACACTATTATATAATGATGATGGGTCAGCTCCATGCTCTATTAATTCAGCTGTTGCTCTATGAACCTCAGGAGTTGTCCTATCAAACCTAAAATTACCTGTGTCAGTGATTATAGTTGTATATATAGCATCTGCTATTTTCTTATCATAATCCATTTTCCAATTATTGATTATTTTCCATATTAAAAATCCACTAGCGCATATATCATAACCAATATAATAGTAATCAGCAAACTCTTTAGGCTCTAAGTGATGGTCGATAACTAATTTAGTTGCATTTGAAAGCAATATAGCATCTCCTACTGTTTTAAGTCTCTTAGTTTCATTCAAATCTACAACAATTATCAAATCAGCATTTAATATATCTGTTTTATCATTAACTTCATTATAAACAATTATATCGTTATTTACATCCAAATGAGAAAGATTTGCTGGAGTTGGACTATAATTAATTATTTTTACATCTTTATTCATAAATCTAAGATAATAAAATAAGCCTAAAGCTGAACCAATTGCATCACCATCAGGATTAACATGAGTTGTAATAATAATTTTATGGTTTTCTTCTATTAGTTCTCTAACTTTTTCTTTTTCGCAATGATTTATCATTTTTTTCATTCTTTTTTTAATTCTAAGACTGCGAAATTAAGTAATTATTATTAATTTGTATTCTCTATTTAATTCATTTGTATAAAAACATGAACAAAGAAGAAAAAAGAAAAGAAATTGAAAAGTTAAAGGCATATTATCGAAAAAATAATATTGATAGTAATTATTCTGAAAATAAAGATTCTGAAGGGGCAATCGACAAAAACTCCGATAGTTCTAAATCAAATGAATTAGAAAATCAAAATAATAGTAGCAGTTTATTAAGTGAAAATGACGAAAATAAAGAAAAATCTTATCTGTCAAGTTTAAAAGATGGCGATAATCAAAATATCAATGATTTTAGTATGCCACAAGACGATAACATAACCTCATTAATTAATGCTACTAATTTCCCTATTGAAAAAAGTCAAGCTGAAAATCAAAAGGATGATAAAAAGGAAGATAAAAGTATATTAACTTATGTGAAATATATATCTGCTTTTATTATATCTATAGCTTTAGTTATTTATATAAGTGACCAATATATTGTACCTTCTTTAGTACATAATCGACCTATTGCAGTTGTCCCAGATATAGAAGGTATGAGCTTAGAAGAAGCAAAAGTAGTATTAGATGATAGTAGATTATTATATAATATCGTCAAACGTCAATATGACCCAAGAATGAAAAAAGATTATATAATTATGCAAAAACCTAAGGCAGGAGAGCAAGTTAAAGAAACAAGACCTATATATTTGACTATAAGCCAAGGTTCACAAAAAATTAAAGTCCCTTACTTAAAAGGTATTTCGATTAGGCAAGCAAGAGTTAAGTTAGAAAATAAAGGATTGATACTTGGAAATGTAAACTATGTTTTTAACGAATACGTCCCAAGGGACTCAGTGATTAATCAATCAATTAAGCAAGGCACTGAGGTTGAAATAGGAGATAAAGTTGAAATCACAGTATCTAAAGGCTCAGAGAATTTAACAATAGTTCCTAATTTAAAGTTTTTAGATTACAGAAATATTGAAGATATATTAGCCGAATATGGTTTTAAAAGAGGCTCAATAACCTGGATAGATGATGAAACTTTTCAACATGGGACAATTTTAGACCAATTTCCCCTGCCAGATGAACTATCAGATAAAAATACATATATTGATTTGATTGTTTCAAGGAATATTAAAGATAGTGATGAATCTGATTTCGATTAAATATACATTTTAACAACATAGCAAAATAATAAAGAGAGAAATGAAACAAGAAATCTTAGAAATGTTTTTTGAATTAGAATATGATGAAGACAATCAGTTCGGAGAGGATACAGAAAAAGATTTAGGGTCACTTCTCGAAACTTGTTATAAAAATATTGAAGTGTTTGGCGAAGAAGAAGAGAAACTAATTGAAAAAGCATTTTATTATTGCGTCGAAAAACATAAAGGAATCAAGAGACGTTCAGGAAAATTATACTATACACACCCATTAAGAGTTGCAGAAATACTTTTGACCGAATTTCCAACTCACGATGCTAATACTGTTGCTGCATGTCTTTTGCATGACACCATAGAAGATGTGGAAGATGTAACTAAATCAATTGTCGCAAAAGAATTTAATCAAGACATTGCTGAAATGGTAGATAGTGTTACTAAAATAAGTCATGATAATACTTCAAAAACTCAAAATAAAGCTCATACTTATCGTAAAATTTTTCTATCTCTTGTAAAAGATATTAGAGTAGTCTTGATAAAATTAGCAGATAGATTACATAACGTCAGAACTCTGCATTACCTTAAACCAGAGAAACAAAAAACCATCGCGTTAGAGACATTAAATTTTTATACCCCTCTCGCCCATCGGCTAGGCTTAGGAAAAATAAAAATGCACTTAGAAAATTTATCCTTTTTTTATACAGACAAAGAGGCTTATGAAGCAATAAAAGAAGCGTTGGTTATTAAACGAAAAGAATTTTTATCTTATATTAATATGTTCACCGACCATATTGAACAAGCCTTAAACAAAGCATATATAGACCATACATTAACAGTAGTACACAAACATGAATATGAAATATATAAAATGCTCCAACAAGGAAAATCACTCTCTGATATAGATAATTTCTATTCAATTGTAATTGTGATAGACACAAATGATGTCAGCGAATGTTATATGACTCACGGCATATTAGCTAATGCATTTAATACAATTAAGTTTATTGACCATATATCTAACCCTACAATTTCTTGGTTTCGTTCAATAATGTCAGAAATTTATGGACCAGACGGAAAAAAAGTAGAAATATTAATCCGTACTCAAGAAATGGAAAAAATTGCTGAAGACGGATTCTCTGCTTCTTATTCGCTAAAAGATGGTAGAATAAAAGCATTAGAAATTAGTGATAAGCAATTAGATGATTGGGGCGAATGGATGGAACATATAATAAATACTAAAGGAGAAACTGCAACTCAAATTATTTGGAATTCAATAAAAGTTAATATATTTGATTCTGATTTGACTGTTTATAATAAAGAAGGAAAACAATTTGATTTGCCAAAAGGTGCAACTTTATTAGACTACGCATTTTTGAAATCTCCTAATAAAGGGCTTCATTTTGTAAAAGGTAAAGTAAATGGTGTAATCAAAGATATTTCTTACAAACTACAGCAAGGCGACCAAATAGAAATAATAAGTTCAAAAAATGCCTTCCCTCATGCAGAGTGGCAAAAGTATATTGTTACTCAAAATGCAATAGTATGTTTGTTCAAATTTTTCAATCAATCTGGAGTAACTCCATCTTATGATGATGATGTAAGTAGTAGTAGAGTTGAAGTAAGCCTGAAAATAACTGGCGATGACAAAGAACAATTATTACATGAGATAACTCAAGCTGTAGGGCAAACAAATATGAAAAGAGTAAACATAGACACTACAGCACATGTGTTCGAAGGCACAATAGATTTATCACTAAAAAATGAATTTGAATTAAATAAATTATTCGTTGATTTATTCCGAATAAATGGAATTAAAGGTGTCGAAAAAATTGAAGAGCTATCAATTTAATTGTGAAAATAGATTCACAACCAATTAAATTAATAAACGTAATCAGTCAAATAAAAGCAATTTTATAATTATATAGGAAAGAAAAGGTAGATATGTATAAAGTATTTTTTGTTTTGTTTTTAGTAAGTATAAGTTCAGTTTATTCAAAGGAGAAAATAGACTCAATTAGACATTATAAACTTGGAGAAATCATTGCATCTTCAAAAAAGAAAGTAAAAACAATACACAAATCAACAGCTGCAACCAAAAATTATTTTCAAATTCAGAATAAAGACCCAGAGTCTTTATCAGATATTATCTCTGAAATTCCCTCAGCTAAAATAAATACAAATTCTCGTGGAGAATCTTTAATATACTTACGTGGCTCAGGAGAACGCCAAATAGGAGTGTATTTTGATGGTGCATATTTTAATATCCCATGGGACAACCGTTTGGATTTATCTTTAATCCCAACTGATATTATCGGACAACTCCAAGTAGAGAATGCAACTTCTTCCGTTTTAAAAGGTGCTAATATATTGGGAGGAACATTAGAAATTAATTCATTAAATATTGATAGTGATGGTTATCACGGCATTATAAATATTCAAGGTGCAGATGGTGGACGTAAGAATATATCACTAACACAAGATGGAAGAAATGGGAATTTTTCATATATATTAAACTATTCATACTTGAATTCAGATGGTATAATGTTGCCAAATTTAGATGAGCATATTAATTACCAAGATTCTACTTCAAGTTTGAGAACAAATTCTGATATTAATAGAAATAGTTTCTTTGGAAGATTAATGTACGATTTTGAGAATACTAAAATTGGATTATCATACTCTGGACTAAGGTCGGAAAAAGGAGTGGCTCCAGAAGCAACTGCTCCTATAAATAAAGTGAGATTTTGGCGATATAATAATTGGGACAGAGATTTTATTAATGCTAATATTAAACATAAATTTAATGATAATTTTAGTATTAATTCTACTTTATGGTACGATAAATTTGGACAAGACATTACGAAATACACAGATTTGAGTTATTCAGAAATTGATAATGTTCAAAATGACAAAGACAATTCCTATGGCGGAAGATTATTATTTAATTATTTGGTTAACGATGAAAACGACATTAATTTTATTTTAAATTATCATGGTACTCAACACGAAGTAAGTGCAGATGATTCTGAAAGATTAGATTATAGCCAAGATTTATTGTCCTTAGCTGCCAATTATGAAATATCTATTGATGATTTGGTATTAGAAGCTGGAGTTGGTTATGACTACTTAAAAACTCCAAAAACTGGTGGCTCAATTGAAAATGAAGGGAAAACAAATACTGATTATTCCATGCAACTTAATGCGAACTATAATTTATCTGAGAATTACAATCTATTTTCAGCTTTTGCAAAAAAATCTCGTTTCCCTACTTTAAGAGAAAAATATGATGCTGCATTAGGAAAATTTACAATTAATCCATATTTAGACCCCGAAACAGGTTTTCTTACTGAGGCAGGTTTAGACTACACAGATGATGATTTGAGCATTGTTGGAACATATTTCAATAATTATTATAAAGATTTGATAGGACAGATAAAATTAGACGACGGAACTAAAAAACGCGTCAATATTTCAGAAGCTGTCATTAATGGTATAGAATTAAAGTTCATTTATACACCAAACAGTAAATTAAAATTATATGGTTTCTTTACATATATGGACAATAAAGGATATGAAAAACAATTAGATAGCTTAGGTAAAATAATAAAAGAAGAAGAAGTGAATTTAGAACAAAAACCAAATATTTTAGGTAATATTGAGCTGTCCTATAAATTCCCATATCAAATAGTACCCTCAGTAGAAGTTGAATACACTGGGAAACAATATGATTCTGAAGAAGAGTTAGACCCAACTGCATTGTTAAATTTCAAACTTGCATATTCATTTTCTTCTATATTTGAATCATATTCGACCATTTATGTCAGAGCAAATAATATCACAGATGAAGTTAAATATTCTCAATTAGGGCTTCCAGGTCCTGGTAGAACGTTCATGGCTGGTATAAAAACTAATTTTAATATATTTTAATCAGTATTACCTATTATAGATACAACAAGGGGTTGTAACCGCTTGTCTTATTATTCTTAACTCACATTTTTAGTAAAAAATGATGTATATTAATTTTCAGAGTCTCCAGTCACATATACTCATTTACTAATCAACAAATTATTAATAAATTTTTTTTCTATAATATATAGTATTAAATTTGTAATTCTTAAAAAGTAAATTTTGAAATTTTATCAAGGACTTTTCAATGTCAATTAAGACTACTGCTATTAAAAAAAATAGTCGAAAAATGAAAAATAAATCAAAAATAAGTAAAGAACAGTTGTTAAAAGCTCTACGCCTTATGATTCAAGGAAGACTTACAGACAAGAAACATCTTGGATTGATAAAACAAGGTAAATCTTTTTTTCACATTGGTGTAAGTGGTCACGAAGCAATACAAGCCGCGATTGGGAATAACTTGGAGCAACGCGATTGGCTTTGGATTTATTATAGAGATATGGTTTTAGCTTTTGCACAAGGCTTTAGTCTTAATGATTATTTTATGTCGGCTTTTGGAAAAAGGTTTTGTCCGTCTTCTGGAGGAAGGCAGATGCCTTGCCATTATGGACACCCTGATATAAATATGCCTTCTCACTCATCGCCAACAGGTACGCAGTTTTTAAACGCAGTTGGTACTGCAATGGCAAGTAGAAAAGCCGGATTAGATGAAATTTCTTATGTAGGTGCTGGCGAAGGAACTACTTCTCAAGGAGAGTTCTACGAAGCAGTAAACTGGGCAAATAAGGACAAATTACCAGTATTATTTTGCATACAAGACAATAAATGGGCTATTTCTGTAAAAAGTACAGAACAAGGAAGTGGACAAGGAATTTCAGAAATGTTTTCTTCTTATGATAACTTACTCGTTATGAAAATTGATGGTACAAATTATTTTGAATCTGATGAAGCTACAAAAAAAGCAATTAAATATTTAAGAGCAGGAAAAGGACCAGTTTTAATACACGCAGAAACTGTTAGACTTCTACCTCACTCTTCTTCGGACGACCATAGAAAATATAGAGAAGCTGATGAATTAAAATCAGAAGAAGAAAAAAAAGACCCAATCGCAAATTTGAGTGATTATCTAATCACAAATAAAATATCAACTGATAAAGAAATTGAACAACTATGGAATGATGTTCAAAACGATATAAATATTGCCTCTGACTGGGCTATTGAGCAAGAAGACCCAATAGCAGAAGAATCAACAAAACACGTATATGCTGACCCAGAAACAAGAAATTTGAATTATTCAACAGATGAACCTACTCAAGGAAACGAATCAGTTTTAGTTGATGGTATTAATCACGCTTTAGCTGAAGAAATGAAACTAAATGATAAAATTTTAGTTTTTGGAGAAGACATACAAGACCCTAAAGGCGGAGTTTTTACTGTTACAAAAGGACTAACTGATAAGTTTGGTAAGGATAGAGTATTTAACTCTCCATTAGCCGAAGCGTCGATAGTTGGTGTCGCAGTCGGACTTGCAACAAAGGGATATAAACCTGTAATTGAAATCCAATTTGGCGATTACATATGGCCTGCATTCCAACAGTATAAAAATGAAGTCGCTACAATGAGATATAGGTCAAACGGAGGCTTTAAAGCCCCAATTGTAACTCGTGTTGCCGTTGGAGGATATATTCATGGTGGACTTTGTCACTCTCAAAATATAGAATCAATATTTTCTCATATTCCTGGATTATTTGTTGCCTATCCTTCAAACTCAGCTGATGCAAAAGGATTACTCAAAACAGCTTGCAGAATAGAAGACCCAGTTATGTTTTTAGAGCATAAAGGAATGTATAGATTACCATTTGCTAGAAGAATTGAACCTGATGAAAACTATCTTATTGAGTTTGGAAAAGCAAAAACAGTTAAAACAGGAACAGATGCTACAATCATTACTTATGGTATGGGTGTTAAAGATTCAGTTAATGCAGTTAAAAAATATGAAAAAGAGACAGGCAAATCTATAGAAATTATTGACTTAAGAACTATTGTTCCTTGGGATATTGACCAAGTACTAAGCTCAGTTAAAAAGACTTCAAGAGCATTAGTGGTTCACGAAGACACTATGTCAAGTTCAGTATCTGGAGAAATTATTGCCCATATCGCAGACGATTGTTTCAGAGATTTAGATGCTCCTGTTATGAGACTTACTGCAAAAGATAGCTCTATCCCATATCATCCAATATTAGAAGAAGATATATTACCTAATGAAAATAAAATTATTGAAAAAATTGATAAATTAATTAATTTCTAAATATTTATACATTAACATTTTTATAAATAAACTGAACTTTTTTTTGTTCAGTTTATTTTTTTTATATTTATATTCAAAACATTTAAAATAATATGTTTTTAAAATAAAATGAAAAAGCCAAATCTTTTAATAGTAGATGATAACAAGCAAGACCGAATACTTACCAAATTGGTCTTAGAAAGTTTTGATATTAATATCTTTGAAGCCGCAGATGGCTTATTGGCTTTAGAAATTTTGAGGTCAGAAAATATTCATCTAATGCTTTTAGATGTAAATATGCCAAATATGGATGGATTTGAATTGGCTGAAACCCTCCAAAAAGAAGAAAAATTCAAAGAATTACCTATTATATTTTCCACAGCATTATTCACCGATGAAATTAATCAATTTAAAGGTTATCAAAATGGTGCTATTGATTATCTAATCAAGCCTTACAATAAACTTGTCCTACAAAATAAAGTTAGAACTTATTTAACTATTGTCAATCATCAATATAAATTAGAAGAAGAAATTGAGAAAAGAAAGTTAATTGAGCGTGAACTAAAACAAAATAATGAATTCCTTCAATCACTTATAGAAGAAAAAAATGATATTTTGCAATTAGCAACACATGACCTTAAAAATCCATTAACAAAAATTGCTTTAAGTCTTGCTTTACTTAAAAAATATCCAGAACAATTTACAAAACAAGAATTATTTGAACGAATAGATGAGATGCAATTTTCAACTAAGAGAATGATTAATCTAATCACCGAACTACTCGATGTAAATAAATTTGAAACCGGTGTTTTTGATAAAAAATTAAAAAAACAAGACATTATTCCTATTTTAGAAAACCAAATCAAATCTTACAATAATATAGCAAAAAATAAAGGTATTTTGATAAATTTCAATTATAATTCTCCAATCCCAGAACCATATATTGATAGTTTTATGTTTATTGAAATAATAGAAAACCTAATTTCTAATGCCATTAAATACACATATCCAAGTACACAAGTATTAATAGAAGTAAAAACAATAAATAATAAGATTAGAATAGAATTCAATGACGAAGGTGCTGGGCTAAATGATAATGATTTAAAAATATTATTTAATAAATTTGCTAAATTATCTACCAAACCCACAGCCGGAGAATCAACTGTCGGCTTAGGTCTCTCGATTGTTAAAAAATTGACGAATGAAATGAATGGTGAGATTTGGTGCGAATCAAAAAAAGGAGTAGGTTCTACATTTATATTTGAGTTTCCAATTTCCTCTGGAAATGACGAAGGTAATGATAACTATTTAATGTAGAATTTTTATTTTAATGAAAGAGTAAAAGATTGCTATGGTTTGGAATTGTTTGATATGGAGTGGTGGAAGCACATTACATCCATGGACCTTTAATTGTTTTAAACTCAATTACAATTCTATCTCTAAATATAACATGATATGCCGACTTTGGTAACCAATAAAATTTATCATTCTCTAACAGCCTTTCATCAACTTTATTTTCATCATAAATATCTACTAGAATACTGTCTGCGTCCCTAGCATTTATGAGAACTGGAAATCTTTCTTTAAATGCTTTTTCAGTCTTACCAATCATAGAATTTCTATATTCACTATCCATATTCAAATACTTGCCAATATTATCTATTTGTATATCTACAAGTTTATGTTTCCAAATTAAATATTTATAATATCTATGTGATTCCTCTTCTGTAAGAACTATAAAAGCTAGAATACTAGATACTATTATTAATATAATTAATGTTTTCTTTATCATTCGCCCACCACAGGATAATCAAGATTCGGATTAAACGACAACATATTTTGCCTCATTTTATGTATTTTTTGAGTTCCACACGATGCTGGACGCAGCAAATCTAAACCATATTTATTATTTATCATATCCATAGACTTCATAATATTGCTATGTGCTTCATGGTTCATATTATCAAATAAACTATCTTGTACCCCATCTGCCGATGTAATAACATCGGCTATAACTCCCGCTTTCATATATCTAAATCCTGGTTTATATATACTCGCAAGGGCTTTGCTTGCTACTTGCGATAAAATTATGCTACTATTAGTTGATATGTTGAGAGTGAATACTCTATTGCGTGCGTATTGTGGTTCATTCCGATGTGGATTAGTATGAATAAAAACTCTAATTATTTTTGCAACCGAGTTTTGCTTTCTTAGCTGCTCCGCCACTCTGATAGCATACTCACTAACAGCTTGATTTAACTCAGTATATTCGGTGATTAATTTGCCAAAGGAACGAGAATATAATATTCCTTTTTTAGGCTTAGATTCTAGAACTATATCGTGAACCCGGTGTCCTTTTAACTCATGTACCAATCGCAACCCGCCTACAGTCATTTTCTTTTTAATCCATTTCTCCGGCAACATAGTGAAGTCATAAGCAGTCGAAACTCCAGAAGACTTGAGCATTTTTGCATATTGTCTGCCTACCCCCCACACATCATCAATATTCGTACGTTTTAATGCCTTTATACGAGAGTTTTTAGAATTAATAACAAAAACTCCTTCGCTTCTTTTTGCAATCTTATTAGCTACCTTAGAAAGCGTTTTATTTACTGCAATCCCTATGGAAACAGGCACTTTAGTACCTTGCTCAATAGTTTGCTTAATCATTTTTCCATGAGCTAAATAATTTATATGACTAATATTATCTAACTTTAAAAATGACTCATCAATAGAGTATTGTTCGACTTCAGGAGCAAACTGATAAAGTAAATTGTTAATACGCTCCGATACATTGCCATACAAAGCAAAATTTGCCGAAAAAACAGCTACATTATGCTTTTTAAGCAAGGGTCTAATTTTAAATTCTACCGCTCCACGCTCTATCCCAAGAGCCTTAACCTCTTTCGTCATTGCAATTATGCAACCATCATTATTGGAAAGCACAGCAACAGGTTTCCCAACCAAATCTGGACGGAATATAGTTTCGCACGAAGCGTAAAAGCTATTACAATCTAATAGGGCTATCATATTATAAACTAACATGCTTTGATAAAACCACACCCCAAATCTTAGCATCAGCAAACTCATTTATTATGATATCATTATACTTAGAGTTTGATGAACGCAAAATAACTAAGCCATCACTATTAATATATCTTTTGATGACAAGCGAACCATCTATCGAGGCAATTACAACATTTCCATTTTGGCAATTTGCTAAAGTATCAACCACCACCAAACAACCATCCTCTATTTCAGGTTCCATCGAGTCGCCTGATACCCTAAATAAATAGTTATTTGCTGGCTGTTCAATATACTCATCATTCAAATCTAATGTCTTTACGAATAAATCATCGTTCATAAAAGGTAAGGCCTTGCCAGCTGATGCCGACTCCTCTATAAACGGTACTGCTACTTTGTTTTTTTTGCTAATCAAATACGGAATGACTTTAGAGGCAGATATTATTTTTTCGTAATCTGCTGGATATTCATTTAATACCTTACTTTTAAAATATAATACTCTGCCTTGTTCCCACATATAATCAATATTTTCGATATATTTTGGTTTATATTCATATTTTTTTATCGTCCCATCTTTCATTTTCTTCTTACTATATCTTACTTTTCTATAGTTTGATAACGATTGTTGAGTTAATCCTATTATTTCAGCTAACTCTTTTTCTGTAATCAAATCGTTGCGATTCATTTTTTCTACCTTTGCTTTCTATATAATATATATATATATATATTTCATTTCTATCACAATTTAAACCGCAGTATAAGTAAAAGTTTAATATAATACAAGGAAAATATTTATTAATGAAAAATCAGCAAAAACAAATTAAATTGCAATATGGGATACAAACAAATTGAAATAAATCTTCCGACAGATTATACAGAAGAAAGTATAAAAAAGAAACTATCAAAAAAATTGAGAATTAATGATTTTGAATACTCTATTGATAAAAAATCATTAGATGCTCGAAAAAAAAATCAAATTCATTGGAAATTAAGAATTACAGTTTCTTCAAAAGAAATAAAAACTGATTTTGAGCCAGATACAAGAATACTTAATATTCCTAAAATAAATTCTAACGCAAAAATAATTGTTGTTGGTTCGGGACCATCAGGCTTTTTCTCAGCTCTAGTAATGCTACGTGCAGGATTTGATGTTACTATAATCGAGCAAGGTCCAGATGTATTCGAAAGAGTAAAAGCTATTAAAATATTTGAAAAGACAGGAGAATTAAACGAAAAAGCAAATTACGCTTATGGCGAAGGAGGAGCAGGAACTTTCTCAGACGGAAAACTAACTTCAAGAACAAAATCAATAGTATTAGAACGCCGATTTATGTTTGATGAATATATCAAAGCAGGAGCCCCAGAGGAAATACGATATTTGTCCAAACCTCATATTGGTTCTAATATATTAGTAAAAACTGCAAGAAACTTAAGAAAAATGTTTATCGATGAAGGTGGAAAATATAAATTTGAAACCGAATTACTAAACATTTATCATAAAGATGGAAGAGTTAATGCAATAGAAACTAATATCGGAAAAATAGATTGTGATTATTTAGTATTAGGCACAGGACATTCAAATTTTGCAGTATTCAAATTACTACAAAACATTGGAGTAATGTTCAAAACCAAACCTTTTGCAATTGGTTCAAGAGTTGAACATATCCAAAGCGAAATTAATCAATCTCAATGGAAATGTTCTACATTAGAAGGAGTTAAAAATGCAGAATATTCATTAACATCGCAAGCAGGGAGCAATAGTGTATTTACTTTTTGTATGTGTCCGGGTGGGAGAATCATTTCAGCTCCACAAAAAAATGGATTGAATATAGTAAATGGAATGAGTAATTATAAAAGGAACTCACCTTATGCAAACTCTGCTATCGTAGCTGCTTTAGACCTTAACAAAGAATTTGGAAGAGAAATAGAAGCAAGTGAAGCAATAGATTGGCTTTACAACTTAGAAGCAAAATTTTATGACTACGTGGGTGGTTTTGATGCACCAGCAGTTCGAATAAAAGATTTGATGGAAGGCAACACTACTAACAATTTCCCTAAATCATCATACCCATTCGACTTAAAAACAGCAGACTTTGGAGAGCTATTTCCAAACTCAGTATATGGCAGTATGAAAAAATCATTCAAAGAATTTTCTAAAAAGATAAAAGGATTTGAAGAAGGAATATTAATGGGTTTAGAATCGCGTACCTCTTCCCCAATTCAAGCTTTAAGAAATAAAAATGGCTTATGTGAAAAATTTGATAATCTATATTTAGTAGGTGAAGGCTCAGGATTTAGCGGTGGAATTGTATCAAGTGGAGCTGACGGCATAAAAGCAGGAATGGAAATTATTCATAATAATCAGTAAATTTAAATCCACTAAAATTTCTCGAAATCATAAGTTTTTACTTTGTCTTCTAAACATTTTGGACACAAGCAGTCATTATCCTCTTTGTCAGGCTCGGGTGAAATAATATTAGGTTTAAGGAAGCACCAGCATTTCTGATTTTTATCATTAGCAAAACATTCAAAATCTGAATTACATTTTTTACATTTTTTAGTCATAAACTTTCCTACTTATTGCTTATTCTTGGCAATCTTCATTTCGAATCATAAGTGAGATTATTATCAACAGCTTGATTATTTTTTTCATTTAGAGTCTTTAACTTTTCAAGCAAAAAGAATATTTCTTTATATAAATTGTCAATTCGCTCTGGTTCAATTGCCTGGTTCGGTACCGAATATACCTTTAAGTAATTGATATAATGTTCTAATCGAGTTAAAAATAATTCTTCTATCATGATAAAATCTCCTAAATAATCCTTATTATAGATGATTTACAACTACAATATAATAATTTAATATTATCAGTAGTTTAAATGTTGATAAGTTTATACTAATTAATGTGTTACTCTAAGCAAATTACGAATTCCTTTTCAAACACTTATTTACTATTTGACACGCTAAATGAACAATAGTTACACATTATATTATTTGTATCGGCAACATCTTATATAATATTTACAAATTATTATTTTTTTTAATCGTCTCTACAAATGAATGTTAATCATAAAGAAAGAATACTAAATGAGTAAAATAATAAGAATCATTGCATCTACATCAAAAAATTCAATTAATAAAAAGTTATCGGACTATGCAATTGATAAAATGAAAATTAATGACGAAATCCACACCATTTGGCTAAAAGATATTAATCTGCCTTTATTTTCAGTAGATATCGAAAATGAGGGATTCCCTAAAGAATTAATTGAAATCTATGAGACTATAAACCAAAGTCAAAAAATTATCTTTGCTAATCCTGAAAACAATGGATACCTGACCGCAGCATTAAAAAATCTTCTCGATTGGTTATCAAGAATAAATACTAAATACTTACAAGATAAAAAGGTTATGATTTTATCTACTTCTACTGGCAAAGGTGGAGCTAAAAAAAGTTTAGAAGAATTATGTATAATTATGGGTCATGTCAATGCTGAACTTGTTTCAACGTATAGCCTATCTAAATTTAATGATAATTTTGATATAGTTTCTAATAAGATAATTAATGAAGAAGAAAATAGTAATCTAAAATTTGCATTAGATTTATTTATAAACAGTTAGTCATAATGATTCATTAATCATCATTGTAAACTTTTGCAAGAGAAGTATATATTGCAAAAACTGAAATAAATATCAATACAGTACCCCAAAACCAATATGGCAAAACCAATTCATTTTGCATTACAACTGTATCCGAATTTATAACTTTTCCATTAATTTCGCCACCAGGTGAAAGCAAATAACCAATACTCATATATATACTTAAACACGCTTGGACACCTAAAAATATCAATGTATATTTTTGCCAATTTCTATTACCTTTAAATGCAATAAAACCAAATATAACTGCAAAACCAAGTATAACTGGTGTACCAAACCATGTCCGAACTAAATATACACCAGAGATAAGCAATAGAATTGTAAGCACTATCAAAGTTATTTTTGCGGCCCTTTCTTTTCTAGAAAATATAATGAATAAAGACCCAGCTATGGTTGGACCTAATGGTCCTGCTGCTGCAACCATTGCCTTTCCAAACCCACCAAAAAATAAATCTCCATTCCAATATGCTAAACCAGAACCATTTGAATATATTTCTAACCGCTCAAAACTCCCACCAAGCAATACAGCCATAAGCCCATGTCCCATTTCATGAAACCAAGTCCCAAGGATTGTAAATGGATAGAGTATAAGCATACCAAAAGGTATTTGCCATAAAACAATGGTAATTAAGGAGAATACTCCTATCCATATTATTACTTTCTGGTTATTGTTTATATTCATATCTTGAAATGGATTTATATTATATCTAAATTTATTAAATGATTAAAATAGATTATTATTTAATTACTTCAAGTTTTTTTCCAACTTTTATAAATGCATTAATAGCTTGGTCTAAATGATTTTTATCATGCCCGGCAGAAATTTGTACCCTAATCCTATCTAATCCACGTGGTACTACTGGGAATGAGAACGCAATTACATATATACCCTCTTCAAGCATCATATCAGCAAATTTAACTGCTAATTCAGATGAATTTTCAAATTTCCCAAACATTATTGGAACAATTGGATGAATACCAGGAATAATGTCAAACCCAGCTGAAGTCATTGCTTCTCTAAAATATTTGGTATTATCTTCTAATTTGTCTCTTAGGTCTGTTGATTCATTTAATATCTCAAGGCATTTTAAAGTCGCACCAACTACTGCTGGAGCTACAGTATTTGAAAACAAATAAGGCCTCGCCTTGTTTCTCAAATATTCTACTATCTCTTTTTTACCTGAAACACAACCTCCAGAAGCTCCTCCTAAAGCTTTCCCAAATGTTGTTGTAATAATATCCACTCTATCCATAACATTGAAATGTTCATGAACTCCACGCCCATTTTTACCCATAAAACCAGTTGCATGGCTATCATCAATTAATACCATTGCATCATGTTTATCAGCCAAATCACAAATTTCATCTAATTTTGCTATATCACCATCCATAGAGAATACACCGTCAGTAACAATCACTTTAAATCTACAATCTTTTGCTTCTATCAAACATTTCTCCAAACCTTTAAGTTTTTTACCACTGCTTTTGTCTATAGATTCGGTGTTAGACATATCTCCATGATTAAAAATCCATCTTTGAGCCTTAGATAGCCTTATTCCGTCTATTATTGATGCATGATTGAGTGAGTCTGTGATAATTGCATCTTCTTTTGAAAATAATGGTTCGAATACTGCTCCATTGGCATCAAAAGCAGATGAAAACAAAATAGTTGATTCCATTCCTAAAAATTCAGACATTTTTTCTTCTAATAACTTATGGTCATCTTGAGTTCCACAAATAAATCTAACAGATGATAATCCGTAACCTCTTTTGTCTATACCGTCATGTGCTGCTTGTACCAAATCTGGATGTGATGATAAGCCTAAGTAGTTATTTGCACAAAAGTTTAACACCGTTTGCCCATTTACATTTATTTCTGCTCCTTGGGGAGATTCAATTATTCTTTCGTGTTTATATAATTTTTGTTCGTGTAAAGATTTAATTTCATTTTTTAAATATTCTTTCATTTTTCCATACATAATAGACCTATTTATTTAATTATTATTCTTAATTTGTTGTGATTTTAGATGTAATTTTATTTAAGCAAAATTACAAACTTCAATTTACAAAATATTGAAATAATTTAATGACAAATCAGAAATACTTTTATTTAATTTTAATAATCCTTATTGTTTTTATTAGTAGATTTTATTTTAGTTTAGAAAGTGAATCTTATTTTTCTCCTGACCCTGTCATATACGAAGCTGCAGTCAAAGAATTTAGTTTAGCAAATAAAACACCACATCTGCCCGGATATTATTTATATGTAAAATCTATTAATATATTAGAATTAACAGGTGTTACACCTTCTTATGCACAAGTATTATTTTCTATTATCTTTTCGATTTTATCCGCCATAATTTTTTTCTTAATATTTAATAGATATTTAGAATATAAAGAATCATTTTTACTAATTTTATTTATGTTCTTTAATCCAGCCATATATTTTTATGGATTAGTTAATGAAAATTATATTTTCGATTTGTTTGCAGGGGGATTAATATATTATATTTCATTCTATAAAAATCGTTTATATATTTTATTCCCAATTCTTGCAATTATAGCTGGTTTTAGACAAACAACTGGTCTTCTATTAACTCCATTTGTGCTTTATATTTTATGGAATAATAGGGAAACTTTAACAAAACAATTATTATTCTATATCTCTTCGATTATATTATCAATAATAATCTTCATATCTTGGTTTATACCAATGACGAGTAGTATTGGCGGAGGTCTTAAGTATTTCTCATTATTTATTTATGAAAGCCCTATCCCAAAATCTACATTTATCAAAAACTTCTCAACGATGGTTTCAATTAGTTTTTACTTTTTATTGCCTTTGATATTTATAATCAATTGGCTAAAAGTATTTAAAAATATACATCAAATTTCCAAATATCTAAATATAAAATTGATTATTTGGTTTGCAATTCCAATGGTATTCTTTATGTTTTCTCATTATAATAAAGGATATATCTTATTACCAATTGGAGCTTTATTTGTATTTTCAAGTATTAATTATAAATCATTATTAATAAATAAGTTATCAATTACAGTACTAATAATATTTCAATTGTTATTTTATTTTTTAATACCATACAACCAACCATATTATCAAATATACCTAAAATCAGACCAAAGAGAAATCTCTAAAGTTCAAACTTGGCAAAATAGAATGCTAACTAAATGGCTTCCAGTCAATTCTCATATAAGTTATCTAAATAAATATCATAATTCACTAAACCAGTTTTGTAATTACTTAAATAAAATAAATGCGTTAGACACAGTTATTGTTCTACCTACTATCGACTCAGATGCCTTTACATTTTCACTTAGAATGCCACAAAAAACAATTATAAGAGTAGGAAAAGATTATATCAGTAGTATGAACGAATGTATAGTTGATAATGATTATATAAATATAGAAAGTATTAAAAACAGATACTTCGTTTCAAACAATAACTTTTTCAGTGAAAAAATGATACAACATTCTAAAATCAACTATCAAACAAACAAATTAGTATTATTTCAGTTACAAGATTCAGTTGATGTTAATATACTTTTGAGATGGTTTCGTTAATACTAAATATATTATTGTTTAATAGCCATTTCACAAATAGTTTCGCATAACTGAGGAAATTCAAGGCCAGCTGCTTTAGCTGCCATAGGAACTAATGAAGTGCTTGTAAATCCCGGAATTGTATTCACTTCAAGACAAAATGGTTGCATATCATCATTTAATCGAAAATCAATTCTCGAAAAAGATTTTGCTCCAATCAATCTATTTGCCATATCAGCAGTATTTATAATAAAGTCAGCAACATTCTCATCGATATCTGCAGGACAAATATAGTCAGTATTTCCAGAGGTGTATTTATTTTTATAGTCATAATACCCTTCATGAGGTATTATTTCAATAAGCGGATATGCTTCATCATTTATCAAAGTAGCTGTTAGTTCTCTCCCTTCAATAAATTCTTCAACTAAAATATTGTTCGTTAGCTTACTCGCTTTTTCCAATCCTTTTTGAATATCATCTAAATTTCCATCTTTAATAATGGTTAAACCTAATGCAGAACCCTGGTCAGCTGGTTTTATAACCAACTTCCCTCTAAATTCATCTCTCACATCCTGTATTTTATCGTAATCCTCTATTTCTGATTTTCCAAAAAGTGCCCACTCAGGAGTTAATACTCCACCAGCTTGAAATAACATTTTAGAATGTATTTTATTCATTGCAATCGAAGATGCTCTAACTCCCGAGCCTGTGTATTTCACTCCTTTAAGGTCAAGCAATGCTTGCAATCTACCATCTTCTCCCCATTTCCCATGAACAAGGTTAAATACAACATCACACTTATCGAAAATATCATTTGAAATGGACTCAATGAAATTTTTAGTTTCAAACTTTGCTAATTCATCCTCTGATGGGATTTCATTTGGAATATGCTTGTTTTCTATATCAATTATACATTCTTTTCCTAAGGCAGGATCTACCGCTATTACTTCATGTCCAAGAGATTTTAATGCAGAAAATATCGACTTTCCCCCTGATAAAGATACATTTCTTTCTCCAGAAATTCCGCCCATTAAAACTATAATATTCATATTCTTATTGTTCTTTAGTTTATATTAATTTTTATTTGGTTCCGTTAGCATATATTCATCATATAATTTTTTCAAATGTTTGACATCTTCCCAAACAAATTTTTTCCAAGATGGATTTCTAAGCAATGCCGCAGGGTGATACGTTACCATTAGCTTTCGTCCATGATATTCATACATTTGTCCACGAGAATCTTTCATAACATGCTTCTTTTTCAATAAAGTATCAATTGCAGTTAATCCTAAAGCAAGTATAAACTCTGGATTTATTAATTCAATTTGTTTTTGTAAATATGGTTCGCAATGTTCTACTTCTTCTGCTTCTGGTTTTCTATTCTTAGGTGGACGACATTTGATTATATTTGCTATAAATACATCTTCACGCTTAAAATCTATAGCTTCGATAATTTTAGTTAATAACTTACCAGCTCTGCCTACAAATGGCTTACCTTGTTCATCTTCATCTGCTCCTGGTGCTTCCCCTATTATCATTATTTTTGCATTAGGATTACCCGTACCAAATACAAATTGATTTCGAGTTTTACCTAATTCACATTTCATACAACTATGAATATTATCATAAAGAACGTCTAATGATTTAGAACCTTGCCAATTTGAATTATATTCACTAAACTCATCTATTTTTTCTTTTTTAACAATTGGAGTATCAATTTTTTTAATATAAGATTCTACTTCCTCTAACTTCTTCTCCATTGGCTGTTCTTCTGATGTAGTATCTGCAATTATTTTATTAAAATCAGGATTTAGATTGCTACCTATGACTTCGTTTTCATAATCAAGAGCCGTTTCAATTTTTTCATATATATTTTGTTTTTTCATAACAGCAATTTAATTGATGAAAAAGGAATAAACAATCAATAATTGTTATTGTTCAAAAGTTGATACCCCTATTGAATTTCTTTTTTATAAATTTGCGAACAACTATCCAATAAATCTTTTCCATAAAATCCTTTATAAATACATAATAAAATAATAGTCTTAAAATATGAACATAGAACGAAAATATTTAATGGAATTAATCAGAGGAGGAGAAAATTCTCAAGTCGAATTCAAAAGAAATGCTGACAACCATTGGAAAATGGCAAAAGAAATCTCTGCATTATTAAATACTAAAGGTGGATATTTGTTGATAGGAGTAGAAGATGATGGTTCGGTATCTGGAGTTTATTCAGAAAAAACAGAAATGGAAAATATCAGAAACGCTTCAGAATTTTATTTGCAACCTACCATAACACTATCGCAAGAATTAATAAATTTATATGGTAAAGATGTATTGGTAGTTACAATTCCCAATTCTGAAAATAAGCCACACAAACTCTTGATGACTGACGAAAATGGCAAAGAAAAATATAGAGCTTTCATAAGAGTAGGAGAAAAATCTGTAGAAGCCTCCAGCGAAATGGCAAGACTAATGACTTATCAAAATCCCAACAATGAAAAAAAATTGAAACTTAGTATTGGAGAAAAAGAAAAATCATTATTCGCTTATCTCCAAAAATACGAAAGAATTACCGTTAAAGACTTTTGTAAATTAGTAAATATTTCTAAAAGAAGAGCAGAAAGAACCTTAGTTGCTTTGGTTAGGTCGGGCATTGTTCAAATTCATTATGACGATACCCATGATTATTTTACTTTAGTTTAAATATCATTAATAAAGATATGTAATTTAATATCATTACATATTCAGCATAATTAAACAATTCCAAATAAAATATTTGTTTTCTTATACTAAATAAATTAATTTAGAATAAATAATAATGTTTAACTAAAAATAACAATTTATATGAAAAAATTAATAATTCCGATTATTATAATTATTGCCCTTTTTTCTTGTACAAAGAAAGAAGAAGTAGAGACAAATCCTAATGAGAAAATTCAAAACGAAGTGCAAACTTATCTGGATAAATATAATACAGATTTCCAAAAATTATTAGCTGCCTCTGCTGAAGCAGAATGGCAAGCAAATACGAAAATAATGCCAGGAGATACTATTACAGAAAAATTAGTAACCGAAACTGGTGAAGCATTTACTAATTTCACAGGCTCCAATGAGAACATCGAAGCTGCAAAAAAGTATTTGCAATCAAAAGATAAACTCTCTGATTTGCAAGTAAGACAATTAAATGTAATCCTTTATATGGCTGGTGGTAACCCTGCTTCTGCTAAGGAAATTGTTGCAGAAAAAATCAAAGCAGAATTAAAACAAACTCAAAATCTTTATGGGTATTCATTTACCATAAATGGAAAAGAAGTAACAACAAATAAAATTGATGATATATTATTTACTTCCAAAGACTTAAACGAAAGACTTGAAGCATGGGAATCTTCTAAAAAAGTTGGTATTGGCTTAAAAGACGGCTTAGAAAATCTTCAATCACTAAGAAACAAAACAGTTCAATCTTTAGGATTTGATAATTATATTGCTTATCAGGCATCAGAGTATGGTTATAGTACTGATGAACTAAGAAAAGTGTGTAACGATATGATTAAAGACCTTTGGCCATTATATAGAGAACTTCATACTTGGGCAAGATATACTATGGCAAAAAAATATAACAAAAAAGTTCCTGACTTAATACCAGCTCATTGGTTGCCAAACCGTTGGGGACAAGAGTGGAATAAATTAGTTAATGTAGAAGGAGTTGATTTAGACAAAGCCTTAGGTAAAAAATCAGCCGAATGGATAGTTACAAAAGGCGAAGAATTTTATGTTTCTATGGGGTTCTCTCCCCTTCCAAAATCATTCTACGAAAAATCAAGCTTGTATCCTTTGCCGGAAGGAACTCCTTATAAGAAAAACAATCATGCTTCTGCTTGGCACATGAACAACGCCGAAGATGTTCGTTCACTGATGAGTGTAGAACCAAATACAAAATGGTGGGGAACAACTTTGCACGAATTAGGTCATATTTATTATTATATGGAATATTCAAACCCAGATGTTCCTATAATCCTAAGAGGTGGTGCTAATAGAGCATATCACGAAGGTATCGGAACTATGATTGGATTAGCCTCAATGCAATTACCTTTCTTAGAAGAAGTAGGTTTAGTAGAAAAAGGCACTGAAGTTGATGAAATCCAAATGTTGCTGTCCGAAGCTTTAGATTATGTAGTTGTGGTCCCTTGGGGAGCTGGCGTAATGACCGAGTTCGAATACGAATTATATGCAAACAATCTCCCAAAAGACCAATTTAATGCAAAGTGGTGGGAATTAAAGAAAAAATATCAAGGTATTATTCCTCCTAATGAAAGACCTGATGAAAGCTGTGATGCTTGCTCAAAAACACATATTAACAATGATGCAGCACAATATTACGATTATGCAATGTCCACCATTCTATTGTTCCAATTCCATGATTATATTGCAAAAAATATATTAAAACAAGACCCTCATGCTACTAATTATTGGGGCAACAAAGAAGTAGGTAAATTCTTACATAATTTACTTTCTCCTGGTGCATCTGTGGATTGGAAAGAACATTTGCAGGCATCAATAGGTTCTGATATGAGTGCTAAGCCTATGGTTGATTACTTTGCCCCATTATACGAATGGTTGAAAAAAGAAAATGAAGGAAGAACTTATGCCTTACCAGAAACATTATAATCATTAATTAAAATCATTAATCTTAAATTAAAAAGTCAGGTTGATAAAAACCTGACTTTTTTTTTGAATAAATTGTATCGTCCTAAATTTAGTTGTCAAAGAAAGGCAACACCAATGGAAAACAAAGCGGAACAGTTAAAAAGGAAGCGGACTCAAAAAGATTATAGTTTTGCATTCAAATTACAGGTTGTAGATGAAGTAGAAAAAGGCTATCTTAGCTACAAGCAAGCACAACGTAAATACGGGATACAAGGCAGATCAA
>Ga0209475_10001092_pt1 | contig 37772 bp, 26 predicted proteins | sample tdDd471_FD_187128 | JGI IMG/M metagenome (GOLD analysis project Ga0209475, IMG submission 187128) | Marine sediment microbial communities from the Atlantic coast under amendment with organic carbon and nitrate - tdDd47.1 (SPAdes)... | ecosystem: Environmental > Aquatic > Marine > Coastal >... | reverse complement strand
CAAAGGCGTGGCTGCGTGAGGCCGGGTTACCAAAATCACTGTCCACCGTCAGGTAGTGCATCATCACCTCCGCGACGCGCTGGTCGACCGGCGTGGTGGCTGAATAGTCAAAATAGATGGGGCGTTTTATGTTACTCACAATCGTAATCTCTTTAGTCCGCTGTTAACAGGTGCTTCAGGATGCGCGTCTTTGTTGTTGCAAAACCTCTTGTTGACGGCGTGCAAGTATAAAGCGTCCGTTTATATTGTCACGTTGAATTGCCAGCTCGTGAATACCCGGACGGTTGGCAAACTGTGCCAGGGTTATACCGGAGAGAAAATTAAATAAACGCTCGCTCAGTTCTTCCCACAGCTCATGGGTTAAACAGCGCACGCCATCCTGGCAGTTGCCTTCATGGTTACAACGGGTCACATCCACCTTTTCATCCACAGCACTGATGATTTCTGCAATGCTGATCTCTTCCGCAGGACGCGCCAGGCGATAACCGCCGCCGGGACCTCGTACGCCATCCACCAGCTTGTGTTTACGCAGTTTGGAGAATAATTGCTCGAGGTATGAAAGAGAAATACCCTGGCACTGTGATATGTCGGCCAATGTGACTGGACCTGCATTGTCATGAATTGCCAGATCCATCATCGCTGTAACGCCGTAACGGCCTTTGGTAGATAATCTCATAATTTCACCTAATAATTCCTGAGTAATTTAGTAGGATATTCTCTTACCTGAGTAAATTAGTCAAGAATTATTTGGTAAAAAATACAGGGTATATCCCGGATGAAGTTGCCAGTAATCCTGCCGCTACTAGGGTTTAAAATGGTGATTTTCCGTGGAACAGGCTATGGAACAGTTTTTTGGAACTCAGTCGAGCTCGCAACAAGTATGAATAAACAGAACCAGATACGCGGCCCAGGCTTGACGCATAGGTGTTTTTTCAGTGCCTGAACGGCATTCGAGGTGAGTTCAGGCGGGTCCCAGCTCCGCCAGCTCGCGGTGCATTTCTGCCGGATCCACCATATTCAACTCCAGCAGGCGCCGCAGATGAGTCAGTCCTTCCAGGTCAATATTATCCCACTGCAGCCCCCAGTGGTCATTATTAACATGACTGATCGTAGCCACCATGGTGATGGTCGCGCCTTCCCCCAGCACCAGCTCAATGGAGTAAACATGATCTTTCTGCGGCGTCACACCGTGCGGCGAGACAATCAGCATGCCTTTCAGTGAGATATCTTCCAGCACACAATTCCACTGATCCTCTGCATCGCTCATGATGGCGTCTGCAATAAAAGGAATACGCTGGTAATGGCGGCGCTCATTGCTTGTCATTGGGTTGACCACTCTGTATGTGCTGCTGATTATAATTTTAAGTATAGTCTGCCTGTCGCACTCAACAAGTCGAGCCGACTAAATCTTTGCTGATCAGTCATGCTGCTGATGATTGAGCATGGCGGCGCTGAGCAGTTCACGGGTATAGGCCTGCTGCGGCTGGGTGAATAATGTCCGGGTATCCCCCTGCTCGACCACCCGCCCCTGCTTCATTACCATAATGTGATGGGATATAGAGCGAATCACATTCAGGTCATGACTGATAAACAGGTAACTCAGCTGATGTCGTTGCTGCAACCGCACCAGCAGTTCCAGTACCTGTTTCTGCACCGACACGTCCAGCGCACTGGTGGGTTCATCAAGCAGAATCAACGCCGGCTCAAGAATCACCACCCGCGCGATGGCGATGCGCTGGCGCTGGCCACCGGAGAATTCATGGGGGTAACGCCACAGCGCGGACTCGTCCATATCAACTTCCGCCAGCACTTTTTTAATGCGTTGCAGGCGCTGGGCTGCATCAAGCCGGGGATAATGAATCTGCAGGCCTTCACCGATAATCTGCTCCACCGTCATGCGCGGCGACAGCGATGAAAACGGGTCCTGAAACACCACCTGGAATTCCTTGCGCAGAGGCCGTAATGCAGACTCACGCAGGGCATCCAGACGCTGACCATTAAAACTGATTTCACCGGTGGACGACTGCAGGCGCAGCAATGACATGCCCAGTGTGGTTTTGCCGGAGCCGGACTCGCCGACTATGCCCAGGGTTTCACCCTGACGCAGTTCGATGTCCACCTGATCAACCGCACGAATTTCATCGACCTTGCGTTTGAAAAAGCCTTTGGTCACCGCAAAATACACACAGATATTACTGCCCTTTAACAGGGTTTGTCTGGCTTCATTGCTGGCTGACACCAGTTGCGTTGGCTGGGATGCCAGCAGGTGCCGGGTATAGGGGTGCTGCGCATGTTCAAACACGCGTTGAATATCACCCTGCTCCACCAGCTCGCCTCTGTTCATCACACAGACATAATCGGCGTAATGCTTAACCAGGTTTAAATCATGACTGATCAGTAACACCGACATATTGAATTCAGCCTGCAATTTGCGTAACAGTTCCAGTATCTGTTTCTGGATGGTGACATCCAGCGCCGTGGTCGGTTCATCGGCTATCAGCAGCTTAGGTTTACAGGACAGGGCCATGGCAATCATTACCCGCTGACGTTGCCCGCCGGACAGCATGTGCGGGAAACTTTTTATCTGTCGTGCAGGATCGGGAATACCAACGCGATCCAGCATATCCAGCGCCAGTTTCAGCGCCGCTGATCGGTCCACCCGCTGGTGCAGCATGATCGATTCCAGCATCTGTTTTTCAATCGGGTACACCGGATTGAGTGAGCTCATCGGCTCCTGAAATATCATCGCGATATCACGGCCACGAATGCGCCGCATTTCAGCTTCGGATTTCAGCAATAAATTCTGCTGCTGATAAACTACTTCGCCACTGGGGTAATTAACATGAGAGGCTTCATGCAGATTCAGTATCGACAGCGCACTCACGGATTTACCCGAGCCTGACTCACCCACCAGCGCGATGCTTTGCCCCGCCTGTATATCAAAGCTGACATGCTTAACCGCTTCCACGGTTTCATCGGCAGTGGTGAAATTCACGCTCAGGTTTTTTACACGGATTAATGGCTGATGATTCATACGCTAATTCCTATGATTTCCGTGTATCCAGCGCTTCACGCAAGGCTTCGCCGATAAAGATCAGCATCATTAAGGCCCCCACCAGCACACCAAAGGTGGACAGCGACAGCCACCAGGCAGAAATATTTTCCTTGCCCTGTGATAACAGTTCACCCAGGCTGGGAGTATCCGGTGGCACACCCAGGCCAAGGTAATCCAGGCTGGTCAGCGCCAGAATTGCACCGGAAATTCTGAACGGTAAAAAGGTAATTACAGGTGTCAGGCTGTTGGGTAATAAATGACGAAACATAATACCTGAATTGCTCAGACCCAGCGCACGCGCCGATTTCACATAATCGAGATTGCGTCCCTTAAGAAACTCGGCACGCACATAATCTGACAGCCCCATCCAGCCAAACAGTGAGAGCAACACAATCAGCAACCAGATGCTGGGTTGAAAAATCGAGGCAAAAATAATCAGTAAATACAGCTCCGGCATCGAGCCCCAGATTTCAATAAAGCGCTGGAAGAACAAATCGGTGCGGCCACCAAAATAGCCCTGCAACATGCCCGCCAGAATACCAATCGCGGTGCCCACAATGGTCAGTGAAATGGCAAACAGAATCGACAGACGAAAACCGTAAATCAGTCGCGCCATTACATCACGCCCGCGGTCATCGGTTCCCAGCACATTGTATTCAGACGGCGGCGCTGGATTAGCCAGCTCCGAATGGTAACTGATAGTGGTATAACTGAACGGATTCAATGGCTCGATCATCCAGTTGCCATTACTGGTGAGAATTTCGCGCACATATTCATCCTGATAGTCGGCTTCAGTTTCAAAGTCGCCACCGAAATCGGTTTCCTTGTAGAACTTGAAGACCGGAAAATAATATTCATCCTGGTAATGCACCAGCAGTGGCTTGTCATTACTAATCACTTCAGCAAACAGGCTGAGCACAAACACGAAAGAGAATATCCATAAACTGTAATAGCCGCGTTTATTCGCCCTGAAGCGATGCCAGGCGCGTTGCCCCGGCGACATATGGGTGGGCGCGGTTACCGTTTCAGCCGGGTCGATCACCGCGGGAGTTGTCGATTCTGGCGTTATCATCTATCCACCGCATCAAACTGGATTCTGGGATCGATCAGCACGTAGCTCAAATCTGCCAGCAGTTTGGCAAACAGGCCCAGAATGGTATAGAAAAACAGGCTGCCCAGCACCACCGGGTAATCCCGCTTCAGAATAGACTCATACGACAGCAGGCCCAGACCATCCAGTGAAAAAATGGTTTCGATTAATAAACTGCCGGTAAAAAACGCGGCGATAAACGCTGCGGGAAAACCGGTAATAATCGGGATCATCGCATTGCGAAACACATGACGATACAGCACGGTTGATTCGTCCAGCCCCCTGGCGCGCGCTGTGAGTACATACTGCTTGCGAATTTCCTCAAGAAAACTGTTTTTGGTCAGCATAGTGAGCACCGCAAAGCTGCCGATGGTCGAGGCAATAATCGGCAACACCATATGCCAGAGATAATCGGTGATTTTAAAATACCAGGGCAGCTGATCCCAGTTTTCCGAAGTCAGCCCTTTCAATGGGAATACATCAAAAAAACTGCCACCGCCAAACAACACCAGCAAGGCGATACCCAGTACAAAGCCCGGTATTGCATAACCGACCAGAATAATGCTGCTACTGATCACATCAAAGCGACTGCCATCGCGCACCGCTTTTTTGATACCCAGCGGAATACAGGTGAGATAGATAATCAGAAACGACCAGACACCGAGACTGATCGACACCGGCAGTTTGGAAATAATCAGCTCCATCACCGATTTATTATGAAAGTAACTCTCCCCCAGATCAAACTGGGCATAGCGCAGCATCATATCGAAAAAACGCTGGTGCGCCGGTTTATCGAAACCGTACAGCTGATTCAGCTTTTCGATCTGTTCCGGGTCCAGCCCCTTGTGCCCCTGGTAAAGACCGGAGGCACTGCTACTGACTTCGCCGCTGCCCGCGCTGGCACCTTCCAGCTGGCTGATCAACTGCTCCACCGGACCGCCGGGAACGAACTGGGTGACCGCAAAAGTAATCAGCATCACACCGACCAGGGTCGGCAGCATCAATAATAATCGTTTGAGAATATAACTGGCCATCTAGGGTACCTCTGAACAATGATGACATCTCTCTGGCTTACAGGCGTGTTCGCAATCAAGGCGGCATTTTGAAAGCAAATCCATGTTTATAACTTTATGCACCTGGGGAAAAATACTAGCACAGAGTGCGGACACACCTGTAAGCCCCGAAGGGCGAGACATATCAGCATTATTCATAGGCAGCCTGATCCTTAAGCCACCAGGTTGAGATTGCCCATGATTTGGGATTGTAATACAGAGGCAAGCTATCTGGCCGTTGAAAACGATCCCAGTAGGCGATGCGGTGTGTATTGATATACCAGTTAGGCACCAGATAATCGCCGTGTAACAGCACACGATCCAGCGCACGACTGGCAATGATCAATTCCTCGCGACTGGTGGTGGAAATAATTTTTTCCACCAGTGCATCCACCACCGGATCTTTAACGCCCATTAGATTTCTTGAACCATTCTGATCTGCCGATTCTGAATGAAACATCGCGCGCAACTCATTGCCCGGTGACATCGACTGCGGAAAGCTGCCCACCACCATATCATAATCGAATGAACGCAAACGTCTTATATACAGTGAACGATCAACCGTACGGTATTTCATTTCGATACCCAGCTTGGACAGATTACGCGCAAAGGGCGCAAGGATACGATCCATGCCTTTCTGACGTAGCAACACATCAAATTTGAATGGCTGATTTTTTTCATTTACCAGTACGCCCTGCTTAACCTGCCAGCCGGCAGAGCGCAATATATCCCGAGCCTGCTTCAGGTTTTCCCGCAGGGAATTAGGTGGCGCGGTACTCACCGCCTGCCACTGTTGATTAAACACCGCTGCAGGCAACTGATCGCGATACTGTTCCAGCAGAGCCAGTTCCCTGCCCTGAGGCAAGCCACTGGACTGCAGCTCGGAGTTACTGAAATAACTGTCATTAATCACATACTGGTTATAAAACAGCCGTTGATTAGACCACTCGAAATCAAACGCCAGTGCAATCGCACGCCTGACCCGAGGATCCTTGAATAGTTCGCGCCGGGTATTGAAGACAAAGCCCTGCATGCCGGCATTATTGCTGTGCGGTAGACTCTGTTTGATAATTTTTCCAGATTCATAATTGGGACCATTATGCTCACGCGCCCACAGCTTAGAGTAATATTCATGGCGAAAATCAAATTCACCCGCCTTGAAGGCTTCCAGTGCGATCACCAGATCCTGATAATATCGATACTGTATTTCATCAAAATTATATTGACCGCGACGTGTGGGTAAATCTTTTGCCCAGTAGTCTTTATTGCGCCTGAAGGTAATGCGTTTACCCAGATCATACTCTTCAATAATGTAAGGCCCGCTGGCTATCGGTTTTTTTTCGGTCAGGCGATCAAAACTTTCACCTTCCAGCCATTTTTGCGAAAACACCGCAAGATCACCCAGAATTAAATGCAATTCGGAGTTTTTACGTTTAAAGTTAAAACGGACCCGGTATTCATCCAGCACTTCTGCATTCCTCACATCAGCATAGACAAATTTATATTGCGGGTGCGCCTGATCGGACACCACGGTGTCGAAAGAAAATTTCACATCATCTGCGGTAATTTTATCGCCATTGTTGAAGCGCGCACGGCGATCAATCTGAAAAACCACCGATAACTGATCATCTGCCAGCTCGATGTCATTGGCGATTAATGGATATTTGCTGAAAGGTTCATCCTCGCTGGCCACCATCAGGGTGTCGAATAACAGCCCCGCACCCTCTGCCACGGAACCTTTGAGAATAAATGGATTAAAGCTGTCGAATGCGCCTGTACCCGCCAGCACCAGTCGACCAGCTTTTTTAGCATCGGGGTTTACATAGTCAAAATGCGTAAAGTCGTCTGCATACTTTGGCGTATATCCCATAGCCGCAGATGGCGCGGCAGAACTGACTGAACTATAGATTGCAATTATTAGTAAAAAAATCCCCGCAAAAGGGTGCAATCCTGTTTTTATCGTCATATTATCTAGAACTACCTCAGGGGCTGTATGTATCTCTGACCATCTGGATGCAGAATGATTGCATGCGTCGGATGCTAGCATACCAATTGATAACAATAAAAAACAGGAGTCCTTTAATGGGATTTTTATCTGCTAAACGTGCACTTATTTTTGGCGTGGCAAGCAATCGATCCATTGCCTGGGGCATCGCACAGGCAATGCACCGTGAGGGCTGTGAATTAGCATTCACTTATCAAAATGAGCGCCTGCGCGAACGCGTTGAAAAACTTGCCGGTCAACTCGACTCCGATATCGTGATTCCCTGTAATGTTGAAGATGATAATGAAATCGAAGCGGTATTCGACCACCTGGACGATTACTGGGATGCATTCGATATTCTGGTGCATTCAATCGCCTTTGCCCCCAAAGAACTGCTGGAAGGTGACTACCTCGACAATCTGAGCCGCGACGGTTTTAATACCGCACACGATGTCAGCTCCTACAGTCTGGCGGCGATTGCCAAGGCGGGACGGCATATGATGCAGAATCGGGATGACGCCTCGATTCTCACCCTGAGCTACCTCGGCGCTGAACGCACCTTCCCCGGCTACAATGTGATGGGCCTGGCCAAGGCCAGTCTGGAGGCCAATGTACGCTATCTGGCGCAGAACCTCGGGCCGGAAGGTATTCGTGTCAATGCGATCTCCGCCGGGCCGATTAAAACCCTGGCGGCTTCAGGCATTGGTGGATTCGGCAAACTGTTTGAACAGGTTGAGCAAACCGCACCGCTAAGACGCAATGTAAACATTGATGATGTCGGCAATACTGCGGCATTCCTGAACTCGCCACTGGCCAGCGGCATTACCGGTGAGGTGATTTATGTGGATGCCGGTTTCCATATTGTGGGCTTAACCAACCCGCTTAAAGTTTAATCCACCAATAAAAAATGCAGCCATAATGGCTGCATTTTTTATTGGCTGCTCTGCTGGCCCGACACCTGCCGCGTCTGCTGGTATGGCCAGGCAAATATCAATTAAGCAGGTTTGCGCTCCGGCCTGAGAATATCGGTTTCACCTTCCAGCCGCCCGATCACCACCGCCGCCACAGAATCACTGAAGACATTCACCGAAGTGCGGCACATATCCAGCACCCGGTCCACCACCAGAATCAGCCCCACCGCTTCCAGCGGCAGGCCAATGGTGCTGAGAATGATAGTAATCGCCACCAGACTCGCTGAGGGTATGCCCGCCACCCCAATCGAGGTAATCAGAGCCACCAGTACAATAATGAATTGCGTAGTCCAGCTGAGTTCCAGCCCATAGGCCTGCGCGATAAACATGGCGGCGACGCATTCATACAGTGCCGTGCCATCCATATTCACCGTGGCCCCCAGCGGCAGGGTGAAACTGCTGACCCGGTTAGACACCCCGGCCTTCTGCTCCACACATTCCATGGTTAGGGGCAAGGTAGCCGATGAAGAGCTGGTTGAAAATGCGGTCAGCAGTGCCGGGCTCATCGCTCTGTAATGCAACAGTGGATTGACTTTCGCCACATAGCGCAGAACCAGATACAGTGTACCACCGGCATGCAGTGCCAGTGCGGCCAGCACGGTAAAGAAAAATATCGCCAGCGGTTTAAAGGCATCCACACCGGACACGGCCGCCACCTTGGCCACCAGTGCAAACACCCCCAGTGGCGCAAATTTCATCACCCAGTTGGTCATGTGCATCATGATATCCAGCACACCCTGCCAGAAACTCTGCACCACATCGGTCTGTTTTGCCGAAAGCCGGGTGGCAAAGAAGCCAAACAGCAGGCTAAAGAAAATCAGCCCCAGCATCTGCCCATCGGCGGCCGCGGAGACAATATTCGGCGGCACCATCCTGAGAAACACCGAGACGATATCACCAGCGCCTTTGTCGGCCACTTCTGCAGACAGTGTGCTCGGCATGTCTGCCAGCCCGATCAGCTCCTTGACTGGCTCGCCATTACTGATGCCCGGCGCGGTAAGATTCACCAGCAGCAGGCCCATAAGAATAGCCAGCAGGCTGCTAAGTGCGTAATAGAGAAGGGTTTTGCCACCCAGTCGGCCGAGGTTTTCGCCGGAGCCTATACCCATCATGCCGACAATAATCGAGGACATGATCAGTGGCACAATCAGCATTTTCAGCGCATTGAGAAACAGCGTGCCGAAAAAGTCATAGACGCTGTAGAAATTGATACCAAACAGGCTGACCGTTTCACCCGTTAAACTGCCAGCGATCACTGCCAGCACCAGCGCCAGCAGAATCTGCCAGTGCAGGGGTAATGTGGCCATGCGTTTTAGCATTAGAGGTTTTCTGCGCGGACGATGTCTACCTTCGACTTAAGGTGTTCCAGCACCGCTGACATATCCCGTGTGGCCTGCTCATTCTGGTATTGCTGCGCCAGCTGTTGCAGCTGTTCGTTAGTCATCGCGGGCGGTTCGTTAACGGATAGCAGTTGAATCAGCGCGGTACCGCTGGCCACTTGTGTCACACTGTAAACCGGCTGTTCATCAACCGGCTTTGGCATACTGAAAACTTCACGCAGCAGACCGATATCAACCGAGCGGCTAGTACGCTGCAGCGCTGCAAGTTCAACCAGTTCTGCGGATGTTTGCAGTGAGCTGATCGAGGCACCCGACTCAAGCTCGGCTAATGCAGCCTGCGCTGCCTCGCGGGCTTTCTCAGCCGCTTTCTGCAATCGGAGGCGCGTAGCGATGCTGGCTTTAACTTCATCCAGCTGTTTGGCTGTGGCTTCGCTGTGCGTTTCGATGCGCAACACCACCGCATGGTAGGGCGCCACTTCGATTATGTCGGAGTTCCGGCCTTCATCGAGTACCACCGTATCAAAGGCCGCCTTACGCACCACTTCACTGGCGGCAATCCCCTGACCTGTGTCACGGCTGAAACGCTCGCTGGTTTTAATCTTCACGCCCAGCACATCCGCTACTTCCTGCAGGCTGCGGTCGTTTTCATAAGCCGTGGTCGCCATCAGCTCGGAACGCTCGTAGAACTGATCTTCCAGCGCGCGAGCCTGCAGCATCTGCGTCAACTCGGCTTTTTTGTCAGCAAAGCTGTCAATTTCCTCGGCACGCACATCATCGACGCGGATAATGTGATAGCCGAAAGACGTTTTCACCAGCGCGGAAATCTCACCCTTGTCCAGTGCATACAACGCCTGTTCGAATTCCGGCAGCATCATGCCCCTGGAAATCCAGCCCAGCTCTCCGCCCTTGTTCGCCGATCCCGGATCGGTGGAGTGCTCACGCGCCAGCTGCTCAAAGGACGCACCCTGACGAAGCTGTTTCAGGATAGCAGCCGCTTCACTTTCTCTCGCCTGCTGCTCCTCTGTACTGGCATCCGCAGGCAGCTCAATCAGAATATGCCGCGCCTTGCGCTGTTCCTTGCCCGACTGACTGGCCACATAGTCATCGTACAGTCGCTGCAACGCATCTTCATCCAGCGGAATATCTTTCAACAAGTCATTTTCGGTGATCTCAACATAGGCGACACGCACGGTTTCCGGGTTCATATAAGCCTGCTGGTTGGCGGCAAAGTAATCCCGAATTTCCTCATCTGTCACCTCAATCTGGTCTATATAGTCATCATCCGCAAACAGCAGATAGTTGACCTTGCGCGACTGGTTCTGAATTCGGTTCAGAATTTCCAGCTCGGCCTTGCCCACAATGGATGACTGCATTACCGCATCCTGCAGTTGCTGAATCGCCAGATCACTGCGGAACAGGTTCTCAAACTCCTTAACCGACATGCCCTGTGAACCAATAATGGCCTGATAGGCATCATTCGAGAAAGCCCCGTCCTGCTGGAACGCCTCCATTGCCTTAATCTGCTGTGCCAGTACCTGATCAGGTACACGGTAACCTTCCTCAAGCACCACCTTCTGCAGCACGCGCTGCGTAATCAATTGCTCCAGCACCTGCTGTTTAAGGCGTTGCTCAAACGCCTCACCTTCCGGCAGCTCCTCCTGAAACCTCTGCTGCAACCGCTGGCGTTGTTGAGCCAGTGCCTGATCAAACTGTGACTGACTGATCTGTAAATCATCCACTTTAGCCGCAAATTGTTCCTGCGCGCCGGTCAGGTAATCGCCAATGCCCCAAAGCGCGAACACCAGACCGATAAAAATCACGATAATAATGCCAAGAATGCCCTTCGCTTTGTCATGAATCGATTGCAACATTGTCTGTAAAACCCTTTTAATCGGCCTTGCCGGCCAGCTATTCTTAAAATAATGAGCACTGAATCATACTAGAGTGCGTGACTTGTCGCAAAAGGATTGAAGCCGGAATGCGCAGATAGGCAGAATTAGTTGAAATCACTTTCCAAAGGGGCAAGCCATGCTTTATTTCGTTATGCGGCTTAGGCGGGACTATTCGCGCATGATCGTTGGTGTGCTGGCGCTCACCCGTTGTTGCGTGTGAAGATGACACGCAGATAGAGCGTGCCGAAAGGCACACCGACCAGCTTTATCGAACATCGGGTTCTCGTCGTGACCACCCAGGCCAACATATACAATAAAAAGGCCCCCTCCGCTTTCGCAGAGGTTCATGACACTGTTTTATGTCATTATGTATTTGGGTCGGGACTATTCGCGCATCCATGCGCTCACCCGTTCTTGCGTGTGAAGAGGACACGCAGTTAAAGCGTGCCGACAGGCACACAGTGGGGGCCAGTGCGCTTAAAAGCAGCACCCTGTTCAAATTTGCTCCCGGCAAATTTGTCGAAACTGGTTCTCGTCGTGGCCATCCAGACCATCATACAAAATAAAAAGGCCCCTCCGCTTTCGCAGAGGTTCATGACACTGTTTTATGTCATTATGTATTTGGGTCGGGACTATTCGCGCGTCCATGCGCTCACCCGTTCTTGCGTGTGAAGAGGACACGCAGTTAAAGCGTGCCGACAGGCACACAGTGGGGGCCAGTGCGCTTAAAAGCAGCACACTGTTCAAATTTGCTCCCGGCAAATTTGTCGAACATCGGGTTCTCGTCGTGGCCGTCTGGACCAACATATACAATAAAAAGGCCCCCCAACTTTCGTTGGGGGGCCTTTTTATTGTAAATGGCGGACCGGACGGGACTCGAACCCGCGACCTCCGGCGTGACAGGCCGGCATTCTAACCAGCTGAACTACCGGTCCGAAGTGGTGGGTGGTGAGGGAGTCGAACCCCCGACATTCGCCTTGTAAGGGCGACGCTCTACCAGCTGAGCTAACCACCCGCCTTCAAAGGGGCGCTAGTTTACTGCATCTTTTAATGCTTTGCCAGGCTTAAATGCAGGCACACTGGCAGCTGCGATCTGGATCTCTGCACCGGTCTGTGGGTTACGACCAGTACGTGCAGAACGTTGACGAACCAGGAAAGTACCAAAACCAACGATGGTTACCTGATCATTATCTTTTAAGGCGCCGGAAACAGATGAAATCATCGCGTCTAATGCACGACCTGAATCAGCTTTAGATAAACCTGAGTTTTCTGCAATAGCGTCGATTAATTCTGATTTATTCATTATTTATCCTACATATGGTTGTTGTAATTGAGACATCACGAAACATGTGTTTCGTTAAAAAATTAATTATTGTAAAAGCCCGTATCCACGAATCTTGCAAATGATTAGATAGTCATGCCTGGGAATAAACTTCACAAAATACCTGCGGCAAATTTATACCAGCCCTGAAAGCGCCGTGTCAACGGGTTTTACAGGTTTTAAGCGAATTTACATGGATTAATTGTGTGTCAAGTAGCAAAAAGCCACTTTTATCAGAAATTTTATAAATCCTGAGAACACACCCTTTAACGAAAATCAGCTTAATTTAAATCACAAAAAATTAATAGTTTTAGAAAAATCTTTGATTTTCTGGATTTAATTTCAACACAAAAAAGCCACCGCACTCACGCAGTGGCTTTTGCTCAGATCTTTACAAGCTGACTAATGGTGTCGAAGGCTATCGTCCTTTTTTGCCTTTTTTGCCTTTGAAGCCCTCGCGGGTTCCGCTACTTTTTGCAATGGTGTGGGTGGATTTAACAGCGCAATTGCCAGCACATCATCTATCCAGCGCACCGGTTTTATCTCCAGCTTGTCGAGCACCGTTTTGGGCATATCCGCCAGATCCTTTTCATTCTCTGCCGGAATAATCACCGTTTCGATACCACCACGGTGTGCTGCCAGCAGCTTTTCCTTCAGACCACCAATCGGCAGCACTTCACCACGCAGGGTGATTTCGCCGGTCATCGCCACTGACGACTTCACCGGTATGCCGGTCATGGTCGATACAATGGCTGTGCACATGCCAATACCGGCACTTGGACCATCTTTCGGCGTGGCACCTTCGGGCACGTGGATATGGATGTCCTTATTTTCATAGAAGTCGTCTTCCAGACCCAGCGATGCCGCACGGTTTCTGACCACGGTCATGGCTGCGTGGATGGACTCCTGCATCACGTCACCCAACTGACCGGTAAAGGTCTGTTTGCCCTTACCTGCCATTACAGCGGCTTCTATGCTGAGCAGCTCACCACCCACCTCAGTCCATGCCAGACCGGTCACCTGTCCAACGGTGTCCTTGTCCTCGGCCTTGCCATAGCGGAAACGCTTAACACCCAGGTATTTCTCCAGGTTGTCCGGTTTCACCACCACTTTCTGCTTTTCCGACTCAAGCAGCACGTCTTTTACTACCTTACGGCAGATTTTCGACATTTCCCGTTCCAGACTACGCACACCGGCTTCACGGGTGTAGTAACGCACTGTGTCCATAATCGCTTCATCGGTGACTTCCAGTTCATCACTGTTCAGTCCATTGTTTTCCATCTGCTTGGGCAACAGGTAGTTTTTCACAATGTTCATCTTTTCATCTTCGGTGTAACCCGGGATACGAATCACTTCCATACGATCCAGTAACGGGCCAGGAATATTCATGCTGTTGGAGGTGGCGATAAACATCACATCCGACAGGTCAAAATCCACCTCCAGGTAATGATCACCAAAGGTGTGATTCTGTTCCGGATCCAGCACTTCCAGCAGGGCCGAGGCCGGGTCGCCACGGAAATCCTGCGCCATCTTGTCGATTTCATCCAGCAGGAACAACGGGTTTTTAGTGCCCACCTTACTCAGGTTCTGGATCACCTTGCCGGGCAAGGAACCGATATAGGTACGGCGATGACCACGGATTTCCGCCTCATCACGTACACCGCCCAGTGCCATACGCGTAAACTTGCGATTGGTGGCCTTGGCGATCGACTGACCCAGCGAGGTTTTACCCACACCCGGCGGCCCTACCAGACACAGGATCGGTCCTTTAAGCTTCTTCACCCGCTGCTGAACCGCGAGATATTCCAGAATACGTTCCTTAACTTTTTCCAGACCGTAATGATCTTCGTTAAGTATCTTTTCTGCCTTGCTCAGATCCTTGGAGATTTTGCTGCGCTTTTTCCACGGACAGCCAACCAGGGTATCGATATAGTTTCTGACCACGGTGGCTTCTGCCGACATGGGCGACATCATTTTCAGCTTGTTCAGCTCCGATGTCGCCTTCTTCCTGGCCTCGGCACTCATGCCGGCTTTTTCGATCTTGTTTTCGAGGTCTTCGATCTCGTTGGGGGCCTCGTCCATATCACCCAGTTCTTTCTGAATCGCTTTCATTTGCTCATTCAGATAGTACTCACGCTGGCTTTTTTCCATCTGCTGCTTAACCCGGCCACGGATACGCTTTTCAATCTGTAACAAATCAATTTCCGCCTCGATCATGCTCAGCAGGTATTCCATGCGTTCTTTTACATTGGCGATGGCAAGAATTTTCTGTTTCTCTTCAACCTTGAGCGACATATGCGCGGCAATGGTGTCCGACAGACGCGCCGGGTCATCAATACCACTGAGCGAGGTGAGAATTTCCGGCGGCACTTTTTTATTCAGTTTCACATACTGATCGAACACGCCCATGATGGAGCGTGACAACACCTCGAGCTCGCGCTCCTGGTCTACGCCTTCTTCCTCCAGCAGGGTGTAATCTGCGGTAAAGAAAGGCTCGTCGTTATAGACTTCGTCCACACGCGCACGGGTGCCGCCTTCTACCAGCACCTTGATGGTGCCATCGGGCAGTTTTAACAGCTGTAAAATGGTGGAAAGCGTGCCGATTTCATGGATGTCTTTCATGGACGGGTCGTCAATCTCCGCGCTCTTCTGCGCCACCAGCAGAATCTGTTTGTCTTTGGACATGGCGGCATCCAGCGCCTGGATTGAGCGATCGCGACCGACAAACAATGGAATCACCATGTGTGGATAAACCACCACGTCCCGTAAGGGCAGTACCGGGGTTTTACCTTCATACACAGTTTCTACTGATTCAACTTCATTTTCGATATCTGACACAGTCATTACCTCGATAGGTGGGGAACGTAACTTCCACTATAAATTCTTTCGTTTAATCCACATTGGGGCAGAATGTGAAGCTTCAACCTGAATTTATCAGATCGAATAAATTAATATTTTCATACACTTAACCAGCATCTTTTGCGGTCAACTGATTAAGTCAGGTAAAGACGGCTGATTAAACTTTACAGAAGTGATTGCGAAAAACACTTCCCGATTGGGGCAGGCAGCCTGCTCGCCTTGTTCCCAGGGCAACACAGACAGTTTTTTCAATTGCTCAGGAAGCCTGTCACTGCGTTCACAAGGCACATCCTGTGCGTATCATGTGAACTCAATTTTGACCAGGCTTATTCGCCAGAGCTGTTGGCGGATTTTTTCTGTGAATCGTTGTTTTCAAAGACCATATAAGGCTTTGACTCACCATTGATCACGCTCTCATCCAGCACAACCTTGGTGACATTATCCAGTGATGGCAGCTCATACATGGTTTCCAGAAGAATATTCTCCAGAATCGTGCGCAGCCCCCGTGCACCGGTTTTACGTGCCATGGCTTTCTGCGCAACCGCAGACAGCGCATCATCACGGAATTCCAGCTCACAGTCTTCCATTTCGAACATCTTGGCATACTGCTTGGTCAGGGCGTTTTTCGGCTGGGTCAGGATGGTGATCAGCGCTTCTTCATCCAGCTCTTCCAGGGTGGCCACCACAGGCAGACGTCCCACAAATTCTGGAATCAGACCGTAACGAATCAGGTCATCCGACTCCAGTTGCCGCAGAATCTCACCGCTGGACTTATTGGTTTCCTTGCTGCGCACCTCGGCTCCGAAACCGATGCCGCTTTTTTCCGAACGGTCACGAATAACCTGATCCAGTCCGGCGAAGGCACCGCCGCAGATAAACAGAATATTCGAGGTGTCCACCTGCAGAAACTCCTGCTGCGGGTGCTTGCGTCCTCCCTGAGGTGGAACCGATGCAACTGTACCTTCAATCAGTTTTAACAGTGCCTGCTGTACACCCTCACCCGATACGTCACGCGTGATCGACGGGTTATCGGATTTACGTGAAATCTTGTCGATCTCATCGATATATACAATACCGGTCTGGGCTTTTTCCACATCGTAGTCACATTTCTGCAACAGCTTCTGGATAATATTTTCGACATCTTCACCCACATAACCGGCTTCGGTCAGGGTGGTGGCATCGGCAATGGTAAAGGGCACGTTCAACAGTCGCGCCAGAGTCTGTGCCAGCAGGGTTTTACCCGAGCCGGTAGGACCGATCAGCATAATATTGCTTTTCGACAGCTCGACATCATCTTTCTTGTGCTTCACCTCAAGTCGCTTATAGTGGTTATACACTGCCACTGAAAGCACTTTCTTGGCCTGTTGCTGGCCGATCACGTAGTCGTCAAGAATGTCCTTGATTTCCGCAGGCCTGGGCAGTTTCTGCACCGAGGACGCCGCCTGCTCCTGCAGTTCCTCGCTGATAATATCATTGCACAGCTCTACACACTCATCACAGATAAATACCGATGGACCCGCGATCAGTTTCTTTACTTCGTGCTGGCTTTTGCCACAAAACGAGCAATACAATAATTTGCCCGAGTCTTCATCATTGTTTTTGTCGTCACTCATGACGTTTCCTCATACTAGCGCGAAGCTGATTGAATTCAATTTTTGTCTAATTATACCATGCCAATTCTGACGATAACTTGCAAGGGCACAATTCACAGGGTTTTAAGCTAAACCCCTAATAACCCTGATTTTTTCGTGGGAGTGATTATTCTTTATACAGGCTGGCCATTGCGGGACTCCGCCATTTAGCAGGCTTTGCCCCTGATACACAGCCGGATAAGCCATTAATTAGCTTAAAGATAGCCTATTTTTCATAAAAAAACCGCTGAAATAGCGGTTTTTTACGGCCAGTTGGCTGTGTATATGGGGTCTTGCAGTAGCATTTCAAGCGCTGCACCCCCGCACAGCGGCTATTTCTTGTCTGCACCCTGTCTTTCACGCAGCACCTCATCGATCATACCGTAACTGACCGCCTGATCGGCGCTCATGAAGTTGTCACGCTCGGTGTCCTCTTCCACCGTTTCCAGTGGCTGGCCGGTGTGCTTCGACAGAATCTTGTTGAGCCGCTCACGCATCAGCAGGATTTCCCGTGCATGGATATCAATATCCGATGCCTGGCCCTGGAAGCCGCCCAATGGCTGATGAATCATAATGCGCGAATGCGGCAACGCATAACGCTTGCCTGCGGCACCACCGGCGAGTAACAGTGCGCCCATACTGGCTGCCTGACCCACACACAGCGTCGATACATCAGGCTTGATGAACTGCATGGTGTCATAAATGGCCATGCCTGCGGTCACCACACCACCCGGTGAGTTAATATAGATAGAAATATCCTTGTCCGGGTTTTCAGATTCCAGAAACAGCAGCTGGGCGACGATCAGGTTGGCCATGTGATCCTCAATCGGGCCGACAATAAATATGACGCGCTCTTTTAACAGGCGGGAGTAAATATCATAGGCACGTTCACCACGTGCAGACTGCTCAACCACCATCGGGACCAGATTATTCTGCAGACCCAGTGCGCCCTCATCTTTTGTGGAATTAAATATCATTCATTGTTCTCCAGGAACGGTTGGCCCTTTTCGGGTCTTCTGATCGGGATCAGAAGCGTGACTTGTGCGCTCATCTATATAATGAACCGGTTAATATGCAAACCGATTGTATGACCTGACCGAATAAATACAAGTGGGAAATAAAAAAAGCAGGCTAAAAGCCTGCTTTTTTTATAATAAAATGAACTGCTTATGCCTGTGCTTGAGGCTGCGGGTTCATTAAATCCTGAAAGTTTGCAGACTTATCGGTGACCTTTGCCTGATCAACAATCCATTCAACCACCATCTCTTCCATCACCAGCGCTTCCAGGCTCTGTTTCAGCTGAGGGTTGTTATTGTAGTGATTAATCACTTCCTGTGGATCTTCATAGGTTTGCGCCAGCTCTTCCACCTTGGCGGTGATACGTGCGGCATCCGGCTTGATTTCTGAAGCTTTAACCGCCTCACCAATAATCAGGCCCAGGCTCACGCGACGCTTCGCTTCACCTTCAAACAGCTCTTTCGGCAGGCTCATACCATCCTGCAGATTACCTGCTTCCATCATCTGCTTCTGCAGGTTGTCACATTCGTGATCAATCAGCGCTTTGGGTACCAGCACATCATTCGCCTGCAGCAGTTTTTCCATGACATTTTTTTTCAGGTTTTCGCTCAACTTGTTACGCAATTCGCGTTGCATATTATCGCGGATATCCTTGCGCAGCTGTTCAATCGAGCCGTCTTCCACACCAAAGGATTTGGCAAAATCCTCGTCCAGTGCAGGCGCCCTGGGCTCCGCCACTGAAATAACCCTGGTTTCGAAAGTAGCGGTTTTACCTTTCAGCTCAGCTGCATGGTAATCATCCGGAAAATCCACATCGAACTTGAATTCATCCCCGGCAGATTTAGCGGTTAAATGCTCTTCAAAACCGGGAATCATGCTGCCTGAGCCGATCACCACTGGTACAGACTCCGCCTTGCCACCTTCGAATTCAACGCCGTCGATGGAGCCGACAAAGTTGATCACAACCTGATCACCATCCTTGGAAGCACGTTCAACCGTGTCATAAGTTGTGCGCTGCTTAAGCAGTGTTTCGATCATAGTGTCGACATCGGCATCGGTCACTTCCGCGGTTTCACGCTCGATTTCCAGCACGCTGAAATCGGCCAGCTCAATTTCCGGATAAACTTCAAACGTTGCAATGTATTCCAGTGGCTTGCCCGGCTCGACCTGGGTGGGCTCGATACTCGGGTTGCCAGCCGGATTCAGCTTTTCCTGAACCACCGCTTCACGCAGTGAATTCTGCATCACTTCACCCACCACTTCCTGTAGCACGGAACCACCATACTGCTGTTTAACCACCTTCAAAGGCACTTTACCGGGTCGAAAGCCGTCAACTTTAACCCGTGAACGCATCGAGTTCAGGCGGGACTCTACTTCCTTATCAACCGTTTCAGCGGGAACCTGTATAGTTAATTTACGTTCCAGACCTTCGCCTGACTCAACAGAAACTTGCATAGTAACCTCAACAACAACTGCCAGCCGCCATCAGGGACGACCGCAGTGGGTGAATTTATAAATTATATGGTGCGAGCGGAGAGACTCGAACTCTCACGTCTTGCGACACCAGAACCTAAATCTGGCGCGTATACCAATTTCGCCACGCTCGCGTAAGGCGCGACATTATATATCAAATTAATCCAGAGTGCAGTTTTTTTGCCCTGACCCTGATGCCGTGAGCCCGATACCCTGAGCCCGGTGACATGGCGTTGCGCGCACCGCCATGTCACCGAGACAGCATACTGAACCTGTCCAGACAGCAGCGGACAGAACCCCGGCCTGCAATTGATTTGACGCCGCCGAATGACGCCGCCTATTATAGTGCGCATAACAGTGGATTAACGCGATGGAGAACGGCTATGCATAACTACAAGCATGTGCTGGTTGCAGTCGACTTTTCGGCAACAGCAGATGAAGTACTGAATAAAGCCATGGAGATTGCCTCACGCAACCAGGCCCGCCTCTCGATGCTGCATGTGGTCGAGTACATGCCGCCGATCGACTCCGCCTACGAGCCGATTCTTGCCAGCAGCTGGAATATCGACGAAAAACTGCTGCTGGAACAGGCGGAAAAATCATTGCAGAAGTTTGCCGACAAATACCAGCTCAGCGATGCCGCACAGCATGTGGTGCTGGGCACCCCCAAGTACGAAATATCACAGTTTGTAAAAGACCATCACTGCGATCTGGTGGTGCTCGGCTCCCACGGCCAGCATGGCATCAGCCTGCTGCTCGGTTCCACCGCCAATGCGGTGCTGCATGACATGCCCTGCGATATTCTGGCGGTCAAGGTCAGCAAGTAGCCCACAATGTCCGCATTAAACTATGCTAATGTCGCGCCATGAATCACGTGGCCACCGCTATACAACATATTTCCATCGCCAGCGATCAGCCTTACAGTGATGCGCTGGCGGATCTGATCCTTGCACGACAACCCGCAGACGATGGCGCAAATGCGCCGCTACTCGATCTCAGCCATAGCCACATTATTCTGCCCAATGCCCAGGCGGTGGCCCAGCTACGACAAAGCCTGAGCAAACGCGCCGGCCGCGCGCTGATCAGCGGCTTCAGTGGCAGTCTGAGCCAGTGGTTTGCACAGCATATTCCGCTGCCGGAGCAAATTCAGCAGATTATCAATCACCCCACCCGGCAACTGCTGCTACTGGAAGCACTGAAGCAGCACCCGGATCTGTTTGCCGCGGAGAATCACTGGCAACTCTGCGACAGCCTGCTGGAACTGTTCGACGAACTCAGCCTGAGCCCTCAGCAGTGGCTTGAGCAGTCACTACCCGAATGGCTTGAACAATTACAACAGGCCTATCAACTCGAACAGCAAAGTCAGCCGCTTACCCAGGAAGCCAGAATCATTCACACCCTGTGGCAGGCCTGGCAGCTGCAGCTCGGCGAGATGCAGCTGGCCGATGAAAAAACCGCGTACCAGGCCCAGTTGCTGATGCCACTGAGCGATGAGTTCTGCGATCACACATTTTATATCAACGGCCTGGAACAGCTCTCACCACTGGAGCAGGCCTGGTGTGAGCAGCTGGCACAGTGCGCACAGGTGATTCATATTAGCCAGGGCAGGCTTCCACAAGCCGCGGATACACCGCAGCCCGCAGACAATCCACAACTACAGCTGCTGGATGATATTTATCAGCAGCATGAGACATTTCAGCAACGCTGTGCACGACACAACGAAGCATTGCAGGAGACTTTTTTAGCGCAGATTAAAACCTGGGACGCACACAGTGCTGAACAGGAGGCACAGGCGATTGATTTGAAAATCCGCAGCCAGCTGATCAACGGCACTGAGAGCATTGCAGTGGTGACTGAAAACCGCAAACTGGCACGGCGTTTACGCGCCCTGCTGGAACGCGCCGATGTCGGCATTCAGGACACAGCAGGCTGGGCGCTGGCCACCACCAGTGCGGCCACGGTGATCGAACGCTGGCTGGAGTGTATTGAACAGGACTTCGCCTACCAGCCATTGCTGGACCTGCTGAAATCACCCTTTTTCTGTGATGCAGAATCCCACGAGACACACCTTAATCTGGTGTATCGACTGGAGCAGGATATTATCCTGCATGAAAATATCCCCAATGATTTACAGCGTTACAGAAAAGCGATTGGCTTTCGCAGTGAGCGGCTCAACCTTGGCAATGCGACCACCGCACAATGCCTGCTGGAATTGCTTGACAGGCTGGACAATAGCGCCAGTGAATTGCGCCAGCTGTTCAATAACCACTCACAGGTCACATCCGATATCTGGCTTGATTATTTTAATCGCAGCATTGAGCAGCTGGGCATTTACCCGCAGCTGAGCAACGACATGGCCGGTGCACGCATTCAGGAAGAGCTGGCGCAATTGCAACAGGCCCAGGCCTTTGCACAACCGCCACTGGACTGGCAGGACTTCCGCACCTGGCTGGGCAGCACACTGGAACGCGCCCAGTTCAAACCCCATTATCGACAGGCTGCAGTCAAGATCATGAATATGCAGCAGGCACAGTACTGTCATTTCGACAGCCTGATTATTGCCGGTGCGAATATGCAATCGATGCCGGGTGGCGCGACACAGCACCCGTTCTTTAATCAGTCGGTTCGACAGTCGCTGGGTTTAAGCAACTGGCAGCAACAGAAAGCCTACAGTTTCTATCGGTTCCAGCAGTTACTGTTTGCCGCCAGCAATATTCTGATCACCTGGCAGGCGGAAAAAGACGGCGAATGGATGCAGGCCTCCCCCTGGGTCAGCTCGCTTGAAAACTTTGCGCAAACTGCATTCGCCTCGTCACTTAAGGACACCGAGCTGGAACGACTGCTGCAGCAAATCGGCCCGCTCACTCATCGCGACAGCGAACAGCTAGAAAACATACAAACCGTGCAGCAGGCTCGCCCGCAACTCGATGCACAGCTACTGCCAACAGACTATTCAGCTTCACGCCAGCAACGGCTGATCGATTGTCCCTACAAGTTTTTTGCAGCAGACGGCCTGCGCCTGAAGCCGCTGGAAGAAATCAGTCAGGAACTGTTGAAAAGTGAATACGGCGAAAAGGTACACCTGATACTGGAAGCCTTTCATCAACAGAAGCCGGGCTTGCCGGAACCCTTTACGCAAGCGCTGACGCTACAAAACAAAGCACAGGCACTCACACATTTAAACGAGCTATCACGCTTTGTCTTCGGTCGACACACCGAAGATAACGTACAACACCGTGGATGGCTGGAGCGCTGGTTAAAAACCACAGAAGCCTATATAGACTGGCAGATACAACGCCAGACTGAATGGCAGATCCACAAGCTGGAACAGAAACTGGAGGTTGAATTAAATAACCAAATCACACTCAGCGGCCGTCTCGACCGGGTTGACAAAACCCAGAATAGCTATTCAATTATTGACTACAAAACCGGCAACACGGCAAAGCAACAGGACATCGAACTGGCAGAAAACATCCAGCTAACCAGCTACGCGATGCTGCTTCCCCACGCCGACAACACACTGTATCTGAAACTCGATAATGGCAAGGTAGCGGTGGCGGGCCAGCTTGAACAGGACCAGTTGCAACAGCTGACAGAAGATACCACGCAACGGCTCAGCAATAATATAGAACAGATCAGACAGGGCGCGGCACTCCCCTCCTGGGGTGATGCCAGCAGTTGTGCCTATTGTGATATGCAGGGACTGTGTCGCAAGCAGATCTGGGAAAGCATCTGACTGTTAGTCGTTAGTCGTTAGTCTTTGGTCTTTGGTCAGACTAACGACGAACGACTAAAGACTAAAGACTAAAGACTATCAACTAGCCAGAGCTAGTTGATTATAAGCGCAAAAAAGCCATACACCGATTTACTCGTCGCCACCGAAACAATATACAGAAAAACCAGTATTGCCAGCACAGCAAACGTCAGTCGCAGTACTTTTGTGCGGGCGCGTTTCAGTGCCATGGTGCCCATCACAATGTACACCAGCAAAGCTATTATCTTTGCCAGCAGCCAGTCGGTTTGCAGCAACGGTAGCGACATTAAATACACCAGCCATAAGGCACTGGCCAGCAAGACACTGTCTATAATATGCGGCAAGACCCTCACCCAGCGTTTTGTCAGCATCGGCGACCCCACCAGCATCCAGCTTGCACGGAGCACAAAGCCGCAGAAACTCAGCAGCACCGCAGTCAGGTGTATATATTTAATCCACAGCATAGCAGTTATTATTAAAGCGGCTTTTAAGTCGTAATCTGCTTACAGGATAAGATAGAAAAGCCTGATTATGCAGGTCATTCGCTAACTTCCAGCCGGTTATTTCTTTGCATTATTGCAGTCAGTTCTGCAGCGGGACGGGATTTACTGAACAGATAGCCCTGTATATAGTCGCAACCCAGTTGCCGTAATATTTCCAGCTGCTCAACTGTTTCCACTCCCTCAGCCAGTGTTTTCAATTTAAGGTTTTTGGCCAGCATAATAATACTGCGCACAATTGAAATACTGTTATCCGACTGCGCCATGTTCGCAACAAAACTCTGGTCAATTTTCAGCACATCCAGCGGCAGGGTATGCAGATAACTCAATGATGAATAGCCTGTACCGAAATCATCAATATAACAATACATATTGCGCGCACTGAGTTGATTTAATATAGACACTGTAGTCTCTATATTATCCATCACCTCACTCTCTGTAATTTCAATCGCAACCTGATCATAAGCGCAACCTGGCTGTTGATTGAGTATCTCATCCAGCCGCTGTATAAAAAGCCCATCCCGGAATTGACGAAACGACACATTAACCGCTATACGAACAGGTTTAAATCCCTGACTATTCCATTTAACCACCTGTTCACAGGCTGTTTTCAGAGCCCACTCACCCAACGGTACAATCAGACCGGTTTCTTCGGCAATGGGTATAAAATACGCAGGCGAGACAGAGCCAAATTGTGGGCTATGCCATCTGCAAAGTGCTTCAAAACTGATAATGCCCTGTGTTTCAATATCCACCACGGGCTGATAATATAACTCCAGTTCGCGTTGGTTTTCTAATGCGTTGCGCAAAGACAGTTCCATTAAATTGCGTTGATGTGCAGCATGCTGAATCTGTGGCGAATAGAAATTCAGCTGATGCTGAGTCTGGCTTTTATGTTGCGCAATAGCGAAAGCCGCGTGACTCATCAGCGTTGCCGCATCACCGCCATCATCTGGAAAAATCGCAACACCGGCATTCAGCAGAAAATGAATATCCTGTTGATAAATCGTGACACTTGTCGGCATTCCGGTGATTACCTTATGCGGTACAAATTGCGCATCATCCATAGTCGCCAGATCACTGAACACCACCGCGAACACATCACCCTCCAGACGTGCCACCGTATCACCTTCGCGCAACTTATTTTTCAGATTATTACCAACCATGGAAAGCACTTCATCTGAAATATGATTACCATACAAACCGATCTTTCGCCTGAAATCACTGATATTGACTTCCATTACAGCAACCAGCCGATTACTTCGTGCCGCATGTGAAATCGCCTGCTGCAACCGGTCTTCACACAGTTTCCGATTGGGCAGATTGGTGAGCATATCGTAATACAACAAATCTCTGATAGATTTATCCTTATCTATGTACTCCAGACCCAGCGATATATCGGAAGCTAATTCAAGAAACAGTCTGGTTTCCTGCTCAGTAAAAAAATTATTTTCATTGCTATAGAGATTAACCGTACCGATAAGTCTCTCCTGCCTTAGCAGAGGGAATGATGCAATTGACTGGTAACCTTCTTCCACAACTCGTACTGACCAGTTGTTTTTCTTTTGTGATTTCTTCAGGTCATTATAAATTACCGGCTTCTCACTGCGCATCGCTTCAGCACAGGGATAACTGCTCTCATCATTGCTCAACGAAGGCAGACAATGCTGATGCAAATAGGCTTCACCGTCGCCATAACTGGCAGCGTGAATAATCTCGCCGTTCTCCTCGAACAGACCTATCCAGGCAAAACGAAGACCGCCCTGATCCACCGCTATACGACAGGCTTCCTGTAACAGACTGTCGCGATCACGTATACGCAGTATTGCACTGTTGATACCACTTAAAACAGACTTTATGTGATTCAGTTTTTTTATTCTTTTACGGTTTTTACCCAGCTTTTCTGCCATCGTATTGATGTCATCAGCCAGCTGGGAAATTTCATCATCACCGTCAACTATGATACGTGCCGTATAATCACCATCACCGATAGTTTTTACCAACTGGTTCAGCTGTCGGGTTCGCTTTAGTACCAGAAACTCACTGCCAAACCAGCTCAGCAGGATAATTACACCAATAACCAGCGCAATAATCGCCAGATGCGGCAATAACCTGGCATTGATTGCAGCATAAATCGGTTCACTGGGAATACCCACCATAATATAGCCATAGGGGGTATCCACGGCGCCAAAACGAGACAATGCATAGACACGGCTTACACCGTCCAGCCCTTTTGCCTCACCTAACCATTCGTCGAGCTGGCTGCTCACAACGCTGCCTACCGCTGGTAGCGCCTGATTTAAATTAAGCCCGGTCCAGTTATTCTGTGGATCAGGGTCACGACTGAGAACAACTCCATGACGATCAATCACGCTAACCGACGAATCTGCCGGCAGTGCGCTCACCGGAATAATGCCTTTCAGCCAATCCAGATACAGCGAGGCGTATATAACATGCTCAATGTTCCTGCTTGAATCAAACACCGGTTGCGCAATCACCTGTACCGGCTTATTGACTATACGACCAATCTGGTAATCACCCACACTGAGCTGTTTGCTCTGCATGGCATGTTTAAAATAAGCACGATCTGATAAGTCGGTCGGGCCATCCTGCACTACCGCACTGCATATCACCATGCCCTGCGTGTTGATAACCGCAAAATTGGCATAACGCAAATTACCAAACAGAAAATTCTCTAATGTTTGACCACAACCTTGATTCAGCGGGTTTTTAACTTGCGGCAGTTTTTCCAGTAGATCCAGTAACTGCCGGGTTTCACTCACCAGTGACTCATGGTATTTATTGGCAACCAGCGCGTAATGCTGAACATGCTGCTGTGCATCATACAGGCGGACTCTATAGTTATCGTAGGCTGTATCAAGCATCAGCAATAATGACGGAATTATCGCCATCACCACAATAATAATCAGACGCGCTCGCAGACTCATGGCAAACACTTCAATACCCCGTCTTTGTGCGGTTTATTTCTGACTGGTTTCTGCTGGCTCAATACAAACCATCCTTCTTAAAATCAACTTGCGGGTGTAAACATCATTCCAAAGCCCATAGGCCATGCCGGGCAAGAAATACTATCTCTATAATCAAACAGATAAATCACGATGCAATTAAGTATAGATAGATTTAGGGAAGCTCTGAATAATTCATCCATGAATTATCAGAGCAAAAACAAATCAAAATGCGATTTTGATTTGTTTTTCATTTTCAATAACTTACCAGTTATTGAAAATGGCGACACATCCTTGTGCCGCGGTACCTCTGAGTTTTTCAGAGGTTCCTTAGAGCGTTTGCTACCGGGATGGTATGAACAGAAAACAGCGCACCACACCGCTAAATTAAGTAATTGCAGCTATCAGCAGGGACTTAATCAAGCAACTTCAGCAGCCCGGCTTCATCCAGAATGTCCACGCCAAGCTGTTCGGCTTTTGCCGCTTTGGAACCAGGGCTGTCACCGACTACCACATAGCTGGTTTTTTTCGATACGCTACCGGTGACTTTCGCGCCTCTGGCCTGCAGTGCTTTTTTGGCTTCATCGCGGCTCATCTCGTTCAGTGTACCGGTGAGTACAAAAGTTTGTCCCTGCAGGGTTTGTTGCTGTGGTGGTGTGACGTCCACCTCGTCCCAGTAAATACCGGCCTGCAGCAATGCATCGATCACCTGCAGGTTATGCGGCTGTTTAAAAAAGCGCACGATATGCGAGGCCACCACCGGCCCCACATCCTCAACCTGTTGCAATGCGTCTTCGTCTGCCTGTTCAATCTTCTGCAAATCACCGAAGTGCTGCGCCAGTGTCTGCGCGGTGGCCTCGCCCACTTCACGTATGCCCAGCGCATAAATAAATCGTGCCAGCGTAGTGTGTTTAGATTTTTCCAGTGCTTGCAGCAGATTGACGGCAGACTTTTTCCCCATGCGCTCCAGCGAGGCGATTTGCTCAACCGTCAGCGCATAAAGATCATCCACATGTTCAATCAGACCGGCATCCACCAGCTGCTCCACCAGCTTGTCACCCAGGCCATCTATATCCATCGCCTTGCGTGAAGCAAAGTGCTTGATTGATTCCTTGCGTTGCGCGGCGCAGAACAGGCCGCCACTGCATCGTGCCACCGCTTCACCTTCCAGCTGTTCCACATCGGAATCACATACCGGGCATTGCGCGGGTAATTCGATCAGGCGAGCATCCGGCTGTCGACTGCCAGGTATTACCTTCACTACTTCGGGAATCACATCACCGGCACGGCGAATGATCACCTGATCCCCCACTCGCACATCCTTGCGTTTCACTTCATCCATATTGTGCAGGGTGGCATTGCTCACAGTGACGCCGCCGACAAACACCGGTTCCAGTCGCGCCACCGGCGTCAGTGCGCCGGTGCGTCCTACCTGAAAGCTAATCTCGTTCACCCGGGTGATTTCTTCCTGTGCCGGAAACTTGTGCGCAATCGCCCAGCGCGGTGCCCTGGCGACAAAGCCCAGTTCTTTTTGCAGGCGCAGTGAATCTACCTTGTAGACAATACCATCAATTTCATAGGGCAGCTGTGCACGCCGCTCCGCCATCAGCTGATAATAATCCAGACAGCCCTGCACACCGTTTACAGTTTGTCGTTCTGCACATACCGGCAAACTCCAGCGTTGTAACTGATTGAGCATTGCACTGTGGGTAGCGTGGGGCAGGCCCGCCTCCACCCTGCCGAGCGAATAACAGTACATCGACAAGGGTCGCTGCGCAGTGATGCGCGGATCAAGCTGACGTAATGAACCTGCCGCCGCATTGCGCGGATTAACAAACACTTTTTCACCCTGCTCACGCGCACGCTGATTGAGTTTTTCAAACCCCGCCTTGGGCATAAAAACCTCACCGCGCACTTCCAGTAATGAGGGAATGTCGTCGCCACTGAGTTTTAAGGGCACTGCATGAATGGTGCGTACATTCTGCGTGATGTCTTCACCGGTAGTGCCATCGCCACGGGTGCCGGCACGCACCAGTAAACCGTTTTCATATAACAGACTCACTGCCAGACCATCCAGTTTGGGTTCGGCGGCATAGATAATCTCGTCATCCCGTTCCAGCCGTTGCTGGATACGTTTATTGAAATCGATTAACTCGTCTTCATTAAACACATTGTCCAGCGACAGCATCGGCAGCTCGTGTCTGACCTGCGCAAAACTCTCCAGCGGCTTATCACCCACCCGCTGGGTGGGGGAATCGGGAGTGATCAGATCAGGGAACTGCTGTTCCAGTGACTGCAGTTCGCGGTACAGGCGATCGTATTCCGCATCGGGAATTTCCGGATCGTCCAGCACATAATACTGCACACTGTGGTGATTCAGCTGCTCACGCAGCCGGGCAATCTGTTGTTCAGCCTGTAATGTATTCGACATGAAATTTACGGAAACTTGTTTATTGACGGGTATGTTATTTCAGAAACCAGCTGGCACTGCATCAACGGCATCTAAAAACCACCGCTGCAATCCGCTCAGGCGGTTTGCGCCTTAAGCTCGATCAGTGCCTGAACTTTCTCACGCAACTGGCGGGTGCAGGTTTCGTCCAGCGGCTGACGATGTGCATTGCACAGACTGGCATCCAGCATGGTTGACATGCGATGCGCACAGATCAGCATTTCATCCAGCACATCGGCCGGTTCATCGAGTCGATTCACCTGCATAAAAAAGGTAATGCCACGGGTTTCCAGCTGATTCATCTGCTCCAGCTCAAACCAGCCAGGCTCGAACACATTGGCCATACTGAACAGAATACTGTTATCGGTTTCGCTGTGTCGGTGAAAAATTTTCATATCACCGTGCTGCAGATTCAGCGCATAGCTGGCACTGAGAATCTGTTCACCTTTAATCGGCGGCTGTTCCTTTTCGGCCATTACAAACACCGCGATCACATCATCCACGGGCTGTTCAGTCTGCTGCTCTGGCTGTAGCTGTTGCTTTTGTTCAGTTTGTGAAACTGTTTCATGCATTGCAGACTCTGTATCGGCTGATTCAGTCACTGCCTGCAGACGCTGGTCAGGAATTTCTACATCCTGCAGGTGATCGTCCTGCATCAGCTCGTCTGCTGCCGCATCCGCCGACTCAGCAAACGGGTTGTCCCGATCCAGCACGCTCGGTTCGGCGATTTCCTGCTGGAACTGTTCGATGATTTCGCGATCGCTCTGCGACACCACCCGCACCGGACCAACACCGTCAACCCAGGCGTCATCCTGACCGTCATCGGCGCTGAAGGACGGCGCCTGATTGGCGGCATCCAGCGGCAATCGGCTGTGTGATTTTTTACGTTGGCGACCGAACAGATAAATACCGATAATCAGTATTATGGCCGCACCCAGTAATATCCAGCGAAACTGATCCATTACGCACTTTCTACCATTTTTGCTGCTTCTTCCACGTCCACCGACACCAGTCGGGAGACACCGGCTTCACGCATGGTAACACCGTTCATTTTTTCCGCCATTTCCATGGTGATCTTGTGGTGAGTGATAAAAATAAACTGCACGGTTTTCGACATCGCCTTCACCAGATTACAGAAGCGCCCCACATTGGCTTCATCCAGCGGTGCGTCCACCTCGTCCAGCATACAGAAAGGTGCCGGGTTCAGTTCGAAGATGGCAAACACCAGCGCCACTGCGGTGAGCGCCTTCTCACCACCGGACATCAGCTGAATATGGCTGATGCGCTTACCCGGTGGTCGTGCCATCACCACCACGCCGGTATCCAGCAGGTCATCGCCGGTCATTTCCAGGTAGGCCTGGCCGCCACCGAACAGACGCGGGAACATTTCCTGAATACGTGTATTCACATGCTCGTAGGTTTCCTTGAAGCGGGAACGGGTTTCCTTGTCGATCTTGGCGATGGCCTTTTCCAGGGTTTCCAGCGCTTCGGTCACATCGTTATGCTGTGAATCCAGATACTCCTTGCGTTTGTTCTGTTCCGTGTATTCGTCGATCGCCGCCAGGTTAATCGGCCCCAGTCGCGCGATCCGCTGCGAGCATTCTTCCACCTTGCGCGCCCAGTCATCGATGCGCGCATGTTCACCCAGCTCTTCCAGCAGGCTTTCTGCTTTGAAATCGGTTTCCTGCAACTGTTCCTGTACGGTCTGTTTGCGCACGCGCACTTCAGAGGTATTCAAGCGCGCCTGTTCCAGGCTGGAGCGGATCATCTGCGATTTCTGTTCAAACTCGTTGCGCTGCTGTTCCAGCTGGCGCAGCGAGTTTTCAACGTCTTCCACCGCGCGACGCGCTTCACCCAGCTGCTCTTCCACCTGCAGGCGCTCCGCCAGCAGGATTTCCAGTTCTTCCGCCTTGTTATCCGCGGTTTGCACCGACTGCAGATTGCGCGTCAGTTCTTCGCGCCGTTGCTGCTGCTGTTCCAGCTGGCGGGTCATGCGTTCGATATTCTGTTCCAGATTGCGCTTCAACGTGCGCCGCGACTCAATCTGGATCGCCAGTTCATGCACCGACTCACGCTCATTCTGCGCCTTGCTGCGTGCTTCCAGCAACTGGTTCTGCAGATGCTCACGCTGCCCGCTGAGCTCTTCGCGCTCCCGCGACAGGTCTTCCATCTGGGTCATCGCCTCGTTGCGCTTGCGCCGCGCGGTTTCCATTTCATCCTGCTGGCGTTCGATATTTTTACTCAGTTCCTGCGCTTCTTCCTGCAGGTTCTGATTACGGCTTAACAGCTGCTCCAGCTTGCTCTGTCCGGAGCTTAACTGCCCCTGAATCTGTGCACACTGGCTGTGGGTCTGGTTGAGTTCCGCCTGCCATTGCTCGCGCTGCTGCTCCAGGTTCTGCAACTGTGCGCGGTTGTCCTGAATACGCACTTCCAGCTCTTCCGCCTGCATATCCAGCTGTTCCAGCTGCTGCTGCAGTTCCTTGATTTCCTGCTCACGGGCCAGCACGCCGGATTTTTCATCCTTGTCGCGGGCCACCCGCAGCCAGGACGCACCCAGCCAGATGCCGTCGGCGGTAATCACCGACTCATGGGCCGCCAGAGACGGGCGCATCGCCAGTGCCTGCGGCAGGTCATCCGCCGCTTTCACGCCATCGAGCAGGCCACCCAGCGCCACCGAGGAATTGATTTTACTCGCCAGACTGTCGGCGCTGTCCGCCGCTGCCTGTGATACCGAGGTATCAAACAGGCTGAGACGCCCCTGCTGCAGATCACCCAGCATTTGCGCCACACTGTCCATGCCATCCACACAGATGGCTTCAAGGTGCGAGCCCAGCACGGTTTCCACCGCCTTTTCCCAGCCCGCCTGCACTTCGATATTTTCCGCCAGTCGACTGGCGTTCATCAGACCGTGCTTTTCCAGCCAGCCGGATACCGCGTTTTCTTTCTTGCCCAGTGCCGCCTGTTGCAACGCTTCCAGCGAAGTCAGTCGGCCACGGGTGTCGTGCAGCTGACGGCGTAGTTCGTCTTCATCGCGGTTAAACCGGGTGGACTGCTCCCGTGCGCTACGGATTTTTTCAATGACTTCAGACACTCGCTCCTGCAGTTCGGCTTTTTTCATTTCAGCGGTTTGGCTCTGTTCACGCAGCTGCTCCAGCTGAATTTCCAGATCATCGCCGACCAGCTTGCGCTTTTCTTCCTCGATTTTCTGCAGCCGCTGGCGCAGCTGCTCGACATTCTTTTCCAGCTGCTCCATGCGGGTGCGTTCCACCTGGGCGGTCTGGGATGGTTCGGCGGCACGCTGGTTATGCTGGTCCCAGGCCTGCTGCCAGGCCTGCATCGCCTGCTCGGCTTCGTGCAACTGGTCGTTGACGCTCTGCTGCGATTCACGCTGCATTTCCAGCTTGGGCTCGGCTTCACCCAGCACCAGCTCGATTTCTTCCAGCTGCTCGCGGTCTGTCTGCAGCGAGTGTTCAATCTCCTGCAGTGCGCTCTGCAGGTCATTCAGTTCACCCTGCTGGCGGCTCAGCAGTTCTTTCTCATGCTGAATGTTCTGTTCAATGCGCGAGATGTCCGAGCCCAGGCCATAGTAGCGGGCCTGAATCGTATTCAGCGATTCGCTGGCTTCAACCCGCTGTTCACGCAGGGTTTCCAGTTCTGACTCCACCGAGCGCTGTTCGGCAATCACTTCCTGTAAACGGGTTTCCTGTTCTTCAATGGCCCGTTCACGGTTCTCCATTTCGCCGTTCAGCTCGCGCCAGCGCAGTGCCAGGTGCTCCGCCCTGTAACGGCGTTCTTCAATTTTCAGTTCCTTGTATTTTTCCGCGGTACGCGACTGACGCTGCAAGTGCGCCAGCTGCTTGTCGATTTCTTCACGCAGGTCATCCAGCCGCTCGAGGTTTTCCCGGGTGTGACGAATACGGGTTTCAGTTTCGCGACGGCGTTCCTTGTATTTGGAGATGCCGGCGGCTTCTTCCAGAAACACCCGCAGCTCTTCCGGCTTGGCTTCAATCAGCCGTGAAATCATACCCTGTTCAATAATCGCGTAACTGCGTGGCCCCAGACCGGTGCCCAGAAACAGGTCGGCAATGTCGCGGCGACGGCACCTGGTGCCATTGAGAAAGTATTTGGACTGACCGTCGCGGGTTACCAGTCGCCTGGCGGAGATTTCCGTGTAGTTGGCATAGGGACCTTCCAGCTTGCCCGCACTGTTATCGAATACCAGCTCAACCGAGGCCTGGCTCACTGGTTTACGCGAAGACGAGCCGCTGAATATGACGTCTTCCATGGAAGCACCACGCAAATGCTTGGCCGACGATTCACCCATCACCCAGCGCACCGCGTCGATGGTATTAGATTTACCACAGCCGTTGGGGCCCACGATGCCGTTAAGGTTGGATGGAAAGTCGATGGTGGTGGGGTCTACGAAAGATTTAAAGCCCGCCAGTTTGATTTTGCTTAAACGCATTTATTTATGTAACCCTTTTGCAACGTTCTGTTTATAACGTCGTCATAACGCTAAAACGCCGTTCTATGGCACTGATGACCTGTGCTCTTTTTATCTATTTAAAAATCTACGATTATCAAGCCGCCTAGTATATCAATTTCACGTTATAATGCCGCCCAATTTTGCAGATTGATCTGAAGTTTCTGCACACCACCCAACCCTAACCGCCACGCAGGCACGAGATTGTAATGACAACCAGGCCATCAAAAGAACTTGAAACCTTCGACAACCCCCACCCGCAGCGCGATTACAGCATTCGCATTCACACCCCGGAGTTTACCTGCATCTGCCCGAAAACCGGCCAGCCGGACTTCGCCACCATTTACCTCGACTATATTGCCGATAAAAAGTGCGTCGAGCTGAAGTCCTTTAAACTGTATATGTGGTCATTCCGCGAACAGGGGGCTTTCCATGAAGACATTACCAACCAGATACTGAGCGATCTGGTCGATGCGACCGACCCGCGTTTTATGCGCATCACCGCCGAATTCAATGTGCGCGGCGGCGTTTACACCACGGTCGTGGCGGAACACCGCCAGGACGGCTGGGTACCACCCACACCGGTCACACTGCCCTGATCTGAAGCAGGCAACGTGGTCAGCCAACGGCACATCAACCAGCACGGCCTGTTTATCGGCATTGATCTGGGTACCTCCGGGGTGCGCGCCTGTGCCATTGACCAGCAGAAACGACTGCTGCACCAGTGCAACCAGTCATTACCCGAGCCGCAGTGTAACATCAGTGACCAGCCACAACCCAACGGACAGCAACCGGCTCAGCAAATAACCCAGAACATCACTCAGAACCCACAGCTGTGGTGGCAGGCCACACTGCAGGTGCTGCGGCAACTGTTTGTGCAGATCGACCCCGCCGAGGTGCTGGGCGTTTCGGTCAATGGCACCTCCGGCACCGTACTCGCCTGTGATGCACAGGGTACGCCGCTGTCACCCGCGCTGATGTACAACCACAATGCCTGCCAGGCGGAGGCGCAACGCATTGCGCAGATCGCGCCGGCTGGCAGCGGTGCCCAGGGCGCCAGTTCCGGTCTGGCCAAGCTGATCTATCTGCAACAGGCTTTCCCGGACGCCAGCCGCCTGCTACACCAGGCCGACTGGATTGCCGCACAGCTGAGCGGCGAATTTGCCATCAGCGACAGCAATAATGCACTGAAAACCGGCTATGACCCGCAACAGGCTGAATGGCCAGTGTGGCTGGACCAGCTGGGCATACAACGCTCATGGCTGCCCCGAGTGGTATCTCCCGGCACGGTGATTGGACCGGTTCGTAGCGCCCTGCTGCAAAATGAATTCGCGCAGGATCAGCTCAACCGCAACTGCCAGATTATCAGCGGCACCACTGACAGCATTGCCGCGTTTATCGCCACCGGCGCCAGCCAGGTGGGTGAGGCAGTCACCTCGCTGGGCAGCACCCTGGTGATAAAAGTCATCTCGGATAAACCCGTCGCTGCGGCGGAATACGGTATTTACAGCCATAAGCTGGGGGATCACTGGCTGGCCGGTGGTGCATCCAATAGCGGCGGCGCGGTGCTGCGCCAGTATTTCAGCCAGCAGCAACTGGATCAACTCAGCCCACAGCTCAAACCGGAACAACCCACCGGGCTGAACTACTACCCGCTGCTCCGTGCCGGGGAACGCTTTCCCATCAACGACCCGCAATTGCCACCACGACTGCAACCGGAAGCCGAGTCCCAGCTGCAGTTTTTTCAGGGGCTGCTGGAAGGCATGGCGGCAATTGAACACCAGGGCTATAAAAAATTACAGGCGCTGGGCGCATCCTACCCGACACGGGTGATCAGCGCAGGTGGCGGCAGCCGGAATAGCGCGTGGAACCGCATCCGCGAACAACAGCTGGGTGTGCCCGTGTGCTCGGCGCAATACACTGAAGCATGTTATGGTAGCGCCCTGCTGGCGCGCCGTGGCTATAATGCGACGCAAACACATTCCTCATCTGAGCCGCGCTGATTTATGCAGCGCAGTTCTTTAATCAACTGCAACTGGAAGGCCTTATGATCGGCAATCTATTCAACGGTTTTGCACATATTTTCAGCGGACTCGGCCTGATTAACCAGCCGGGCATTCGCCGCTTTGTGGTGATTCCACTGGCAATTAATATCCTGCTCTTCGCTGGCGCCAGCTGGTATTTATTCAGCCAGTTCGACAGCTGGATCGCGGCGCTGATACCGGATTTTCCCAGCTGGCTCGACTGGCTGGAAACCCTGCTCAGCTGGCTGCTATGGCCGCTGTTTACGATTATGATTCTGCTGGTAATTTTCTACAGCTTCAGTCTGCTGGCGAATTTAATTGCCGCACCTTTTAACAGTCTGCTGGCGGAAAAAATTGAAATGCAACTCACCGGCAAAGCGATTGAACAGAGCAGCATCTACCCGACGTTTGAAATCATTAAACGCAGCATTGCCTCTGAAATCAGCAAGCTGGTTTATTTTTTCAAATGGTGGTTGCTGCTGCTGGTGCTCAGCCTGATTCCCGGCATTAATTTTGCCGCACCGTTTTTATGGCTGGTGTTCGGTGCCTGGATGCTGTCGCTGGAATACCTGGATTACCCGATGGCCAATCACAATAAATTTTTCAGGGAAATCAACCAGCAGGCATTATCTAAACGCAGTTTATCCCTGGGGCTGGGCAGCGGCATTCTGTTGCTCACCAGCCTGCCGCTGATCAACCTGATTGCCATGCCCGCCAGTGTGGCTGCCGCAACCCGCTTATGGGTCAATCATCGAAGCGAACTACTATGAACAACGAGCTTGATGAATTAAAGGAAACCCTGATTGATCTGCAGATTCGCCTCACCCATCAGGAAGATCATATTCATTCGCTGGACAAGATACTCTATCAGCAGGATCAGCTGATTACAGCACTGACTGATAAGGTCAAACAGCTGGACAATAAACTGAAATCCGCCGGTGAAGCCAATATACTCAACGCAGAAGACGAATCACCGCCGCCGCATTACTAGGCGGCTGAACTCTGTCCTGGTTATAGATTTTATAAATTAGCTCGGCTTTTTGCGATTGTTCACAACAATCCCGTCCGGGCTTGCATAGTATGCACAGGGTAATACACTGTTGCTGATTCAGTCAGCAAGCGTTAATCACTAACCATTAATCCATCAAAGCATAAACAAGGACAAGCAAATGAAAAAATATCTCGCCCTGTTGATTCTACCCATATTTTTCATCGCCGGTTGCGAATCCGAACAGGCAAGCCAGCCACAAAATACTGCGAGCACATCAAAGGCTGCGCAATCAACACAAGCCGCCGAGGATAACAGCGAAACTGCGGCAGATACCGCAAGCGCAGAAACTACGACCGACACAACAGTTAGCACAGCGATGGCACAGGCTGACACTGCACAGGCAGCAGAACAGGGCCCACGCACTGGCGAACAGGTGTACCAGCAGTTCTGCAGCACCTGCCATAAAACCGGTGTTGCCAACGCGCCAAAATTTGCTGATAAAGCCGCCTGGCAACCACGCATTGCCAAGGGCAAAGACGTACTCTATCAGTCAGCGATGAATGGCGTTGCCGGCACTGCAATGACACCTAAAGGCAGCTGCATGAACTGCAGTGATGATGAGCTGAAAGCAGCTGTCGACTATATGGTGGAAAACGCGCAGTAGTCATTAATGATTAGCTCGACCGGGGCGCTGATTCTGCTCTGGCCGGGGTATCATCACGTCTTATTGCTTCCACTGTACGATGCCGGAAAATGGGCTTTTTCAGACGGTCAAGAAATCTTGGTCCATTCGGAAAGCAATGGGATGGACTCCTCCTCACCCTATCGGCATCGATGTGCCAAACTGAGATTATGAGTTTCAGTTAACGGCAAGAGAAGGAGCCCATAATGAATAATATTAGTCGAGTAGGTGTTGATTT